>Ga0207081_1162_pt1 | contig 12373 bp, 12 predicted proteins | sample Alteio_BWMinHeat_59_FD_153524 | JGI IMG/M metagenome (GOLD analysis project Ga0207081, IMG submission 153524) | Enriched cells from forest soil in Barre Woods Harvard Forest LTER site, Petersham, Massachusetts, United States -... | ecosystem: Environmental > Terrestrial > Soil > Temperate forest >... | reverse complement strand
ATATATAGTTCAACCCCGGCAAAATTCACGATCTCATCAAAATTACGGCTGATCTCTTTTTTCGTCATTCCCAAAATAGCGCCGTTCATATAAATGTTCTCTTTCCCGGTAAGCTCGGGGTGGAAACCTGTGCCCACCTCCAGCAAGGATGCTATTCTGCCTTTTATTTTTACAGTGCCCTCTGTGGGTGTAGTAACCCGTGAAAGTATCTTTAACAGGGTAGATTTGCCGGCGCCGTTTTTACCTATGATTCCTAATGTATCCCCCTGTTCAACCTGGAAATTTATGTCTTTTAAAGCCCATGCATAGTCTCCGGTAGCTTTTTTAGTACGGTCATTATCTACTTCTATTTTCAGGTAAGGATCCTCTTTGCCGCGGGTTATTGCCCACCATCTTTTCAGGTCATGGCTCAGGGTACCGGTGCCTATTTGCCCGAGACGATATAATTTGCTAATGCCTTCAGCCTTTATAACTATCTCTTTACTCATGGTGTGTTACGCGGTATCAATAAAACGCTTTTCAACTTTGTTAAAAACGATAATGCCCAGTACTAAAAGCACAGCAGTAAATACTATGCTGTATAACAACCAGGGCAAACTGAATGTTCCGCTTCCAAAAAATGCATATTTAAATGTTTCGAACAATGAAGTTAGCGGGTTTAGCCATAACCATATGCGGTGATGGTGAATACGGGATAAAGGGTAGATAACGGGCGTTGCATACATCAGTAACTGCACACCAAATGAAACCAAAAAGGCAAGGTCCCTGTACTTGGTAGTAACAGACGTAATAAAAAGCCCGAAACCGAGGCTTATTGCTGCCATAGTAACTAACAATACTGGGAGCAGCAAAATATAAGCATTGGGCATTATGGATCTTTTTATGAGCAGGTAGTATAACCATGCAAGGAGAAAAAAGATAAATTGTATTAAGAACTTCATGAGCCCTGATATCACCTTAGAGAGTGGAAGAATAAGCCGTGGAAAATATACCTTGCCAAAAATTGAGGCATTATCAGTAAATGTTTTTGAAGTGATATTTAATGTTTCAGAAAAATAATTCCATAATGTTATGCTCCCGAGGTAAAATAATATTTGCGGAACACCATCAGTGCCGATATTGGCAATATTGCCAAACACAACAACAAACATCAGCGTGGTAAGTATTGGCTGTATTATAAACCATATGGGGCCAAGGATCGTTTGTTTGTATACGGTGATAATGTCTTTTTTTACGAACATCATCATCAGATCGCGGTAGTGCCATAATTCCCTGATATTGAAATCAATGTAACTGCGCCGGGAAGTAATATAAACATCCCAATTGCCGGCATCATTACTTTCAGTTTCATCAATCATAGACCAATGCGTTTAGTCCAATAAAATTTATGAGCGAGACCCTCTTTTTCGTGTGAACCAGCCAAGTATCCCCTTTCTCTTATTTTCCGTATAATACCCGGCCCCGTAAGCCCCATAGCCATAACCATAGCCATAACCGTAACCTTCTTCATAGCCATAACCATATGCAAATCCCCTGTTTGCCACCACATCGTTCACTATGAACCCTATCCGGGTTATTTTGCCGCTATTATACAGATCATTGGGGATATTTAACTGCTGTTTATACGTGTGGCCCTGGCGGATTATATACAAAGTAGTATCGGCATAAGTATTTAGTAACTGCGCATCAGTAACCAGGCCAACGGGAGAAGTATCAATGATCACATAATCAAAATCTTCCTTCAGGCGCTGAAACAACTCCTCGGTACGTTTAAGCAAAATCAACTCTGAAGGATTAGGAGGAACCGGCCCTGAAGATAAAATAAACAAATTAGGGTCAATACCGGAGGGTACAATTATGTCCTTATATTCGGCTTTACCGATAGCATAGTTTGTAAAACCAACGCTATTGTCAATATTGATAGTCTTGGATATTTTGGGCTTCCGAAGGTCTAATTCCAACAAGATAACTTTTTTGCCAGACATGGCAAGGGTAACGGACAGGTTTACTGCAATGAACGACTTGCCCTCACCACTCATACTGGACGTGATCATAAGCACTTTGTCGTTCTTGTTGATCAGCACATATTGCAGGTTGGTGCGCAATGCACGAAACTGTTCGGAGATAATGGTACGGCTGTTCCTTGTAACCGCAATGCTTGTGCCATCCTGGTTATTTCCAACTTCACCGAAGATCGGAATAGATGATAATTTCTTAATATCGCTGATACTTATTATTTTAATATTCAAGCCTCTTCTAAGCAGTATTACACCAAACGGTACAGCAATACCGAATAAAAGTGAGATCATTAGTATGCGGGAACGGTTCGGTAAAACAATGCCTACAGTGATAGCCGGGTCAATAACACTTGCGTCTGCCACAGTAGCCGCTTTCTGAATGGCAGTTTCTTCCCTTTTCTTCAATAAAAATACATATATATCCTGCTTAATGGCTTGCAGGCGCGCATATTCCAGGTACTTCCTTTCTACCTGCGGTACTTCATTTATGTGCCTGTCTATTATCCCCAATTCTGACTTGATCTTGTTAACTGTGAGTTCCACTTCACTTTTAGAAGAAGCAAGGGATGCAATTATGCTTTGTTTTACTTCATTTTTTTGAAATATCAATGTTTTTGTTATTGGGTTGTCGCTGGTATTTGAGATCAGGTTGTTCTCTATCTGGGTTTGAAGATCGTTAAACTTATCCATCAAGGCAGAAAGGCCGGAATTATCTAATAATGACGCCGGAAGTATTATTGATTTATCATCGGCCTTTTGCAAATAATTGCTGATAGCAGTAATAACATCAAGCTCTACTTCTTTATTTGCCAGCTTTTCCAATGTTTCAGAATTTGCTTTTACAAGCTCCTGCGATTGCGTGGTCATATCCGCAATATTGTTGTTCTGCTTAAACTTTTCTATATTACTTTCTACGCCTGACAATTCTCTGAAAACATCATCTATCCGCTCGTCAATAAATGCTATTGTACTGTTAGATACCCTATTCCTGTTATCCACATTATCGCGCATATAAATATGCATCAGGGCATTAATGATGTCAACAGACCGCTCCGGCAGATTGTCCTGCATGGATAAAGTAATATAGCTGGCCGACTTGGCGGGTGAGCTGATATCCACAGAATACATATACCCGTTTGCGGCGTCAATTATTGGGACCACATTGATTGTGTATTGAGTTGGCGATGGACTAAAAAGTGCTGTTTTATTTAATACTACTTTCCCTAATGAAACGGAAACTGTATCTCCCCAACGCCCGGTTATAATTTTACTATTGCCATCTATGATCTGATAATTATCGTTACTTACAATGGAGACCTTGCAATCATAATAATCGTCAGTTGTATCTGCAACGACAAATTCAAAAGGTTTGTTGTTATATACCTGGGTCACTTTAAACCTTCCGGATACTGAGTAGTTAACGTTTAAATGCAACTGCTTAACGACCTTTGCCATTGTTGTGCGGCTTTTTAATACTTCTATTTCATTGTCAATATTTATTTTATTGTTGTCTATCTTGAGCATTTGCGCTATGTCATCTCCCGAGGTTGAGCTTCCTTTTTTAGAATCCATGATTAACAGCTCAGCATATGACCTGTAGATAGGTGTAGAGTACCTCAAATACAAATTACCGGCAATGAGAGAAATGATTATGCTCCCCAGTAACCATGGCCATATAGCCAAAATAGTGGATACCAGCCATTTTAAATTAAAGGTATTTGTTTCTTCTATTTTTTTCCCTTCAGCAACAGGTGGATTACTACCGTCCATTTGTACTATTTTATACTTTTAAATACTAATGCTATAGATGCCAGTGAGATGAGCGACGATAATATTCCCAAGTTCCTTATTAGTGTGTTATCGCTGCTTTGTATTCTATTTTTATTTGGCTCAACATAGATAATATCACGTTGCTTTAAGTAAAAATATGGGGATTGAAATATCTGGCTTGATCGCATGTCAAAACGGACGAATTTCTTTTCGTCACCTTCACTTCTTATAAGCAGAATATTACTTCGCTTAGCAGTAAGATTGAGGTCGCCGCTTAATGCAATTGCATCTATGATGCTTACTTTTTCGCTTGGAAGGGTTATTGTGCCCGGTTTATATACATCTCCCAAAACAACTATATCAAAATTTGCTATCCTTACATTTACCACCGGTTCTTTATAAAATTCTTTGGCTTTTTGCTTAATAAGCTCCCTTGCTTCGGCAGTAGTAAGTCCCGCAACCTTTACAAACCCGATGAGAGACAGCTCAATGTATCCGTTTTTGTCTACCAAAAAACCATTTAACTCATTGAATGTGCCGGGAGAATTAGTAGTAATCGGCGTATTGGATTCCTTGTTTTGAACAATCGTTTGTAAAGTAATAGCTAATATGTCATTGCTTTCAATTTTGGGATCAACGAATTTTGTTGAAGTAACCATTGTGGTAGGAGCAGAACCAGAGTCGGGCAAGTCTTGAAAATAAACTACTTTTTTGACTGAAATACAAGAACTCATTAATATGTATGCAATAAATGGCAATAAAAGACTGCGGCAATTGCAGATTTGCCTTGTTAATATACCCATTTCTAAAAATTTATCAAAAATACTTTAAAATAAAGATAAAATAAAAAATCAAGAGTTGCATAGGAAAGTCATTGTCGCTATAGCCGGGCGCTTATCATTTCTTTGTCTAAGCAGCCCTTTACATCATATATTATACCGTCTGGTTTGATCTTTTTTCTCCAGTCAGTATCTAAAAAATCTCTATGAGCTACCGCAAGCACTATTGAATCAAAAGGCAAGTGCTCTTCGGGAAGTTTTGTAATAATCTCTATGCCATATTCACGGGCAACATCTTCCGTTTTTGCCCAGGGATCATATATTATCAGGTCTATCTCATAGGATATTAACTCTCTTACAATATCTATAACGCGCGTATTTCTCACATCGGGGCAGTTTTCTTTGAAGGTAATCCCAAGCAATAAAACACTTGCGCCCTTGATAGTAATATCATTTTTTATCATCAGCTTTACTATCTCACTGGCAATATAAATGCCCATACCGTCATTTACCCGTCGTCCTGCAAGTATTATCTCAGGGTGATAGCCCACCTCCTGTGCCTTTTGGGCAAGGTAGTAGGGATCAACGCCGATACAGTGGCCACCCACAAGCCCCGGCTTAAATGGCAGGAAGTTCCACTTGGTTGCTGAAGCGGCAAGCACCTCGTGCGTGTCAATATTTAAACGGTTAAATATTTTTGCAAGCTCATTTACAAACGCAATGTTTATATCTCTTTGGGCATTCTCGATCACCTTAGCTGCTTCCGCTACCTTTATACTTGCCGCTTTATGTGTGCCAGCGGTAATAATAGACTTGTAAAGCTCATCTACCTTATCCGCAATTTCAGGCGTAGAACCGGCGGTGATCTTCTGTATTTTTGATATAGTATGCAATTTATCACCCGGATTAATACGCTCGGGCGAATAGCCGCAAAAGAAATCAATGTTGAATTTAAGTCCGGAGTGTTTTTCTAATACAGGAACGCACTCATCTTCAGTAACGCCAGGGTATACTGTGGACTCATATATTACAATATCTCCCCTTTTAAGCACTTTCCCGGCCGTTTCACTTGCTTTATACAATGGAGTAAGGTCCGGCCGGTTGTTTTTATCTACCGGGGTTGGCACTGTAATAATATAAACGTTGCATTTGGCAAGGTCCTGTAAAATATTTGTGCAAAATAAGCCGTTATCGCCAGCCTCGGGCGTCTTTTCATGAATAGCCTTATTTAATACCGGCTCATCTATCTCAAGGGTAACATCAATACCCTCTCGCAGTTCGTTGATCCGCCTTTCATTAATATCAAACCCAACCACAGAATAATTATTGCTGAATGCCACAGCTAATGGCAAACCAACATAGCCCAAACCTATTACGCCTATACAATAGTTTGAATTTTCCATGAATACTAAAAGTCAATTTATTAGGTGAAGATCCTTATGGATATTAGCAAGTTCGCAATAAAATTCTATCCGTTTTTACAGTTCATAACAAATCAGAAACATAATCTTGAATTTAAGAAAGGATAGTTGGCAAATGTATAATAATCTTTCGTGGCTGCCATAGCTTTTAATAGGGCCGCATGTTTTTCGTGGTGCATATCAGACCCGCAATAATCATATAGATGCTTTGCTAAAAGCTCATCAGCAATCGCTTTAATATTTTTCCCATAATACCCTGCAACCGAAAGCATATTCATTTGCAAAAGGCATCCTTTGTCTTTAAGTTCCCGGTACTTATTGAAATTCCTGTGAAAAAATAAATAACGCTCCGGATGCGCTATTATAGGGCGATAACCGGCTGCCTGCATTTTAAAGATAACATCAAACAACATTGGGGGTTCGTACATCATCGAGAACTCTACTAAAACCTCATTATTATAAATAGTAAGGAGTGGCTCAGTATCCAGTAGCTGTATAAAATGTTCGTCAATATAGTATTCTGCTGCGGCCTTTATAGAGATGCTGATATTATTTTGCTTTAATGCGTCCTGTACCGTCTGTAAACCCTTTTGTATAATTTCTTTGGTATTAGGATAATAATCTATCATTATGTGAGGAGTAGTGATAATGGTTTTATATCCCATTTCCTTCATTGCCCTTATCAGCCCCAGGCTGTCATCAACTGTTTTCGCGCCATCATCTATTCCCGGTATAAAATGAGAATGCATATCCGCACCCAGAAAAGACCAGTTGGCATTTTGAGGCACGGGCAGGTTATGCCTATTTTCATCCCGTTTCCTCCAATTAAACAGTTTGGAAAACATAAGGCAAGTTAATAAGTAAAAATTACTCCGCTAATAAACCAGGCAGATTATTCGCAGGAAATGCAAAGGAAATAATATTATGCTAAAGGATGGCGTACCTTTAGTACAAACAAGCTGATTATGAAAAAAATATTTTTAATAATACTGGGATGCTGCGTGCAGCTTTCAGTTATCGCCCAGGCGGTAATAAAGAATACCACTCCTCGCAAGCAACATACTGCTGTTAGCCATAAAACACAACCTGCAGTAAAATGGAAGCATAGCCATAAAACAACAACCGTTGCTCAGGATGACCGCGCTGCATACGAAGGAAAGCCCAGTCAGGCAAATGATGGTGTAAACAAAAACAAGCAAAGAAATATTAACGCAAATGTGCCTGCTCAATTAGCGCCTGTAAATGGCAATAATGCTAAGTGAAGCCCCAAACCCCTAAAGGGGCTTTCCTATATTATTCGAGTGTTTTGAGGTAATGATTCCGGTCTATTTAATTCTAACAAATTGCGGGAAGAATTAATTCAACTCAATTGAAATCATCAGCTGAATCTAATTGAGCAGCTAAATAGCAGGTCCCCGGCACCTGTCCCGCCTTTTCGGCGCGAGGGGTCAGGGGTTTTTACACCGCAAAACTCTCCCCGCACCCGCAACTGCGGCTGGCATTAGGGTTGCTGAAGTGGAATCCTTTACCGTTTAATCCGTCGGAAAAATCAAGCGTAGTATCGCAGAGGTATAAAAAACTTTTGAGGTCAGTGACCACCTTTACTCCCTGGTCTTCAAAGACCTGGTCGCGGGGCTGGGCTTCATTGTCAAAGTCAAGCTTATAAGACAAGCCGGAACAGCCGCCGCCTACCACGCTCACACGAAGAAAATAGTCATCTCCAAGGCAGGAATCCTTTCTTAGCTTTTCAACTTTTTCTTTCGCTTTGTCACTTACGTAAATCATTGCTTGTTATTTTTTAGTACATAGTAGGTAGTAATTAGTAAATAGTCCTTGTTAATTATTTACTTTCTATTAACTACCATCTCCCGGCACTATTTACTATACCCACAACGTACTCGCATACTATGTACTATCTACTATAGACTATCTACTCAATGCGCTTTTTTCTCAGCTACCAATTCAGGCAAACCATTTTTTACACGGTAATCATTTATAGCAGCCTTGATCGCATCTTCCGCCAAAACAGAGCAATGTATCTTTACGGGCGGAAGGTTTAATTCTTCAACTATATCCATATTGTCTATAGTCAATGCCTGGTCAACGGTCTTGCCCTTGAGCCACTCTGTTGCCAATGAAGAGGAGGCTATAGCGGAACCGCAGCCAAACGTTTTGAATTTGGCGTCTTTTATCAGGCCGCTTTCTTCGTCTACTTCTATTTGCAGGCGCATAACATCACCACATTCCGGAGCGCCTACCAGCCCTGTGCCTACATTGCTCTTCGCCTTATCCAATGTACCCACGTTCTTGGGATTGGAGTAGTGGTCAATAACTTTATCTGAGTATGCCATTTTATTAATTTGAAAATTTGAAACTTTGGTAATTTGAAAATGCACTCGATTTTCAACCACCTTTTTTTATTATTTTTTATAAATCTATGCTCAATTGTTATACATCTGAACCATATTCTTGACAAAGCTTAATCCCTGGTCCCCCTTTAGGGGTCAGGGGTTTAATGGTGCGCCCACTCTATCGCATTGATGTCCACACCTTCTTTAAACATCTCCCATAAGGGGCTCATTTCGCGCAGCTTCACTACCGTTTCTTTTATAGCGTTTATCGTAAAGTCTATTTGCTCTTCAGTAGTAAAACGTCCCAAGCCAAAACGTAAAGAACTGTGTGCAAGATCATCGCCCAGCCCTAATGCCTTTAATACATAAGACGGCTCCAGTGATGCTGACGTACATGCTGAACCGCTGGACAGCGCTATGTTTTTATTAAAGCCCATCATCAGGCCCTCGCCTTCTACATATTTAAAGGATATATTGGCCGTATGCGGCAGGCGGTGTTCCCTGTTGCCGTTCACGTAAGTTTCTTCCAGTTCCAGCAAAGCATTTTCCAGCCTGTCGCGCATAGCGCTGAGGCGTTTTGATTCGCTTTCCATTTCATTCATGCACAGCTCGCATGCCTTGCCAAAACCTACAATTGCAGGTACGTTCAAAGTGCCGCTGCGCATACCGCGCTCGTGGCCGCCGCCATCCATTTGTGAAGTAACCTTTACCCGCGGATTTTTACGGCGAACATACAAGGCGCCTACGCCTTTAGGCCCATACATTTTGTGCCCGCTGAAAGCCATAAGGTCTATACCATCAGCATTAACGTCCACGGGTATTTTTCCTACTGCCTGTGTGCCATCCGTAAAAAACAGGATACCATGCTTCTTTGCTATCTTACTGATCTCGCGTATCGGCTGCACTACACCGGTTTCGTTATTACCATACATGATGGTAATAAGTATGGTCTTATTGGTAATTGCTTTTTCCAATTCGTGCAGGTCTATAAGGCCATCTTCCTGCACATCTAAATAAGTAACTTCCCCGCCTGTTTTCTCAATATGCTTACAGGTATCTAATACAGCTTTATGTTCGGTTGTGCAGGTAATTATATGATTGCCTTTGGAAGCATACATTTCATATACTCCCTTTATCGCCAGGTTATCCGCTTCGGTGGCGCCGGAAGTAAAAATGATCTCTTTGGGGTCGGCATTGATCAGCTTTGCGACCTGCTCGCGTGCATAATCTACAGCTTCTTCCGCTACCCATCCGAATGAGTGGTTGCGGCTGGCGGCATTCCCGAATTTTTCAGTAAAATAAGGTATCATTGCTTCCAGCACGCGCGGATCCATCGGTGTAGTAGCATTATTATCAAGATATATTGGCAACATTAATTCCATAACTTTATCCTCCATTGGAGATTTGGTACAAAGTTACGTCAAAAGCGCTACTTTAAACACTTATCCTGATTATAGGTTTATATGTTCCCATCGTTAAAAACTATATAACAATGATGAAAATTGAGCACATTGGAATAGCTGTTAAAGAATTAAATAACTCGATCCCGTTATTTGAACAATTACTGAATTCACCATGCTACAAAACCGAGGATGTAGTGTCTGAAGGCGTAAAAACCGCCTTTTTCCAGGCCGGGGATGCCAAAATTGAGCTTTTAGAAGCCACAAATGACAGTAGCCCGATCTCAAAATTTATTGTTAAAAAAGGGGAAGGAATGCATCATATAGCCTTTGAAGTGGAAAATATAGCCGCTGAAATGAAGCGGTTAACCGCTCTCGGGTTTGAGCTTCTGAACGAACAGCCCAAAAATGGCGCTGACAATAAGCTGGTTTGCTTCCTGCATCCTAAAACCACTAATGGTGTATTAATAGAGATTTGCCAGGAGAAAAAATAATGGTTTATACGCTATTGACAATTATACTTGCTGCATAAAAGCTCTTTGAAAATAACATCGAAAAATGAGAGGTAAGTAATATCTCCCTTTAGGGATGGGGTCTATAGGCAAATGAGTGTGATTTTTCCATCCTTCCGTCAAAAAAATAATTTTCCCCTCCCTGTCCGGTTTTCTAAAAACGCGTCGTCATTATAGTAACAAATATCTTTTAACTTTAAAAAACAAAACGTATGAAAGAGTATCTTTTAGTATTCAGGGCAGTACAAGGTGGAACCAAGCGCACGCCCGAAGAAAGCGCAGCAAATATGGAGCTGTGGAAAAACTGGATCGGGTCAATTGCCCAAACAGGTAAGTTTACCGGCGGCCAGCCACTGGCGCCAGGTGGCAGGCTGATGAGCAAAAGCGGCATAACAGACGCCCCTTTTGCGGAAGGTAAAGAAGTATTAAACGGCTATGTAATGATCAAGGCCGACCATTTTGATGAGGCCGCCCAATTAGCCAAGGCATGCCCCATATTTGACGACAACGGCACTCTTGAAATAAGGGAAATAGCCAAAATGGACATGTAAAAAATAAAGACAATCCCGGGCAACCGGGATTGCTTAGGGATGCTGACAAAATAAGTTCCACAAATTATGCGAAGTTATTATTTGTTTTTTCAAGGCGCAAAATCTGCGAATATTGGAATATTTAAAGACTTTTGCAACGCCGAAAAAACGAATAAGAACGAGTAGAAGTGTGGAAGTTATTTTGTCAGCATCCCTTATTAAAATTGTTACGAGTATTATTATGGCATCGGAAAGCAAGACTGCACAGGCAAACGCGCAAGTGTTACCGCTGATCGCATCGCTCACGCGGTCTGAAACAGGTAAGCTTGTGGCGGTCTTAACGCGCATTTTCGGGGCACATAATCTTGCCTTAGCGGAAGATGTGGTGCAGGATGTGCTTATCAAAGCCATAGAACAATGGCCTGTATCGGGTATTCCCGATAACCCTGCCGGATGGCTTTTCACCGTTGCACGAAATAAGGCTATAGACACCATCCGCAAGTATAGGAGGCAACGGACGTTTGCGGCTGATATATCTTCTCTCCTTGAATCAGAATACACAGCGGCTTTTACCTTGAACACCTGTTTCAGCGACGAGGAAATACAGGACGACCAACTGCGCATGATGTTTGCCTGCTGCCATCCGGGCATAGGCAGGGAAGGGCAAATAGCGCTTATCATGAAGACGCTCTGCGGATTTTCCATCTCCCAGATAGCTAAGGCATTTATCACAAATACTGATACCATTGAGAAGCGCCTCTACCGGGCGCGCCAGGCTTTCAGGGAAAATAATATTTCTCTCGATATACCGTCGGGGCCAACCTTGCAAAAACGGCTGGACAATGTTTTGGAAACTATCTATCTGCTTTTTAACGAGGCATACAGCGCATCTTTTCATGAATCGCTTATCCGTAAAGACCTTGCTGAGGATACCATAAGATTGTGCACGCTCCTTGCCGAAAATACTGCTACAAAACTGCCCCAGACCGGCGCATTGCTTGCCCTGCTCTGTTTTCATACATCAAGGCTAAGCGGAAGGACCGACGAACATGGAGACCTGTTATTAATGAAAGACCAGCACCGGGCCCTTTGGGATAAACAAATGATAGAAAGAGGGGTCTGGTACCTTGCCAACTCCGCCACCGGTGATGCTATGAGCAGGTATCACCTCGAGGCGGCAATAGCCTATGAACATTGCAAAGCCGCCAGTTATGCAGATACCGACTGGCACACTATTCTAAGCTACTATGACCTGCTTGTTAAGTTAATGCCATCACAGGTTATTCTGCTGAACCGGGCCATTGTTATTAAAGAACTGGAAGGCCCAGCCAGGGCTTTGGAATGTATCCGGCAAATACCGGGTATAGATTTTCTGCAGGAATATTACCTGCTCCATGCCATACTTGGCGAGCTCAATATGGAAATCGGAGAAACTAAAAACGCCGCTGTGCACTATGAAAAGGCGCTAAAACTCTCAGTTTCAGAAGCCGAAAAAAGGTTTTTAATAAAGAAACTCAATCATCTTGCCACATTAGAAGCTCATTAAAAAAATGACAAAAACACATAATTACACCAATTGATCATACCAGATA
>Ga0207081_1160_pt1 | contig 12407 bp, 12 predicted proteins | sample Alteio_BWMinHeat_59_FD_153524 | JGI IMG/M metagenome (GOLD analysis project Ga0207081, IMG submission 153524) | Enriched cells from forest soil in Barre Woods Harvard Forest LTER site, Petersham, Massachusetts, United States -... | ecosystem: Environmental > Terrestrial > Soil > Temperate forest >... | reverse complement strand
ATTTGTGGTACACATGCATGGCGTTTAATATGGTCTTCAACCGAAATTCAAAAAGAGGGCCAAAGTACCAGCCCGGGTAATATGGTATGTAGGTTGCAAATCTGCAATCATTTAGGCAGGGATTGAAAATCCCGAATAGTTGGTGGCATTGTTCCGCCTATTCAAATACCACAGGCAGGCCGTAGTACGTTTTTACGCCTTTTCGGTCAGACATCATGCCCGGCTGCCAGCGTGGCATGATGCGTAGGATGCTGATGGCGGCTGCATCGCAGGCCTCGCTGAGGCTTTTGCGGATATTGAAATCTGAAAGGCTGCCATCTTCATTGATGATAAAATTTACGATAACGGTGCCGTGAATGCCTTTTTTCTTTTCATCGGCGGAAGTTTTGGCATTGTCGTGCAGGTATTTTTTTATATCTACTGTGGGGCGCGGCATATACTCCGGGTAGTGATATATCTTTTGGCCTGGGGCAGGCACTACCGGTACAGGCATTTTTTTGGCTACGGGCGCAGCGGGCAGGGCCGGTTTGGAAATACTATGCGTTACCGTGGGCGCTACCGGGGCTATGTATTCCGTCGTCTGTGTGGTCACAGTGTGGTCGTCGTCCACTGCGGGTATTTCGTTGGGGTCAGGGAGATTGGATTCGTCGCTGGTGTCGCTGTATACTTTATCAGTGACGCTGAGATTATCAGAAGAGTCTGCTTTTTTGGTTTGGGCAAAGGAAGTACATGCGGTGATCAGCAGGAGTATAATAAGGCAGGCGTGTTTGGGCGTCATAGGTGCGAAGATAGGACTGAACCCTGATTGCTAAAGGATGAAATGTGAAAACCCGGGGCACATGTGGTACATTCTATAGTTTCTGGCTCAAAGCAATACCAAATAAAGCCAATTAATGATCAATTTTGAGCCACAATGAGTAGCTTTGTGAGCCACAAACTTCAGGCATGGCGAAGAATTTATTCTAATCCCGTTAATTCAGACAAACTATAAACGTTATCTATAGCAAGAAAAGAAAGGTTTGTACCATCAATTATTTCAAACGCTGATCTTTGTTCCGGCGTCAGCACTTTTATATCCTTAAACTGATCTAATGGAACAATAAATGTACGGTCGTTAGTAAGATGCACGAACATTATGGAACTGTTCAGGAATTCTATATTACGTATTTCCGGTGTTTTTGCTATTGTGATCATAATCTTATTGCCTTTACTGGTTCATTATTGTAGAAACGTTCCAATTGCTCAAGAATAGTTTCTTTGTGCGCTACGATCAACTGCTTAATTTCATTTAACTCTTTTTCGTTGAATTCACCCATTTTATTTTCATCTGATTCGATATCGGGCTCCAGCCAAAACTTGCACGAACGTTTAAAACCTTTACGCGCATATGACACAGCAAAAAACATGGCATGATGAACATCGTGAATCACTTAGTTACAGCCAGCGGCTGGCAGACAGTGTTGCCAGCGGCATTGGTTCGTGGAAATTCATACTGCTCCAAACGGTTTTTGTACTGGCATGGATCGGTATGAACGCAGTAGGCTTTGTCTACCACTGGGACATATACCCATTCATTTTGCTGAACCTGCTTTTCCGGATAGAGGCAGCGTATATATACCCGGTGATTATGATGGCGCAGAACAGGCAGAACGAAAGGGACCGCATGCAAGCCAAAGCCAACTACCAGACTAACCTGGAGGCAAAAGAAGAAATAGAAGCCCTGCAGAAAAAAATGAACTCCATAGAGGTGGAAAAATTAGACAGGATCATACTGATGCTGGAAGAGGCGAAGATTAATGTGAAAATGTGAAAATTTGGTAATTTGAAAATGACGTGCGGCGATAAGCGACAACGCCCCGATTTTGGGGCATCAAAACGTTTTAACCGCGTTTTAAAATTGCATTATATTTGTTTGCAGGGCATTTCTCACAATTTAGCCTTGGAATAACAATATGCCGAAGAAAAAAAATACACCCGGTCCCAAACAAAAAACACAACCCCAGTCTGAAGCAGCAGCCATGCCTGCCCGGGATATGCGGCTGCCAACCTGGCTATATGATTTTAACATACAGGCGGTAGTGGTTGCGGCGCTGGCATTCTGCTTTTATGCTAATACCTTTTCGCATGAGCTGGCGGTTGATGATACATTGGTCATCATGTACAACGAAAATGTCTACGAGGGTTTTGCCGGTATCCCCGCCATATTATCCAGCGATGCTTACGACAGTTATGATAAATTCATGGGTGTTGGCAACCAGTTATCCGGCGGGCGGTACAGGCCGTTGTCCATTGTAAATTTTGCCATCGAGCAGCAGTTCCTCGGCGCGGTGCCTAAAACACAGGTGGACAGCGTGATGAAAAATGCGAATATAGAAGGCCGGCAGAAGAGGCGGCTGATGCATGATATACATGTGCGCCATGTGTTCAATGTGCTGTGGTACACTCTGTCTGTTGTTGTTTTGCTGTACTTCCTGCGGTATGTGGTATTTAAGAACAACCATATTATGGCATTCCTTGCAGCCATCATTTTTACCATTCACCCTATCCATACCGAAGTGGTGGCCAATGTAAAAAGCCGTGATGAAATTCTGTCGCTGCTGTTTATATGCTTCACGTTTATATTCGCGTTCAAATACCGGGAGCAAAAAAAGACGGGGCTTTTAGTTGCCGCGTTAGTGAGCTATTTCCTTGCCTATCTTTCAAAGGAATATGCGATAGGGTTGATGCTGTTATTACCGCTGTCGTTCTACATTTTTAATAAAGATTCTTTTTCAAAGAGCCTTATGGCTACACTGCCGTATGCGGGTGTAACGGCGTTATACCTTTTCATACGGTCGCAGGTAGTCGGCTTTTCCAGCGATGTGAACAGCGCCGATATTCTCAATAATCCATACGCATGGGCAACCGGTACGGAACACACTGCAACTATTATCGCAACCAGCCTCAATTACCTCCGACTGCTCATCTTCCCGCACCCGCTCACTTCCGACTATTCGTACAATACCATCCCTTATAAAGATCTTACAAACCTGCTGGTATGGCTGTCCCTGGCGGTGCACCTTGCACTATTTCGTCTGTTTTTTGTTTATGCAAAACAGCGCAGCGTTTTAAGTTTCGCCATTGCTTTTTATCTCGTCAACATGCTGCTGGTAAGCAATCTGCTCTTCAATATAGGCGCTACGATGTCCGAGCGGCTTATTTACCATTCATCGGTTGGGTTTGCCATTGCTTTGGGCTACCTGATATATAAAGGAATGGAAATGATAAAACCTGTCGGGGCTGCAAAAGCCGCACTTGCGAACTGTATGATACTGTTGATAGCGTTGAGCGGTTTCAAAACCATAGCGCGCAATAAAGACTGGAAAAACAACTATACTTTATATCCGCACGACCTTACTGTATCGCCCAATAGTGTTTCGCTGAACGCCTATGTGGCAGCCGCATTTGTTGACAGGTCGGTAGCGGAAAAAGATACAGCCGTAATGAATGCAGACCTGCGTGAAGCTTTGCGATTGTTTGATAAGGCCATATCGAACGACAGCGATTATGTAACCGCCTGGATAAACCGCGGGATCACCTATTACCGGCTGGGAGAGCCCGACAGCAGTTATTACAACCTGGCCAGGGCAAAAGAACTTTTATCGAACCACGCCCAGTTGCCTGAGCTGTTTTATAATAATGCAGTGCTGTACATGAGTAAGCAGCAATATGCAAAGGCCGCTAATTCATTGCAGGTATCACTAAAACTAAACCCCAACTATACACCCTCAAAAAATGCCCTGGACCAGATAATGAATTCAGGGGTGCTGCGGAAGTAGCTGCTTTTTATGATAGAATACCGGGTAGGCGCTTAAGGTTCGCCATACATCCTAAACTTCTTAAAGCACCATTTCCGCAGGAGAGAATTTTAACGATGTTGCGCCTGCACTACAGCAGTGTCAAAAGATGGCAGCAAGCTTCCCGCATATGTAACCGAGCCATTAACGTCGTCAAAGCCATTAGGACCATAGGTGCCGCTTACATAGAGGTTATTACCCACTATTTTGAATGTAATATTCGAAATAGTGTCATTTGAATAAATGTTCATGGCATTTTTTTTGAATGTGCCACCGATAGATAGTTGGTCCAAAACAAAATTTATAGGGTATTCCATTGCAAAAGTGAGCGATCCATTGCCATTGTCGGTAACCTTATACACAAATGAATCATTCGAATAGCTTTCCGGCGAAGGCCCACAAATTCCACCATAGTAGATTGTAGCCTGAATAGCGCCCATATATTTCGCGATGGACACGGCAGATATAGTCTTGTAAATAGAATCGTCTTTCGATGCGCTATTGACAGGTAAACCAACCACTGCTGCATTTTCTTTCTTCTTACATGCACTATGAAAGATCGCAAAAATTATCAGAAATGACAACAGGTAAAATTTCATAGTCAATGATTATGTCTGAGTAATAACGTGATCTCATATTTATTATTGCGTTTTGAATAAAATTGAAGACTGGCGGTATCTGCGAAAAATAATTAAGGCATATAATATTTATTTGAAGTTTGGCGTTTATACCGGGAAATACTTACCCGCAATAAAAAAAATGAAGCAGTTAATAATATTTATTTACCTCCTCGCAATTTTCGGCTGTGTCTTTTCATCCTGTAGTAAAGAACAATGCAGTGGCGTATATTGTTTCAACAACGGAGTATGTTCAAACGGAAAGTGCAACTGCCCACCCGGATACTCCGGCGGTAATTGCGGCAATTTAGACACAACTGAAATTGATTATTACAACAATACTTTTACACCAATAACTATCGTAATAAACTATGTTAACAGAACAATACCGGTTGATAGTTATTTTGCCATTCGCTGGACTTATGGAAGTGTTATGACAGCTACTGCATCTACGTCCAGCGCTACTTTATCCGGCGCCCAGGTGGGGTTGAAGCTCTATTGGACTTTAAGCGATTCCTTCGGCCTGAGTAAAAAAACAGTGTACATAAACGTTTCCCCGGAATACTTTTTTTTGAAGATCGCAAACACCAGCTCAAATAATATCAACTATGTGTATGTAAATTATGGGCTTAGCGCTCAATCCGTTGATTATATCACCATACCAAATACGGGCAATACATATGATATTGGCTATTACCGTGCGCTGGCAAATTCTAATTTATATCTTACCTCAGCCACTAATTCCTGGAACTACACCTTTAATTTACCTTTCACGCTAAATCAATCCTATACTTATGTTGCGGCTAACTAAAAGTTACGTCGCGCGGTGTAACAGCCAATTCTGCTAACCCTTAAAAAAAGTAATTCCCTTTATCTACCAGTTTAGCGGCTATCCTGCGGCGGGCATCCTTAGTGTTGAAATTGTCAGATTTGGTAAACCGCTTGAGGCCCATAAGCATCATTCGTTGTTCATCGCCTTCAGCAAAAGAATTAATAGCTGTCTTTCCGGCATGGTTTATTCTGTCGGCTGCATCGTAAATAAAGGTACGGGTAGCGTCTAAGGCCATATCGGCATTGGGGTTATTAGCTGTGCTCATCTTCATAGTGCGCAGCAGCATGCTTTCCGCCTGGAAGGTGTCAATGATCATGTCCGCAAGGTTCATCAGCACTTCCTGTTCGTTTTCCAGCTTTGTCATCAGCTTCTGCGCCGCAGCCCCGGCGCACATGAGTATCGCCTTCTTAAAGTTGGCGACCACTTTCTGCTCTGCGGCAAATGGCGTATCGTCTGTGCTGAAATCCGGCACGCTCATCAGCTCTTTCTGCACAGCCATTGCAGGCCCTAATATGTTTATCCTGCCCTTTAAGGCGCGCTTCAGGTACATGTCAAGTGTCAGCAGCCTGTTGATCTCGTTAGTGCCCTCAAATATGCGGTTGATGCGGCTGTCGCGGTATGCGCGCGAAATATTGTACTCATCCGAATAGCCGTTGCCGCCATGTATCTGCACCCCTTCGTCCACTACATAGTTGAGCGTTTCTGACCCTAATACTTTGAGCATGGCGCACTCAATGGCATATTCTTCAGCGGCGCCCAGCAGGGCATTTTCATGCTTGCCGTCGTGCTCCAGTTCCTGCTCTTTGAGGTCTATCCACCGCGCAGTGCGGAACAACGCCGTTTCTGAGGCAAATATTTTAATGGCCATTTCCGCCAGCTTGTACTGTATGGCGCCAAAGCTGGCTATGGGCACTTTAAACTGTTCACGGGTAGTAGCATAAATAAGCGAGGTTTGCATTGCCCGCTTAGCCGCCCCCACGGCGGCGGCGCACAGCTTCAGCCTGCCGATATTGAGAATATTGAAAGCAATGATGTGGCCCTTGCCGGCTTCGCCCAGCAGGTTTTCCTTTGGAATAATACAGTTTTCAAAGAACAACTGGCGCGTGCTGGACCCCTTTATGCCCATCTTATGTTCTTCCTCGCCAAAAGAAAGCCCCGGTGTATTCCGCTCCACAATAAAGGCGCTGAATTTGTCCCCGTCTATTTTTGCGAATACCGTAAAAACATCGGCAAAGCCTGCGTTGGTGATCCATATCTTCTGGCCATTAATCGCATAGTTTTTACCATCAGCGGTAAGCGTAGCGGTGGTTTTGGCGCCCAGGGCATCAGAGCCTGAGCCCGGCTCCGTCAGGGCATATGCGCCCTTCATCTCGCCCGATGCCAGCTTTGGTATGAACTTTTGCTTTTGCTCCTCCGTGCCGAAATACAATATGGGCAAAGTACCAATACCCGTATGCGCCGCCATAGCTACGGCAAAAGAATGGCCGCCGCCCAGGCACTCATTTACCAGGGTAGCGGTCACAAAATCTTTACCAAGCCCGCCATACTGCTCGGGGAGTGAAACGCCCAGCAAACCCAGCTCACCCGACTTATTAACAAGGCCGGGCATCAGGCCTTCTTTTTGCGCGTCTATTTCAACAATGTATGGCAGCACATCTTTATCCAGGAACTCATTGCACATTTGTATGATCATGCGCTGCTCATCACTAAAATCTTCCGGTGTAAATGTTTGTTCCGGCTCGGAGGGCTGAATCAAAAATCCGCCACCCTGTATTGCCGTAGAGATTGTTTGTGTTTCCATAGTAGTGCTTTTACCCCCACCCTTAAAAGCAGGTGGTTGTTTGCCAATGTTAAGTTACGAATTTTAATGGTGGGAACAAGTAGTTTGCCATTGTGCTGATTTATAACGTAAAGTTATTTTTATTTGGGAATAATAACAATTGGTATTGCACACATTTCTGCTTCACAGATTAAACAGATTGAAAGATGGCACGGAGTTCAGGAAAATCCTTTAATCAGGTTAATCAAGGTTCCGGTTTACTGCTGCTTCAGCGTATAATTCTTTGGAATTGAAAAGGGATAATCGAGGGGCTGGTCAAAATCTATTTTCATGAAGTTCATATCTATCATATAGACATCGTTGCCGTTCTGCACATTGATCACCCTGCCTGTAGAAATTCTCCGGTCATCAATAAACATGTAGCCGCCATATTCCGTCATGGCCCTTGGGCCATTGACATCGCGTGTGCGCAACTGCGCGCTGCGCATGGTGCTGTCTGATTTATTGTAAATAATACGCTGCACATAATTGCTGTCTTCCACCTCTATGGACCATCCTCCGCCAAACAGCCCGGAGGCATTCGTAATAACGCCTTCTTGCAGCGGGTCGCCCGTAATCAGGTGCTGCATAGACTGGAAATCCACTTTTGCAGGCAATATCTTCGCTGCTTTAGCCAGCGGCAACAGTGTAACTTCCTTCTGCAACTGGTTTATCAGCATAAAACTATCAGGCGTTATCAGTATGCGCGCCACGGGCACCATTCCTCCCAGCCCGGTTATAGCTATCCAAATAACACTGTCTTTACGGATGCGGAAATGAGCGGTGAATTCCTGCTTCTCGTCAGGCCCCTCAAAATGCACTTTGGCTTTGCCGGAGAAAGTGGTATATGCCAACCTCGCTTTCCAAAGTGGAGTAAGCTCTTCAATTAACCTGCTTACAGCCGTTGATGCGTCGGGGGCTTTATTTACAGGCGTATCCACATTTGGCAAAATATCAGGCTGGGGGCCTGCCAGGTGGCCGGTATCCGTCGTAACCTGGCTCCAATCGTAACTTTTAGCTTTTTTACCCGCCACTAACCTGTGAAAAGAACACGAAGAAAGAGCGCTGCCTGTCACAAAGAGCATGAGGTACCCTAAATGTTTATTCATACAGTTTTCCTTCCCTGATTTTTTTATCTAATTCCGGGTCATCCGCTTTTTTTTCTTTCGCTATTTTCCAGTTTTCCAATGCTTTATTGGTGTCATTGAGCTTGTAATATATATTGCCGAGATGGTCGTAAAGTGTGCCATCGGCATTTGCGCCCGCAAGTTCTATTGCTTTTTGCACATACCCTTTCGCCCTGGTATAATCGCCTTTTTTATAGAGTATCCACCCATAAGTATCCAGGAATGTGCCTTCCTGCGGGTTCAGGTCCAGTGCCTTTTTTGACATTTTTTCCGCCTCGTCCAGTTTCACGCCGCGCTCAGACAGGTAGTAGCTGTAATTATTCAAAACCGTAGCATTTTCAGGGTCCAGCTTTAATACTTTGTCGTAGGCCTGGTCGGCGAGGTCAAATTGCTTATTGGAATGATAGATATCTCCAAGAAAAGAAAGCATATCTGCCTGTCTTTGCTTATCATTTTCGGGTATCATATCAAGGGCACGGTTGATCGCTTTGGCTGCGGCAGGGTATTCTTTTTTATAATAGTGGCCAATGCCATTGTAATAGTGAACTGCCACCTGGTTAGGAAAAAGGCGAATGGCTTTTTCGCTATACTTTATGAGCGAATCTGCATGTTCTTTATCCTGGTAGGCCTCCAGCAGCCTTGCCCAGACATTGAAATTGGCAGGCTTTATCTCCAGCGATCTTTTAAACTCAATGACGGCACTGTCGCGATTGTTATTTTTATCCAGGAATTCGCCATACACCTCAAGCACATCCGGGTCAGCCGGATGCATGGCTACTATCCGCCTGATGATGGGCAGCCCCTGCGCCTGCAATACGGAATCGTTAGGAAGGCTCTGTGCGTAAGCAGTGAGTATATCCAATTGATTTTCCGCATCGAGGCTTTTATTTATGATGGCCTTTTTGACATAGGAAACATAAGACTGCGTATCTTTCAGCTTCAGGTAATGCTCTGCCAAACCAAGCTGAATGGACGGGTCATCAGGGATATTTTGCTGTGCATTTTTATATACTTCGGCAGCTTTCTCCGGCAGCTTGTTATTATCATACAGGTCCCCCAGTTCCTTATAATATCTGCCATTGCGCGGATCCTGCGATATCAGCTCCTTTATCACTGCGGCAGCTTTTTCCACATCGTTCATACTAAGGTATATCTGCACTTTCCGCATCATCAGTTCTTCGTCCGGGCCTGCCTGCGCAATGGCAAGATCAAGATATTTTATAGCGTCGTCGTACTTATGCGCCCGTTCATAATAGTCTGCAGCCATTATAGGGTAAGACCGGTCTTCCGGCTCAGATTTGTACAGGTCTGCAATTATTTTGGCGGCCTGCAGATCATCGCCGCGCTCCGCCAATATAGTAGCGTATTGTTCTTTATACCATTTATTTTCTTTGTCCAGGTCTATCGCCTTCTTAATGTTTGCCTCTGCCTCATCTATGTTTTTATCGTTGTAATAGATCTTGGATAATTCATAATAAGCATCAGATACACCAGGCCTGGCCGCGATGAATTGTTTGAAGAGCTCTTTGGCCTGCTTTTCGTCGTCGTGCATTTTTGCCTTTTCCGCATCGAAGTAGACTTCATCCGTTTTTGCATTTTTTACACCCGGCAGCTCGGCAGTATCTGCCGACTCCTGCGCAAAAGACCTGGAAATTGCACCTAAGCAAAAAAATATAAAAAAGTATAAAAAGAAACACAATCTCATAGTCAACAATTTATTTTTCCCAAGGCGCTAAAATCTGAAAACAGGTAAAAATCAATCAAAGTATGCGGCAATTTATTAATTATACCAATTAAACTTCAAAAATCTGCATTGCGATACTCCTTTGCGCTCTTAAAAAAACCCATATGAGAACCGCGCCTTTGCCTGCCGCGGCGGGTGAGATTTTTCGTGCCGTAATTTGGCGCGCAATTGGTCTTACTTCGCGTTGAACGCCGTTTTCATAGTTGTGTCGAAAAATCACCAAGGCTCAGATTTTTTGGCTTATCTATGTAAGTTACGTTTTTCCCTAATAAAGAAGTGTCAATGAGCGCATTTTTAACAACAGTATCTGATTGTATAATGCTGTTTTTTATTCGGGCGTCCGCTACCTGTACTCCTTTTTCCAGGGATACATGCGGGCCAATAACCGAATTACGGACAACCACGTTCTCGCCTATAAAACATGGGGGGATAATAACAGACTGCTCTATTATGGCAGAATCAGCTACTAATTTCTCTTTGTCCTTCTTTATCTCTAATATGCGCTGGTTAGTAAATACCGCCGCATCCTTATTGCCGCAGTCCATCCACTCCATCACCTGGTCGGTATAAAATTTCACACCATTTTGGAGCATGTGTTCCATGGCATCGGTGATCTGGTACTCCCCTTTCAGCATTACCTTTTCATCTATAAGTCGCTGTAGCTCTTTTTTCAGGGCATTGCCGTCTTTAAAATAGTATACCCCTATAATGGCAAGGTCTGATACAAAATGCTCGGGCTTTTCTACAAAAGCCTCGATCTCGTTATTATCATTAAGCTTTACTACGCCGTAAGCGCGGGGGTCGGCCACCTTTTGTGTCCATACTATCGCGTCCTTATTCTTATCAATGCTGAAAGTAGCGTTGAAAAGTGTATCGGCAAAGGCGATAAATACATTGCCCGAAAGGGAATCACCGGCGCATAAAATGGCATGGGCGGTGCCCAGCGCCTCTTCCTGGTAACAAATTTTTCCCTTTGCGCCCAGGGTCTCCGCTACTTTAAGAAGATGCGATTCCACTTCCTTCCCAAACGCCGGGGCGATAATGAAGGCTATCTCATCCACTTTTTCATTGCAGGTTGCGAGTATATCTTCTACCAGCCGCTGCACTATAGACTTACCTGCTATATGCAATAGTGGTTTTGCGGTAACAAGTGTATGAGGGCGCAAACGCTTACCCATGCCCGCCATTGGAATAATAATATTCATAACTTTATCTTACTTGAAATTCATATTTAAAAATCAATGCGTGCCTGAATGCCCGAATCCACCGGCGCCCCTTGTAGTATCGGCAAGCGCTTCCACGCTTTCCCACTCCACTTTCTCATATTTCGAAACGATCATCTGGGCTATGCGCTCCCCATCGTTTATTACCTGCTCCTCACCCGACAGGTTTATTATAGGCACCATTATTTCCCCACGGTAATCACTGTCTACAGTACCGGGCGTGTTAATGAGTGTAAGGCCCTTTTTTATCGCCAACCCACTCCTTGGCCGTATCTGCACTTCAAACCCCTCCGGTATAGCAAAAAACAGGCCGGTGGATATTAATCGGCGCTCCATGGGCTGTAAAACAACAGGCTCCGGTAGCCATGCTCTAATATCCATGCCACTGGCCCCATCGGTCTGATAGGCGGGAAGAACGTGCGGAGATTTATTTATAACCTGTACCTGTACCATTATAGTGGGCGCAAAGGTAAGGAACGTTGACAAAATAAACGCTGCCATATGGCGCAGGGGTGCAAACCAAATCTTCGCATTAGAAAAGATTCAATAACAAGAAAACGAAGGTGTGAGTAATGCATCAGAAGGAAAATCATTAAGTTAAAATAATGACCCGAAAGGGTCACATGTTTATAGTAATTGTAAGCCCCAAGCCACACGCACCCCGGCGCGGGTGCCACAATTCGCGCAGGACAAGGTTTTGTGAAATTTTTATTGCTGTTAAAGCCATGACGCAAAGCAATATTTGAAGAGCGTTGATAGGCTTATATTTGAGTGATTACTTTTTTTTCCCAAAACCTGCCGGTAATCCATGCTTCTTTAAAAATGCAGCGGCTTCCTCAGTTTTCTTCACAAAGAAAGGGTCATTGCTATAGTCTTTCATATTCTTATCAACAGTGACGATATGGCTTTTTTTGTTGCTTTTTTTATTTGGAATTACAATGCTCATAAAATGTAAATGTTACAAAGTAAAGTTACTGTTTTACCTCAATTCGACCAAAAAAGCTTCATAATTAACATTTTTATTAAATAACTCCCATTCATTATTTACCATACCGTAAATATAAAACAGCTTATTTAATTCTTCCAAATTCATTGAAATACCCATTTGATACAATCTTGTTCTTGAGGGTGTGTGCCCTTTAGCAAAAATGGAATATGCCGGATATTGCGAAATAAATTTTAATGCTGTTGATGCCACCGTTGCAAGAA
>Ga0207081_1159_pt1 | contig 12557 bp, 13 predicted proteins | sample Alteio_BWMinHeat_59_FD_153524 | JGI IMG/M metagenome (GOLD analysis project Ga0207081, IMG submission 153524) | Enriched cells from forest soil in Barre Woods Harvard Forest LTER site, Petersham, Massachusetts, United States -... | ecosystem: Environmental > Terrestrial > Soil > Temperate forest >... | reverse complement strand
ACTGCCCCGGATTTTATTCGAATAAAGCATTACCTCGGCATTTATCAGCACCTGATACAAAAGCTAATGTAGTGTTATTTTCAATTGTATAACAATTTGAATCTTGGAAACAAATTGAGCGCATTGGTTCCTAAGACCTGTTTCCTTTGTTCCGCTGTTAATTCCGTACTGCGGGCTACACAATCCTTGCTACGGACAGCAATATCCTTACGCAAATAAGGAAAGTCTGTTCCGAATAATATCTTTTCCCCTCCGGTTATATTTAGAAGTGTATGAAGTACCGGGTCAGACCACGCACTTGCCGTGTCCCAATAAAGCCTTCGAAATGTTTCGGCGGCTGTACCTGTTGTTGAACTATCACCCATTATTTTCATCTCATCTACTATTGCGAACCTGCCCGCCAGGTACGGAGCAGTTCCGCCAGCATGAGAGAATATATATTTCACATCAGGGGTAGCAGCAAAAGTGCCACCGTAATGCAATTGGGCAATTGCTCTCGTAGTATCACACGGAAAGTCAATCAAATTATCTGTCAAACCGAGTGAGTGTGCTACGGGATCAGGAGAAGCATTTGGATGAATATAAGCTACTGTTTTGCGACGTTGGAGTTCATTAAATATTGGCCTCATGGCCTTATCACCAAGATACACCCCTAATGAGTTTGTAAACAGCACAACGCCATCCAACTTTAGCTCGTCAAGCGCATATATGATTTCATCCATAGCATCATCCATGTTTGTCATAGGCACTGCAGCAAAAGCACCAAATCGCTTTGGAAACCGGGAGATTAAGGATGCGCCAAGTTCATTGCACGTTCTTGCAAGTTTTCGGGACGTATGCCTATCTGTTAATTGTATTCCCGGACTGCTTATCGAAAGAATAGCAATGTCTATTTCAGCCTCTTCCATGAACGAGAGTGACGCTTCAGGCGTCCATTGCTGAGGTTTTAGTCCACCCACCGGGCTTTCTTTTTCATTAGTTGCTTCATAGAAGAAATCAGGCAACATATGATGGTGGGTATCAATGACCATAATTATACTTGTTAAGCCGGTAACCGAGTACAAAACACAGTCTCTGCGTTTTGTACTCGATCCCATTCTATTATTAAATAGGGTACTGCCCTGGTGTGCTTCGTGAATTGATCCATATTATATCAGTGAAATCCTCAATGCTGTGTGGACCTGTCCGTCCCCAGCCACTATCTTTGACACCACCTAAAGCCGCTTGGGTTTCCTCGTTTATAGTAGGGGTATTCACATTAACTACTCCATGCATTATTTGTGGAGCTAATTCAAAGGCCTTATAAGTATCCTTTGCATAGATTGACGAAACCAAACCGTAGGATACGCGGTTGGCTACTACTAAGGCTTCTTCAACAGTATCGACTGGTTCGACGATAACTACAGGGCCAAATGTCTCTGTATTCGATACAGCAGCATCGTAAGGAACATCTGTCAGAATCGTTGGGTGATAGATCAGGCCTTCGTGGAAACCGCCTGTATGCAGCTTCCCACCCATACTTACCGCTTCTTTCACACGTTTATCAACCAGTTCGATTGCGGCTTGGTTGATAAGTGGGCCGATAATAGTTTTATGATCTTCCGGATCGCCGAAAGGTAAAGATTTGGTTTTCGCAATAAATTTTTCAAGAAATTCTTTGTAAATCTTCCGTTGGATAATTATTTTCCGGGTGTTCATGCAGAACTGACCTTGGTGGAAGAAGGAGCCAAAAGCTGCGGCGCTAACAACATGGTCTACATCTACATCATCCAATATGATCATAGGATTATATCCCCCCAACTCCAATACCGTCCTTTTTAAAGTTTTACCTGCACGCTCAGCGATATATCGCGCAGTATTTACACCGCCGATCAGGTTGACTAACCGTACGTGCGGATTTTCAAATATCTCGTCCGATATTTGTCCGGCTTCGCCTGGGGCATGGGTTACAATGTTTATGACCCCCGGCGGAAATCCTGCTTCCTCGGCAATTTCAGCAATCAAAAGACCTGCGCAAACAGGAGCGTATTCGGATGGTTTAACAACAACCGTATTACCTGCAAGTATGGGAGAGATTACAGTACGCCAGGAGAGTATGACAGCCCCATTCCACGGTGTAAGGCTTGCTATGACGCCAAGGGGTCTCCGAAGATTCATCGAGAAGGACCCTGGTATGTCGGTTTGCAAAACCTCCCCTTTAGGATGATATGCCCAACCTGCTGCTGCCTGCAGGCTTTGAAGAAGTACCTGCAGTTGTGATTGAGCAAATAAAATGGTACTTCCAGTTTCTTTTGCCAGGAGCTCACTCATTTCTGTTCTTCTTCTCTTGACTATCTCTGCTACTTTAAGTAGCAATTCAGCCCTTTGCGCAGGTGTAGTGGCTGCCCAGGCGGGGAATGCTGCTGCTGCTGCGTCAAGCGCAATTTTCATTTCTTTTCTGCCGGAGGCTGCAACTTTTGCGAAAACTTTTCCGCTGTACGGCTCCATGTCATCAAATGTGCGACCGTTTTCGGCATCCCGCCAAACGCCCCCAGCATAGTATTGGTATGTTTTCATATTGTATTTTTTTTAATAATTATTGTTGATTGTTTCTCAAATTGACTTCTTTATATGGTCGGCAATTTTTTCTGCCGTCATAATTACCGTTGGATTTGGCGCTGCTGAAACTGCGTATGGGAATATAGAAGCGTCAACCACTCTAAGCCCTTTTACTTTATAAACAGTACCATCAAAATCAACAACTGCGTTTTTGCTGCCTTCCGGCCCCATTGGGGCAGTGGCAAAAGGATGTCCATAGGTCTCTATTGTATTTTTAATAGAATCCATTATCTGTTCATCTGTTTGCCCTTCCCCTGGATTGAGCTCTTTAACAATCATCTTTTTGAGACCCTCTGATTTCGCGATTTTTCTCGATAGCTTAACTCCTTCCAACAGCCGCTTACGATCTTCTTCATCACCTAAATAGTTCACGTCTATAACTGGAATTGCACTCGGATCTTTCGATGACAACTTCACAGTACCTCTCGACTTAGGGTTAACCAACGCAACCGCAAGTACAAATCCTACTTTAGTCGGACTTTGATCAGGTGGGAATAAATGTGTCGCTGTGATATGCAAGTCAAGTTCTCCGTTCTTAGCGTAAGAGGATTTTGTCCAGATTTTAGCCGCAATAACTGGGGTTTGACGACCGATAGTATTCGGATCGGCAGCATAAGCATTATAATAGAATGGGTGCTCCACCAAATTTTCACCCACAGGCAATTCTGCGATAACTGGTATATCTAACTCTGTCAATTGCTTTTGTGGCCCAATTCCAGAACGCAATAATATTTGTGAACTTCCATAGCTACCAGCAGAAAGAATAACTTCATTAGCCTTGTATTGCTTGCCGTCCGCAAGCTGAACACCATAAGCAACGTTGTCAATGAAAAGCACTTTATCAACAAGAGCATCGCCAATAATCGTAAGATTTTCACGTTTTCTTACTTCGTCATTTAGATAAGTCATTCCGGTATTCATTCGCTTGCCATCCACAATATTCATGGCAAACGCGCCGGCTCCATGCTGTTCGCCAGCATTAAAATCAGCAATCTCCTTAAATCCATTTTCTAAAGCTGCATTAATGACCGCCAATTGCATTGGAGTGAGATCGCTTTTAGATAGTTGTGTGATGGGGAAAGGACCGGAATAGCCATGCCATTTACTATCAGGTACATTGGAAGTTTCCATTTTTTTATAATAGGGCAATACATCTTCCCATGACCACCCTTTTATTCCCAAAGCTGTCCATTTACTGAAATCACTCGGCAATGAACGCACTGCAACAGCACCGTTGATAGCAGAACTTCCACCAAGCAACTTGCCATGAACAACATGAACCGGATGACCAACATATCCAGGTACAGAGTTATAGCCCCAATCAAAACGGGGGTCATAATTTGCAGCAACGATATTGCTGTTCGAAATTGTTTCCGGGAAATTGCCTGGATCAAAAAGCTGCCCTGCTTCCAACAACAAAACTTTGACGCCAGTTTTTTCTGTCAGTCGGTTAGCGAGAACCGCACCTGCAGAGCCTCCCCCAACAATAATAAAATCGTATTCTGATTTTCTATTCCGCATGCTGCCTATGAATTTAAAGTTTTACTCAATATTCAAAAAAACTATAAAATCTTGGTTCTGTTCCTTGCGTCCAAACTGTAGTCGCCAGCGCCTGCAATAAAAATGTACAAAGCACCGCCTAACAGTGAAATATTCTTCAGAAACTCAGTCATCGCAACTTGATGAGCTTTAGTATCTGCAACTTTCCAAAAAGGATGCATTGCAAAAGTCACAGGCAACAAGAATAAGACAATGAGTATAGCTCCAATCTTGATCTTGTACCCTAAAATAATGCTTACGGCACCTGCAATTGCCATTACTCCAGAAATAGGTACCAATACGCTTGCAATGGGAACTCCTTGCGAAGCTGCATAACTAACTGTATTCGCGGAGAAATCAGCCAACCCAGCTATTAGAAAAATCATCGAATAAAAAATACGCGCTACGACAATTGTGAGTTGTTTCTCAACATGGAACTGTTGTCTCATGAATTCTCATTTTAAAACACTACTCTTAAAATATTTCAAGTAGCCATTATGCTATTTTTTCGTTTTAGTATATGGGTATATAAGTTTACCAGACGAAAGAGTTTCCGGATTTAGTACCACTTGAGTCTTTGCGTCTTTGAACTGAGCAACCGTATTATTCGTTATCTGCTGATATTGCACCGTTAGCACACGAGGCTCTGTCCATCCACCTCCTTTTCCAAATTTTATGTCTCCGACAACCGTATGAAAAACAGCATCACGGGTATATGTCGCAAGTGCATTGTCGTCAAGACTTTGTGTCGCAGTAATTGCCTGCTCTAAAATTTGCAATTGCGCATACGCCATCGGAGCAACGTAGTAGCCAAGAGGATCAGTCCCTTCTTGTTGGGCTCGCGCCTGGTATTTTTCAATCATTTCCTGCACTCCAGGATACATAAGCTTTTGGACAGGCAACCAGTATTCGTAGTTGACGAGACCATTTAAGAGGGGACCAAGTTCTAATTTTACCGATCCATTTTGTGGGCCAATCATCGCTCCACCTACAAGCTTGGCTTGTAAGCCTTCTTTGTTAATAGCACGAATAAGCCCAACCGAGTCTGATACATAGGAACACATAAACAAGATATCCGCGCCCGTTTGCTGAACCCTTTTGATAAAAGGCGAAAAATCAGTTGTAGTTAGAGGATAACTTTCTTCAAAGACAACCTTCATTCCCTGTTTGGCACAATTGTCCTTAGCACCCTGTACCGGACTTTTGGAAAAAGGCGCGTCTGCGCAAAGAATGGCCACTGTTTCTGGTTTCGGCTGTTGCTTTGCAGCTACCGCAAAGAAGCCTTCTGTAAGCGCAGTGCCAGGATTAAGGCCGGTAGGGATCATTACGAAGTAATTCTCATAATTGAATTCCTGATTTACAGCCAGTCCCATCAGTCCGACGATGAATCGATTTTGCTCTATCGCCAATGGCATGGCGGGCTTGATAGAATTATCGCCATAGCCCCCAATGATTAAGTCTACTTTTTCCTCAGTGATTAACTTTTGATAAATTCCTGCAACCAAATTCGGATTTGTTTGATCATCAATGCAAACTAATTGAACAGGTCTTCCAAGCAAACCTCCTCGACTATTGATGTTTTCTTCCCATAGCTTATGTGCTAACAATGCAGTTTTCCCATTGGCAGCTAAGATGCCACTTAGTGACAAACTATATCCGATTTTTATAGGCTTGACGCTCATATGAATTCCTTTTTTTGTGTGAGTTACGGAAGGTAATTATTTGTCCGGTTTGACATCAGCCAGGTTCTAACTTCAAAAGTTCTGAAACCTTCCCGGATAAGGGCATCCTGCTCCATGATAGATTTGATTTCATCTTTGTTTTCACCTCGCAATACCAACATCCCAGTTGGATGATCGGTGAAAGGTCCTGCAAGCACCAATTTTCCATCAACGTCAAGTTCACGAAGATGTTGAACGTGTTTTGCAATCACTTCGTTGGTCAGTTCCCGTGATTCAATGGGCTGTAAAATAACCACGTAATAAATACGGTCTAATTCGCTTTTCATTGGCTTGAATTTCAGCTTGAATTTTTACGAGATAAGTTTCACGAATTACCCTACAAAAAATTGGTGAACCTTACTACATCTTGATATTTTGTATTGCAGCATTCATCAGCTTTAAGACGTTGGCCTCCCCAAATGGAAGGCCAACGTTCTGATGAATTACTTTTGCAATACGCTATGGAGGTTTTCTAAAACACCCAACTGCTCTAAAATAATTGTTCCCATTGGGTAGCAATGGAATGATTTTACTTTACCGTTTTCGATGTGAAAAACATCGCTGCATGGAGTACTCATTTTTTTGCCTGTTGGCGGGATTGTTCCCATTGGCAGTTTGAGAGGTCCTTTGTGAGTACCATTTAAGGACAATTCGACAGACACTGTATCCCCGACCGAATAGTATTTGTAGGTTTCGCGATGCATGTCTGGAAATGCCGCAGCATAAACTTCAACAGTTCGTCCAATCTCGGCACCACGGTACTCTTTGTTGATTGAGTAGTCTACAAACACCCCATCGGGTGTGAACATGTCTACGAATTCCTGGATTTTTTGATCTTCAGCAAGCTGGTACAGTTTGCGGATTATTTGTTCGTTTTTTTCTACGCTCATGATATGAAATTTTGAGCGTCAAAGCTAAAAATGCGAAGTCATATTCCCTTTGATGTAAATCAAAAAAAGAATTGACAAATGTCAAGCGTATTATTACCAGGAATGCTATTTAGGTCAAGTGCCAAACCATATTTGTTAGGTTTGCTCTTTGGCTATTTCGTTTAACAAGTTATGCAGGTCGAGCGGATGAACGTACATATCTAACGAACCATCTTTTTTCTTCGGCCACCGATCTCTTGGCTTATCCCAGCAAAGTTCCACACCATTCCCGTCAGGATCATTGAGATACAATGCTTCTGATACTCCGTGATCACTTGCTCCCGTCATCGGATAATTCGCTTTGTGTAGGCGGTCTAAAATAATAGCCAGGTCTCTTCTCGTTGGATAGAGGATCGCGGTATGAAATAGCCCCACACCCTCTTTGCTTGCAGCCGGAGCCCCTTTGCTGAACCATGTGTTCAGACCGATATGGTGATGATAACCACCTGCAGATATGAACGCTGCTTGGTTGTCGTAGATAGCCATCACCTCAAAACCTAATAAATCACGATAGAATGAAAGAGAACGTTCAAGATCGGATACTTTGAGGTGAATATGTCCAATCCGTGTTTGATCCGGTATTTTATAAGTACTCATCTTATTTATTTTGGTGAGTATTGTCGTTTTCTAAGGAAAAAGATATAGAGAAAAATGAGAGAGCAATTACAATTGATCCATTAACTCGTATATTTTGGGTTATGCTTTTTGATTTTGATTTTGACAAATTTTGACGCTGGCATATTGCTTCCTTCAACAACGTTGTTAATAGATATTAAAACGTTCGTTTCAGGGAAATAAGTAACCGTATTTCTTTCCGGAACAGGGTAAGCCACAATGACAAATAAAGGGGCAATACGTTCGATGCCATCATTGTAATTAAATAAATCTACTTTTTCACCAATTACAAATCCCGCACTGGTGATGTCTTTTGGGTTCATTAAAATTACTCGTCGTTCATTGCTTATTCCCCGATAACGGTCATCTAAGCCGTATATTGTAGTATTAAATTGGTCATGTGTACGTGTAGTAGCCATCATATATTCATCCGTTTCGAGTGTGTTTTGCGGAATAGTAGTTAATGTAAACGGAGCTCGATTACCAAATTCCTTTGTGATGAACTTTCCTTCACGTGCTGCATTAGGCAGATAAAAGCCTCCCTTTTGCCGAACGCGAACATTATAGTTCTCAAAACCGGGGATACACTTTTCAATATCATCTCTAACTGCATCATAACTGTTTGCATATCGCTGCCAATTAACAACCGATTTATTGCTTAGTGTTGACATCGCCATTCGACAAACAATCTGAATTTCGTTTACAAGTTTATCAGATATGGGCTTTAGTATACCTTTCGATGATTGTACTATTCCCATCGAGTTTTCCGTACTAACAAACTGGGGCACACCATTCACGACATCCATATCACTTCGTGAATAGGTTGGAAGAATTATTGCCTCCTGCCCATGCACAAGGTGGCTGCGATTAAGCTTAGTCGAGACACAAACACTTAAACTAAGCTGCCTGATAGCATTCGCTGTATAAGTTGTATCAGGGGTTGCTGATAAAAAATTACCCCCCATACTGAAAAGAACTTTGACTTTACCGGTATGCATTGCTTTGATCGTATGGACAACATCATAACCGTGTTCGCGAGGTGGTTCAAAACCAAAAACATTTTTTAACCGATCCAGTTGCTCGTTTGTAGGCTTTTCACTGACCAACATAGTTCGATTACCCTGTACATTGCTATGTCCACGTACCGGACAAACGCCCGCACCAGGTTTACCGATACTTCCTTTGAGTAACAGTATGTTGACGATCTCTTTGATCATATCCACTCCATTCGGCTGCTGTGTCAAACCCATTCCCCAACAAAAAATGATGCGCTTTTTGAATGCCAACATTTGAGCAGCCTCATAAATCGCAGCAGGCGTAATTCCAGAAGCTGTAGCAAGATCTTCAAGTCTATAATCGTCAAACTGTTTAATAAAAAGCTCAAAACCTGAGGTCTTTTTATTAATAAATTCATGGTCAAACACCTCACTTGGAGATTTTTTTTCAAAATCAAGCAACAAAAGTTCAATAGCTTTTAATAGCGCCATGTCCCCATTTATCTTTACAGGCAGGTAAAGGTCCGCGAGCTTGAGGCCATGTCCCACAATACCATTCAATTGTTGCGGATTGTGAAATCCCATTAGCCCAGCTTCTGGCAAAGGATTGATGGCAATAATCTTTGCACCATTATTTTTGCCTTTTTCCAGTGCACTCATCATTCTTGGTGCATTTGTTCCTGGATTGTGACCGATAATGACAATAACATCCGTATCGTAAAAATCGTCTAGTTTTACTGTTCCCTTTCCAATCCCAATCGTTGGCAGCAAGGCGGTGCCGGACGTTTCATGACACATATTTGAACAGTCGGGCATGTTATTAGTGCCGAATTCTTTAGCAAAGAGCTGATATACAAATGATGCCTCATTACTAGTCCTTCCTGATGTATAGAATGCGGCTTCATTTGGTGATGCTAATGCATTCAGGTGTTCGGCAATTTTCCCAAAGGCATCGTCCCAACTAATGGCCTCATAGTGTGTTCCATTTTTTGGCATGTACATTGGTTCTGCTAATCTACCCGTGCGCCCTATCTCAAAATCTGTTAATTTGGCTAAATCGTAAACGGAATTTTTTTTAAAGAACTCTGCTGTTACCTTCCTGTCAGTCGCTTCCTCTGCTAGTGCCTTTGCCCCATTCTCACAATATTCACCTAAGGGTGACCGGTCATCATCGGGATCTGGCCACGCACAACTCGAGCAATCAAAACCTCCTTTTTGGTTCATTGCAAATAATGCCCGAGTCCCTCTTAGTGGAATTCCTTCTTCAAAAAGGTCGCTGACAGCAGCCATTACAGCGGGAACACCAGCAGCCCATTTTTTTACTCCTGTTATCTTTAAACCCAACAGTTTGTAGGGATTCTCCCCTGAAGGATTTTGGTTGCTATTTGTCTTCATAATAAATGCTGCAATTACACCTCATTGTCTTTCTAAGCGCTTTGGTTGTATCCGACGCTTAGTCCAACTATATTGTTTGCTCCAGCCAACACACCAAACATGCCCGGTATTGTCTCACTTCTGGCCCAATCCCGCTGAATTTCGCAAATCAAGCCCATAATACCTATGGGTTGTGCTCCGGCCTTTTCCATTCTTCTCAATGCGGCTTCATGACCAATTACTGAGGTTCCTCCCACAGCATCAATCACTGGATATACTTCGTAACCCTCCTTAAGGGCATCCAACGTAGGAAAAAGTAAGCAAGCTTCACTCCAAAGTGCCGCAATGATTAATTTCTTACGTTTTGTCGCTTTTACAGCCTCCAAAAATTCCCTGTCCTCCCAAGAATTGATAGTGGTTCTTTCATAAGATGGCAAATCCTTTATTTCATGCAATATCTGTGGAATTATCGGACCCGTTACTGCACTATTTATTGTAGAAGCGATTATCGGCATCTTAAATAACCTAGCCAATTTCACCAGCATTACAGCGTTCTGAACCATACGATATTTATCCATGGATTCTATATCTGCTACCTGCTTTGCTTGGTAGTCGATAACAATTACGGTAGAATTTTCCGAAGTCAAAAGATGGTCAGCTTTTGGGTCTCTAATTGGTAAACTACTCATGATTTTAAGTTTTTTAAGTTGAGCCTTATAACAATGTTATCTAAGAACGAAGCTAACGACAGAAATTTGCCAAAAAGATGACATAAATCAAAAAAATTATTGAGAAATGTCAACTCGTCCACACTCCAAAACTGTTAACCTGAATTCCGCTTTTAGAACATGTGGCGTCATTTGAATTTTTGGCATATACCTTCACGAACCAGTTCATTGATAGCCTGAAAAGATTCAAACAAAAAGAATGTCCAGGTTTTTTATCCAGCCCAATTTTTACTTTGCGATAAAACGATTTGATAATTATCAAGATTTTATTTGACAATTATCATCGTCCTTTCTCCCACAATGAAACATCTTTGTCCCAGAAAATTAAACTGACAAAAAAATTTCACGATTATGAGAAAAATGATAATGCTTATAAGCGCTATTGCAATCGCAATGGCAGGATTTGCGCAAAACACTTATACTCTTGACAAGAACCACGCGAGGCTTACGTTTACCGCATTGCATATTGGCATTTCGCACATAGACGGAATCTTCAAAATCTTTGATGCAACATTAGTTTCGTCCAAAGATGATTTCAGTGATGCAAAGATTGAAATGACCGCGCAGACAAATTCTCTCACTACAGAGGTAGCGCCGCGGGATGAGGATTTGCGTGATAACTTTCTTGAAACAGAAAAATATCCCACACTTAATTTCAAGAGCACTTCTTTAACAAGAACAATAGGTAATAATTACAAGCTTAAAGGCTTCATTACAATTCATGGTGTTACTAAGCCAATAGTGTTCGATGTTGTATTCAACGGAAAGGGGCAAAACCCTCACACAAAAAAATATTCTTACGGCTTTACCATCACAGGAAAACTGGACAGAACCGATTTCAATGTCGGTGCAGAACCAATTCTAAACGGAGTTGGCTACGAGATAGACCTGAAGGCAAACGTTGAATTTATCATTAGTTAGTTATTGATAAACTATCACTATCACGGTGAAATCAGCATTAAAATATGAGACTACAGATAGAGTAACAAATGAGCCGCTTTGTTAGCGCCCTAGATACACTCATAAAAGGTGCAGTATCGGAGCTGCAATAAGCCGAGTATCTTTTATTGCCTTGCCATTACCTGGTTACGAACACGGCTTAGTGTTTCAGGCGACATACCTAAATAGGAGGCAATCATGCCTTGCGGAATTCTTAGTGCTAAATCCGGATAGCGTTGAAGAAAATGTTCATACTTTTCAATTGCCGATAAACTGATATTTGCGAGTATGCGTTTTTGGGATGCATTATAGGCACTCTGCAAAAGGTTATTAACCATGTCATTGAAAGCAGGTATTTGTTTGCAAATCAAGTCAAAATTCTGGGTTGAAAGCAATACAACTTCGGTGTCCTCCACAGCGTCAATATTAAGCTTTGCCGGTTCTCCCGACATTAGGCTATCGCGATCTCCTATCCACCAGTTTTCTACAGCGAACTTAACTGTATGTTCCATACCATTGCTATCTACTGAATAACTTCTTAGGCAACCCTTTGCTACAAAAGCATGGTACTTACAAATATCTCCTTCTTGGAGTAAATATTGATGTTTACGAAGTTTTTTCACAACGCTTAACGACCTAATCCTCTCGGACTGCTCCTGGGACAGAACAATCTTACCATCCAAATATTTTTGAAAAACTTCATACATTATTTAAAATTTGGGCCTTTTAGACTAAAGCATGGGCATGTTGATTTGGATGAATACGATTGTCAAATGTAAAGTTTTTTTTGAAAAACTCAAGGTCGCACTCATTTTATGATGCCATTATGCTGTTTCCCAGTTCAAATTTCCACAGCTTTAACGCAGATTACGTCGGACGGCAAATTAACAGGCGTTATTTATTCCTGTCACGGAATGACTACTTGTAATGCCTTCCGGATAGCGTTTCCTATTTCTGAAATGGCATCCTTGCCAGCATCAATAACAGCCGCCGCTTGCACAAATCCATGAGGCATCCCAGGATAATGAAGTAACGTCGTACCTACTCCTGCTTTTATCAACTTTTCAGCATAAGCCAAGCCCTCATCACGGAGAGGGTCATATTCACCAATAATCACCA
>Ga0207081_1158_pt1 | contig 12701 bp, 6 predicted proteins | sample Alteio_BWMinHeat_59_FD_153524 | JGI IMG/M metagenome (GOLD analysis project Ga0207081, IMG submission 153524) | Enriched cells from forest soil in Barre Woods Harvard Forest LTER site, Petersham, Massachusetts, United States -... | ecosystem: Environmental > Terrestrial > Soil > Temperate forest >... | reverse complement strand
CTTTGCCATTGCATAAGAAGCCACCAACGCTTCACAGGTAAAAGCAGCAAAAGCAAAAGCCAACAGGTGGGTAAAAAAGCCTAAGCCCGTAAAAAGGAAAAACAAGAGCGCACTGCTGATGTTTTTTTTCTCTAAAAAGCGCAGCCAGCTCCATACTATCCAAAAATAAAAGGCAATACTGAATGAAAAATTATAGAACCCTTTTGCCAGTGTTTGCGGGAAAACTAAAACTAAAATTACGAGTGCCAGGTAAGATGCCCCGCTGCCTATCTTCTTCAGTAAAAGATAGAACCCGCTTACATAAAGAACCAAATAAACAGTAAGAAAAATCTTCTCTGCAATGACACCGTTGACAATAAACATCAGCGCTGCTATGGCAAGCGTTGATAACCAGTTAGGATTAGGCCGGTACACCAGGCTATAGAACCGGGAATAGAATGCAACATTTTTATTCGCCCACAGATCGTGCACCACCTGTGCATTATAAACATGGCTTGGCCCATCGCCGGTTAAGAAATATGCAGGCAGCCATATGTATAATAAACATAAGCCTAAACCTGCAAGCAGCAATAAGTTGGGCACTGTCCGGCTTGTTGCCATTTTTGCTTTTATGAAATTAAAAATGTTCTAAAGCTCAAGATAATAATACCATTAAAACTTCAAAAATCCGCATAGTGACGTGTCTTTGCGTACTTTAAAACTCCACATGGGAACCGCGCCCTTGCCTGCCGCGGCGTGTGAGACTTTCCCCCTGCGAACTTATTGCGCAAAGATGAACCTCAGCGTTACACCCGCCCTCGTAGTGGTGGTGGGGTATGAGTTTGACACATAGGGTATGGTTTGCTGCCGGTCATAGAAAAAGTGCAGCGTTAATTTCTGCGTCACAGAATAATCTACCGTTGGCGATATCCTGATGACCTTTTGCCCCCGCGAGATCACACTTATATTATTTGCGAAGAAAGAGTTGGAAGTCTTATCATCGCGCAACCCTATATCAAGTTTAAAGATCAGTTCATTTTTCAGCTTCTGCACACCAAGCACCTTGAATGGCAGCCTGAGCCCCTTTTTACGGTACCCAAGCCCTATAACGTATTCTGTGCTGGCGGTTTCCGCTATTTGGTAGTCTATAAGGCTCAGCGCATCCATTTTCGATTTTCTTATCTGGAAGGTAACTGACATTTTATTTTTGAAAGAAGCGTCAAAACCAAATAATGGATTGAAAGCCTGCGAAATAGTTACATTGGGCACCTGGAAGAAAGGTACATAGTTATGCGAATTAGAATCAATGAACGACGGGAAGCCCAACCCGTAAAGATCATTAAACAATAAGTTTGAGCTGAACCCATTCATAGACATTGTTCCGGTGTAGGCATGATTAAGCACCAAGTTAGACAGGAACGAAGAAAAGAACGGTAATTTACTCAACCCATTATATGTTATTTTCCAGTTGGGCATGGGAGTATAATATTTAAACGGATTATCCTGGATGGTAGTATTATTATAGTCTATCAACGGAACTGTAGACCCGCTTTTGCCGGAATATGCCGCTATAAAAGACGGTATCAGCACATCCTGCGAAAATGGCCCGTAACCCTTGGTATATGCAGGGTTTTGAGGATCCGGTATACCGGCTGTGTAAGGATTGCTATCGCCCAGCCTTTTGGAAATTACAGGGCCGTCAGCGAGAAAAGAGTTATAAATACCTGATCCAACACCAGTAGGCTTGAACACACTGCTGAACAAAGTGCTGAACGTATTATAAGAAACGTTGAACGACCCATTCTGGTATGGGTTAAACTGGTGAAACGACGGAGGATTGGGGCTGCCGTTGGGGTTGCCCGTTGTGTCTGCATATAAAACACTGTAAGACTTGCTAAAGGTCTGCGAAAGTGAAAGGTCTATCCTGAAATCCTTAAACGGTTGCACGGCCGCGGTACCGCTCAGATTTCGCGAATAAGTTTGCTGGAACTGCGCGTTAAATAACGAGTCCCTGGTAAGCCTGCCCGACGCCGCTTCGCTGGCCAGCCATGCAGTAGTGGGCTGGTAGCCATATACAAAATTATACCCTGGTGCGTTCGAATAATTATTCACACCCATAAACCGGGTACTATCCATCCACCCTGGCAATATTGTGCCGGATGTTTGTGTATAGTTCACAGTAACCCTGTTTACCATGGTAAGGAAACGCCCTGCGTCCCGTTCAAATGGCGTAAGCTCCGGCGGTTTGCTGTGCCTTAATTTCCGTGCGGCTTTTTTAGCGGCTTTCTTTTTTGCTTTTTCAGCGGCCGCCTTTGCCCTGTCTTCTTCTTTCATCACCTGCACTAATGAATCAATCTGGTCGTCCGACATTTTTGATAAGTTCACTCCGGGAAATCTGGAGTGCAAAGTGCTGTCGTTACCTGCCGGGCCGCCATTATTGTTACCGCCATTTCCGCCGTTTCCACTTCCGGCGCCGCTGCTTCCGGGCAGCGGTGTCGGGCTGGCAGTCTTCGTTGTATTTCCGCTGTTCCCTCCTTTAGTACTGTCCGGTTTACTGCCCCCGTTTTTATTGCCTCCGCCATTGTTGCTGCCTCCGCTATCCCCGCCCCCGGTGGTATTGCCGCCATTTCCGCCCGGGTTATTAGCTGGTAACAGGCTTTTTGTTTCCGGCATAGCTCCGCCGGGCTTGCGAAGGTCTTTAACATTTTTGCTGCCGCTGCCGTCCTGGCTGCCCCCGCCCGTGCCGCTATTGGTCGCAGACTTCTTTTTGGCGGGCGCATTCACTGCTTTCAGCCATCTCCACTTATTGTACAGTGTTTGCATGTTAAGCTCTCCGGCTAATGTTTTGGTCTGCGTATTGCCTATCGTATTACCAAGGTCATATGCTATTGGTGCGGCTGTTACCCACGAATAGTTGGCCGAATACCCCAGGCGCAGGCTTATCCAGTCGGTAAGCGGCAGTTTTCCTAATGGCACATTATAGGCGCTGTTAAATGTCTGCATATAAGACGTATTGCGCCCGAATTTGAATACATTATTCCAGACCGTGTCTTTTTTTGCTTTTGTATTTAACAGGCCGTATGGCTGGTCAATACTGGAAATATTGGTCGCCGAATAATCAAGGGACAATGACTTCATCAATTCCCAGCGCAGCGTATAAACGCGGTTCCAGGTAAAATTCTTATAAAACGTTGATGGCAGTTGGTATCCGCCATCACCTACGTCGCGCACCTGGGTCTGCTCCTCAATGCGGGAAAGGTCATTGCGGAATGAAAACGTTGAAGGCAGCGGCGTAAAATTGAAATCCCTGACTAAGGAGAACCATTTCGATTTGGACCTGATCAGCCTCCTGAATGGTTCAATAGGCTTGACCTTTAAACTGTAAGTATACCCCAGTCCGTATTTCTGCGTCTTCAGGTCATCCATCGTCACAGTCGGATTATGCTTTAGCTGGTTGTTGTAGGAATAGGAGAAGTCAAAGTTCTTGAGGCTCCAGGGCAGGCGGATTTTTCTGGCCGGCACTGCGCTGTTTCCTAATATCCGCACATTAGTAAGGTTAATACTCCTGATCGAAGTGAAATCCTGCGCTATGTTTTTTATAGAGTCCCGGGCTGCAGCGTTCCGGGCTGCAGCCAGTTCGTCTGACAATAATACGTCCTGGTTATACGGATCGTACTTTGGGGTACTGACACTCTGTGTATAACCTATGAACAAGGGAAGCGTTACGCCCCAGGTGCGCGGCAATAGCTTGCCCAGGCTTAGGTTTGAAGACGTGTTATACTGGTAATATTCATCCTGCGAGCGCTGCCCGATATTCTGGTCTATGCTTCCATAATTTGCCGTATGCATACTGCCCGACAAGTTCAAATTGCCCAGGTCGGCAAGTTGCAAAGACATTTTGCCGGCGGCGGCATAACCGGCATGGTCGTTAATGCCTGCCATCCTCAATTCATCAAACCATACTTCCGTGCACTTGGGCAATCCGTCGTCACCGGGCGTCTGATTTGTTTTTTTCGGATTAAGGACGCCCAGCATTATGTCTTTAGCGCCACCGATGTTGGGGTTGCCGATCACAACAATCGTGTTGCCCTTTGAGTCAGTTGTGTAAAATGGCTGATAGTTTGGAAAACCCTGGGCATCGTGGTTCTTTTTAGCCGTTACAAGGTCCTGTAATACAATATCCATTTCATTGGATGCAGGCCATACCTCCTCAGCTGAGCCCTGCCCTGGCAATGTTATGGCAAGCGGCATTCTGTACTCATAATAGTTGTTGGTGAAATCACTGCCTATCCTCACAAAGGCGTCCACATCCGCATTTTTTATCGGAGGTGAGCCTACCATTGATTCTGCATGAATAAACATACGCAAATAGGTATACTGCCGCATATCTACGTCCACTTCTTTAAAAACAGCCCTGGCATCTCCGTCCTGCAGCGCGCAAACCTGCAAAGACATAGACTGTTCATTAAGCAGGATATTCTGCCCCTGGGCTACTGTAGTTAGCTGGCGGTTTACGCCGGGCGGTATCACATAGGGTATCGGGTATCTCTGGGCATTTGCCTCAATGCTTACGGATGTAACCGTAAAGTCGGTAAGCCCCTGATTTTGCTGCGGCAAATTTTCGCCCGGGGTATTCAGTGAATAATTATAATTGAGCCACTGGTTACGGCCCAGTTCCAGCGTAGCGAAACGCAGGATGGCGCTGTCCTCCCATCCGCTCATGAACATACGCAGGAAACGGATAGACCGGAAATCCGAGATACCGCCGATGGCATGGTCGTAATTCCGGATAGGTATTTTGAATTGGTACCATCTCTCACTGTCATGGGCACCATTCGGCAGTTGAATATAACTGGTTTGTGTACTGACGATGTAGTTGGAACCCACACCCATATTCGGGGTCATGTCTATGCGGTACTGGTAGTAGCTTTCTGCCTGGTTTAGCGTGTTGTCCTGGTTAATGTCTTCCGATTCCGGAAGGGTGGTCTCAGATGTTGCATAGGACGCATTCGCGGCGGTTATGGGCGAGTTGCCGTCAGGGCCATTGTACCTTTTATAGCGGGCAAGCACGCCCAGGCCGTAACCACCATTGGCAGAGTCATAATCGGCGCCGCGATAATAGTGATAGTCGTCATTGGAAGGATCTGCGAAAGCGGCAAGATAAGCCGGGTTGACAACGCCCAATGTCTGCCGCATTTGGGTAAGGAACGGGGCATACTTATCCTGCTCGCTGATCCGCGTCGGGTTAAGGGGGTCATGAACGTCAGGCAATCCGTCGTAACCCACATCCTGGAGTGCCCGGGCAGCATTATCATTGTCAAATGCCCTTGTTATCTGCTGCTCAAACCTCGGGACGTATCCAAAGGCGGTGGTATCCAGCTTGGATTGGTCAAAAGGAGAAGGTATGCCATTTTCAAAAAACATCCTTGAGTCTTTAAGTATGTCTTCAGATACGTCGCCGAGGTTAAAATACAGGGATCCGCCTTTCGAATTGGTTTTCCTCGTGCCGGTACCACTTATAAAAGGATCCATCACCCAAAACTGGATATACTCCACATTCGACGCTTCGAAGTCTGTATTGCTGATCGGCCTCGTTATTCCGCCCCATCTTCCTGCGGGGTTCTTAAGCGTTCCGTCGTTGTTAATATTAGCTGCGTCAAAATTATAGGGCCCTCTGTCGTTGGGATAGAAGCCGAGGTCAAAAGTGCTGAGCGCGCTTTGTAAAGCGGCAGTTTGCAGGTTAGGGAATACATCCTGTTGCTGCACCATTCTTATATAATGCAGGTTTGCAGAGTCCCTGCTTACATAGGCAGGCGGCGTGCTGCCGGGGTCCACCAGCGTGGGCTCAATAGTGTACCATGCCAGGCGCGCCCTGTTAATACCATTGGCCAGGTCATCGTTTTTTTCTGCCTCCGGCAATATTGTTTGACCGTTCTTGTTCACAGCGCCAAAGGGGGTTGACGACAACGACCATGCAATGGGGGGGAACTTCAGGTCGTAACTTGTGGAAGCGCCTTCAAAGTTGTCTATGTACACAGAGCCTTCAGGGTCGAGCGCGGTTATTTGCTTTGGGTGCCCGGGAAGTAGGGCCGCAACTTCAAGATTACTGTTCAGGAACGACGGGGCTGTGGTAGCATATATAGGCAGCTTATCCAAAGCGCGCGTTACGGCAGGCATTTCCCGCTGATAATTTCCATCAAGGCCAATTACAGTGTTCTTGATCGGGTCATCACCGTAGGATACCTGCTGGGTAAATGGCCTTTCGTTCAGCCGCATGATGGTGCCACCCAGCGTAAGATTCTTGTTAACATAGTAGTCGAGCCTTGCCGCCATAAAATTCCGCTGCTGGAACCCGAAAGTTGCATTATCCTCGTACTGGATATTTAACGGCACGCCCGAATTGAGTATGCCCTGGTTAAGTATCTTTATTCTTCCAAGCCCGTAATCTATGGTATAGTCCTGGTTTTCAATCAGCCGGGTTCCGCCGGCAGTCACAGTTACTGAGCCCGGTGGAATATTAAAGCCTCCAAGAAATATATCGGATGACGACGATGATTTATACGAGCCCCGCATTACATAGCGGTCCGTTGACTGCGATTGCTGGGCTACTATTTTAGTGGAGTCATATAGCACCTGGTAGATGTACTTTCGGTATAGCGTTGGGTCGGGTGCAGTCTGCCCCGGGGGAATAATGGATTTCGCCAAAGCCTCGCCAAAAGGCTCCAATACCGGGAAAATTATTTTCCCCTGCTGCGTATTAATGGTAATGCCATCCACAAAGTCAAATATCCCGTCGGGGTACGGTTGGTTTTGGGCATTCAATCGGTCAAGGTTTAGCAAATTCAGCAAAGGAACACCTTGGTTAGGGCCTTCCGGAATATACCTGAGCTCTCCGCCACCGGGATCCTGGTAAAGTATATTCAATATGAAATTATCTTTTGAAACCCCCAATCCGCCAAGTGGATAAACATTTTTCATCATCAGGTTCCAAACAGGCAAGGTGGGGCGTGCCGATGTTCCTTTTAATAACTTCAGGAAGATCACTTTTGAATTGGTGGTATCGGGCGGCAGGTCTTCAGCAAACTCACCTACCTGGTACACTCTTCCGCGATAGGTATACCGGAAGGCGACACCCAGCACATCATCAGAGTTGACCTGTGTATTCAGCATGATATAACCCAGCTCAGGGTTAAATGAAAATTCTGTAGATGCCAGTTGCCGTGCAGTAGTATACTCATAATCCTGCCCCTGGGTAAGGCCAATTGACAGCGCTGAGTTTACAGACGTGCTTTGAAGGCGCCCATTAGGGTTTTGCAGCAGTTCGGTGTACAAATAGTTAGCGCGATTGTCCGGCAGGCCCGCACGTATGCCGCTCGCAGGGTTGTTTAATGTCTTCAGTAAAGGATTTGCTTCACCCAGGTCCATAAAGCACATTATATTGCGCACCCCTGTTACCACACCTGTGCGATTCGTTACCCATACCTCTATTTTGCTGATGTTTACCAGCGAATTGATAACAGGGAAATCTGCCAGGGCTTTATTATAATTATCATGAAAATATTGTGCAAGCAGGAAATCCTTGTTTTCTTCGTAATTGTCCGCTTTTATGTTTATTTGCTGAGACTGGGCCCCCCCCTGTATGGTCAGGCTTTTTCGCTGCGATTTTTGCTGTGCCAACACCGTGGTTACCCAAAGTTTCCCGAACTGCAATTGTGTCTTTATCCCGAACAACGATTGCACACCGCTGATCAGGTTACTTTTTAATGGGAAGCTGATATTGCCCGCTTCAATTTTTTTGAGCATTTCATCTTCCTTCCCGCTATAGTCCAGCTTCTGCACATTCTGGTAGTCGAAGGTGGCTTTTGTATTGTTACTGATATTTAGCTTCAGTTTGTCACCCACCTGCGCAAGCAGGTTAATGTTCATCTGCATGTCAAAGTCAAAAACCCCATATTTCTGTGCCCGTTGCGTCAACGTCGGGTTCTTGATATCCTGCCAGTTTCCGCCAAAAGTCACGTCCACGTTCCCCTGTGGCTTCACAGATATAGTATTATTACCGAATATGCGGTCAAAAATGCCGTCCTTGTACATCTGCGGCAGTTCGGGCGTTTTATTAAACAGCATCAGCCCGTCCAGTCTGCGCTGCCAGTAGGCGTCTTCATCCTGCTGGCCCCGGTATTTTTCATATTCATCCAGGGTCATATAAGTAGGGTTGCGCAGAAAATCGCTGCCCAGCTTGTCACTGTATTCATAACGGTTGGAGTCCGGGTTATAGTCGAAAGTCTTTTTTTCACCCTTCGGGTCGTCCAGGTCCATGCTCCTCGGCTGGTTGTAATCCGTCATTGGATCGCCCGTCTTGTCATAAATAGGGAATTTTAATTTATGTGCGGTATCTGCCTTTGCCAGGCTGTCACTGGTGGATGTTGTATCTGGATCAGGGGCAAAAAAAGCATAAAACGGCCTGTGAGTGCGGGCAGCCGCATTGACAATAGCAGCCGCCAGCGCTATAAAAAACAAAAACTTATATCCAAAAAAACCCTTCCCCTTCAAGTTTTATTTTTTAGCGATTTTACAGTGCGCGAAGCGCCTGTTTTATCAATTCTTCAACCGTTAATGAAGATGCATTATTTATTTTCTTTATTGCATTCTCAGCCACCCCGCGGCTTATGCCCAGGTTCACCAATGCTATTAACGCGTCTTCCTGTGTTGTATTGTGCAATACAGGCGATAAAGAGGATGTATTTTTCTGCCTTAAAAGCTTGCCTTTTAATTCTAATATAATACGCTGCGCAGTCTTGGCGCCAATCCCTTTCACCCGTTCCAACGTACGGTTGTCCTCACCTGCCACCGCTCGTTCCAGTTCATCCGTATTAAGAGATGATAATATGATGCGTGCCGTAGCCGCGCCCACCCCGCTTATGTTAAGTAACTGCCTGAATGTAGCCCGTTCTTCCTCATCAGCAAAACCATACAAAACCCAGGCGTCTTCACGCACCTGCAGGTGGGTATAAAGCCGGCATTTTTCCAGGTTTTGTATCCTCGCATAGGTTTGCAGCGTTATATTCAGTTCATACCCCACCCCATGCACATCCATGTACAGTAATGAGGCTGATTTATAAACCAATGGGCCCTCTAAGTAGGCAAACATATTAATAAATATTTTAAATACAGTCCTCTATGGTTATGTCAATCAGAAATTGTCTGTTGCTGCTAACAACAGGTGTTCTTATGCAGCATTTTCTGGTTTTTGGTTTTAACCGTTAACTTTTAACTTAATAAAAAAGGTATGATCGCTCATACCGCCGGAAAGATACAAATTTTATGGAAGTTAGGATTGCCGCGATTATAGAAAAATCAGGTATTTACAAACAATATTTTTTTTTAGATACTACCGTCAAAAAAGGGACAACAAGTTAACACTTTCTCAAGCCCAGTAAGCGCCGTCATTCCGGCCGTGTGCCGTCTCAGCTTTTTTCAATAGCCAAAATTCCATCGACGGCTATAGCGGTGGCGCAGGTAGTTGGCTTATTTCAGAGTTGCCGCTCATTGCAATCAACACTTTTAAAATTAGTGTTTTCTTTTCCAGGTTTCAAATTCACTGCGAAGCATTTCAACAGCATTGTGCCCGCCTTTATCCTGGCCGGATATATTTAGGTCTATGTATGGTTTATTACCATCTGGTTTGGCAACTATAATAAATGAACTCGCCGCTTTTTGTGCTCCACATCTTTTGTCACCTCCTGCTGCTGCACCTGCTTCCAGCGCGCTCATTAAAATTTCGGCAATATTAAGTGATGCTCTTTGCCCTTTTTCGACAGCCTGCATAATTGCTTTCAGTTCGCCGGCCGAGGTCAGAATATTTCCTTGCACAGAAACACCACTTTTTGTCAACGCGCCATTATCTTGGCTTGTGGAGTCGCCTGTGTAAGTACTCGGGCTGTCAATGTATTTAATAGTTACTACAGCATATTGTTGCCGTTCAGGATCAAAATCAGGATTTTTCAACGCCTGGATAATTTGCTCCGGTGTTGATCCGGCAATAATCATCTCTGCGCCTTTTTCTCTTGCATGATTATTACTCATCGCTTGAACGATTATTGCGCCAACACCAGGAATGATCTTTCCGATGCCATAGCAATTGCTTGTACAAGATGCTCCCGCAATCCCTATTTCATTTGTTCCTGGGTCTATTACTATGATAGACCAGGTTGCAAATGTTTTATTGGAACAGACTGCAAAAATGATGAACGTCAAAATAATTTTTTTCATTTTCTGTTTTTTATGAATAGGTTGTCCATTAGGATGGAGAGTACCGGTTACTTTATTGCAACGTTTCCATAACTTACCTTAAGCGCAAGGGCGCCGCGGCCGCCACCGATCTTGCACTTGTAGGCGGAACCCTGTCCGGGCGTGCCCGCGCCCGATGCAGTAAGTGAAACACTATGCGCACTGTTACTGACATTACCGAAGGATACATCTACATCGCCCGACAAGCTGGCATCATTGTCAAAATGAAAGTACAGATTGCTATAACTTGAAGTAATGTCAACATTGTCTACTTCGGGCCCCACATATTCAAATTTTGTGCTGGAAGCATATTTCACTTTCATCTGCACGCTTTTCAGCAGCTTATCTACAACAAGGCCGGCGTACTGGACATTGCCTTCAAGCTGGCTTACGGAGCCGATCTTCAGATCACCATATTTCTGGCCGATCTTCAGATCGTGCACAGTGTTAATAACGGTTTTCTCAAATTGGTTCGATACTTCTATGCTGCCGGCCTTGTCAATGGAGAGCTTGGAATAAGATGACTTGATACTTCCGGTTTCTATCGAGGCGATTGTGGCGCTGCCAAAACTTAGCTTAATGACTTTATCGCCGCCAGTGATCGCACCCGTTTTCAGCGCGCCATATTCCAGGTCAACAATCAGTTTTCCACTTACATCTGAGATATCTATATCGCCATACTTATTGATGAATTCCGCAGTAAGCCTGCGCGGCATATTGATAACATAGTCTATACTCATCTCACTATTGGTAATAGCGTTTTTCTCTTTTCCTATTACGGTTTTATAATAAATGCCATCGCTTTTATCATGGGGTTCCGTGATGCTGATGGCGTCCAGTATTTTTTGTGCATCATCAGCAGAATTTGCTTTGGCGGTGACAGTAATATCAACAGTCACTTCATTTTTGTCCCATGTGTTTATGTCCAGCTTGCCATAGCGGTTGTCAATAACCAGCTTGCCCCTGTCGGCCGGAAAACGCCCGGAGATCTTTTTTTCTTTCGAAGTGGTTTGCCCGTATGCCACTGGTAAGCAGGTGATGGTAAAAATCAATATGGCGGGGATGATCAAATTTTTCATAGTCTTTTTTTAATTGTTTACATCGTTTGAACTTCTGTTTTTTTCTGCTTTACTGTTTCCATTATCTGCAGTTGCCAGGTGGTAAGTTGTAGCTGCCTTTGCAGGTTAGCCGTAATTGCCTGCAGTATTGTTTTTTTATCGGCAGAAGACGCATACTCTTTCTTCAGTTGCAAATAGGCGTCATTAAGCGATTCCAGGTCTCTTTTAAAGTCGCTGCACAACTCCGGTTGGGGGCCGCAATATTGGGCCAGTTCAGCATCCTTCATCTGTACCATTGCAGTGTAGTAAGCTTCTGTTCCCGTTATTGGCGCCTGCGCGGTAGTTGCGCTCATAGTATCATGACGGCTTGCTATGAATGCCCAGATGCCGCAGGTAACCACCAGGAACACAGAAGCCGCTATTGCCAGCCGCTGCCACGGTGCATGCCTGCTGCCGTGTTGCAAACGTTCATCTACCCCATACCACAGGTATTCAGGAGGAGTGTATTGCTCAAGCTCGTCACGGTGCTCCGCCACATATTGTTTCAGCTTATCCTGCATATTCCATATTTTTTAGCTGCTCCCTTATCCTGGCTTTCGCCCGGTTGTACTGCGATTTTGAAGTGGACTCGGTAATATTGAGCAGCGTTGCAATTTCCGAGTGTTTATAATCTTCAAAAAGGTATAACGTTAAAACAAGCCGGTAACCATCAGGCAGCTCACTTACCAGTTGCATCAGCTTTAGTGCGGTAAGGTTGGCCTCATCCGGTATGTCCTCCTCATCGGCAATGTGCTCAAATGCACTGGTATGTTCAAAAAGCACCAACCTCTTTTTACGCAGCGAGTTAATGGACCGGTTTACTACAATACGCTTCAGCCAACTGCCGAAAGTAGCCTCGCCCCGGAATTCCCTCATCCGCCTGAAAGCCTCCACAAATGATTCCTGTAGAATATCCTCAGCTTCACCCACATGATTGACGATACGCATGCATACATTGTACATCTGCTTTGCGTACAAGTGGTACAACTCATGTTGCGCCTTCCTGTCGTCATTCCGGCATGCGTTGACAAGGTTTTGGTGTATATCGGTAACTTTTGGGGCCAATGTGGTTATGTTCTGTTATAAAGACACGCGATCGTTAAAAACGTTGCATGAAAAGATAAAAATTTCGTCACAGATTAAACTGCGATTTTTAATCAGCATCCTATTGATTCAGTTCAATCCGCCCTCGCGTGGCCTCAGGAAGGCCTGCCGGCATAAGCCACAAACAGCGCCATAAGCAAGAACACTGAATTTATAATTGCATGCTGCAATTCCTTACGCCTGATGTGCGTGTATATGGAACCTGTCATGATCAGGGCAATACAGGCCGCACCT
>Ga0207081_1157_pt1 | contig 12717 bp, 15 predicted proteins | sample Alteio_BWMinHeat_59_FD_153524 | JGI IMG/M metagenome (GOLD analysis project Ga0207081, IMG submission 153524) | Enriched cells from forest soil in Barre Woods Harvard Forest LTER site, Petersham, Massachusetts, United States -... | ecosystem: Environmental > Terrestrial > Soil > Temperate forest >... | reverse complement strand
TAAATGTAGTGTTGCAAACCATCCTCATCATATTCAGGCAGTTTAGCAGTATCTGTCTTTCCTTTTCGGTCAGAAAACCAAATCTCCTCCATTTGTTTACAAGCTTTGCCACACTGTCTGCGTATTCATCGTGCAGTTCTCTTTGCTGGTCTGTGAGCGGTACAAACAGGTTTTTATCCATTCGCTCCGGCAATTGTTTCAGCACCTCTTTTTTTCTCCGGCGAAGCATGATGCCGGAAAGTTGGGTTCCTATATCATTCAACCCCTGATACCCAACTACCTTTCCTCCATCATGGTCCTTTAACTGGTGAGCGGATAAAAAGTGATGCAGCGATCCTAAAAGATACGGATTAATATACTGTACCAGCGAATAAAGCTCTTCAATATTATTTTCAACAGGTGTACCTGTAAGCACCATGGTATAGGGTGAGCGCAGGCGTTTTATATTTTGCGATATTTTCGTCCGCCAGTTTTTTATCCGCTGCGCTTCATCAAGTATAATAATGTCCGGCTGCATCTCATTAATATACTGCCAGTCATTCCCAGCCACATGGTAGCTGATGATCTTAAAATAGCTTTCATCCTTTTCATAAATAGCCTTGCGTACCAACACATTGCCCTCCACAACGCAAACGCTGCTATCCGTAAATTTTTCTATTTCGGTTTTCCATTGGTATTTTAGCGAAGTAGGACAAACAATTATGGCCTTCGCGGTGCTGAAGTTTTTTAGCATCAGCATCGCCCACGTAATGGCCTGCAAGGTTTTACCGAGGCCCATATCATCAGCAAGTATGCACCTTCCTGCGTTAACCGCAAACATTACGCCATCTTCCTGGTATGGAAATAAAGTAACTTTAGATAATCCGTTAAGTAAGCCCGTGCCATCCTTTTTCAGAAGCGCATGGCGCTCATTTTCCGCTCTTTGCGCAATAATCAAATCCAGCGCGTCGTCATAGCACCGGAAAGATGAACTTATCTGCTGCGCTTCCTGCATCAATTTTTCTATATCAAAATAGGCGGCAGGCAATAATGTGTTGTTCGAGTCGAAATATTTCCGGCTCCATTTTTCAAACTGTTCTTTCTCCTCTGTTCCTATACGCAGCTTCACAGCGCGGTTGTCATAATAAGAAACATACAGAGAGCTATAAGGTATCTCGGGAATAAAGTTGATCAAACTCTTAATGCCTCTTTTTTTGGAAAGCATTATGCGCACTGCTTCTATATGTTTGCAGGTGCCCAAAAGATTAGTTTTAAAATCGGGGCAGGAACAAAAGTTGAGCGTATTGTCAATACTGCGCAATGCTACTTTATACGTATTTTTAGAATTAGGGCTGAAAACGCTATAGTCGCTGTACACTCGCTCCTGTCCTGTATTTTCTATTTCAAAGTATTCTTTCTCAGCTACCTGCCGCCTTAGAGTGCTTTGCCACTCCTTTTCGGCCATATCTTCAGGTTTGTGCGTATGCGAAACATGCTTAGGCAAATAGTTTGGTTTCTTTTTTGCTTTTGCTGATTTCTTATTTTTAGCTTTTGTGTTTCTTTTTGCCTGACTCATACATGAAACAATTTGGGAGCGAAAGATAAATCATCCCGTGATAAAATTGGCTGTTGATTTTTTCACAATTAGCATGGTAAATAAAACACAACTGATAATTTTTTTGTAGGTTTAACCATTATATGAAGGTTAAAGAAATAATTGCTATTATTAAATCAGACGGATGGTATTTTAAACGGCAGAAAGGTAGCCATATGGTATTCAAACATCCGGCTAAAAAAGGTATAGTTGTTGTTCCGGATCATGGAGCAAACCAGGATTTGGCACCTGGAACAGAAAGTAGCATTTTGAAACAGGCAGGGCTTAAATAATCTATTACTTAAATTTTTGTAACTTTATACCATGGAAACGCCGGAATATTTAATCATTATAGAGCCTACCAAAACAGGCTTTTCTGCATATAGCCCGGATTTGCAAGGTTGTATCACTGTAGGTGAAACAGTGGAACAGACCCGTGAAAATATGGAAGAAGCAATAGAGCTATACCTTGAAGAATTAGCAGAAAGCGGTGAAAATATACCTGTTCCGAGGAAATTAAAAGACCAGGTAAACATGATAGGAGATTTGCAAAGCGGAACCTTCATTGCCTTTATTCCTAATCATGTTGGATTTCATGCTAAGTCTGCCTGATGCAAAAATTCCGGTCTTGCGGACTTGCAAATATTATTGAAACAAAGGATTTTGTGTATTCTTTTGATTGCTTTTTTGAATCCAGGATTTCATTGTGGCTAATTTTTCCTTCATCAGTCTATATACAAAGACGCTGTTATTGTTATTTGTTCCCAAGCCAAAATTCCTCATTCCTTTTTTGCATATTTGCTGCATGGAAAGCACCGCCAATCATATCCCGCCAATTACGTCCTCAAAACCTATACACAGGGCATGGGCCATGTATGACTGGGCCAATTCCGCTTACAACCTGGTGATCACTTCTACTATATTCCCCGCCTATTACAATGCCGTAACTACCGTAACAAAAAACGGAGAGATCGTCAGCGATAAAGTATCCTTCTTCGGCCTCACTTTTAAGAACACTACCCTGTTCGATTATTCTATCGCTACTGCATACCTGATCATTGCGGTCATCTCCCCTATCCTGTCTTCCATCGCAGACTATAAAGGCAATAAAAAAAGATTCATGCAGTTTTTTTGCTACATCGGGTCATTATCCTGCTGTGGCCTTTATTTTTTTAACGGTAAAACACTGGAGCTTGGTATTATTTTTTCTGCATTAGCGGCACTCGGTTATTGCGGCAGCCTTGTGTTTTACAATGCCTACCTGCCGGAAATAGCTATGGAAGAAGACCGTGATCGTGTAAGCGCGCAAGGCTTTGCCTACGGATATATAGGCAGTGTGATCCTGCAGCTTATCTGTTTTGTTTTCGTGCTGAAGCCTGCATGGTTTGGTATTACAGATAGCTCTTTCGCTCCCAGGCTGTCATTTGTGCTGGTTGGTATCTGGTGGGCAGCCTTTGCACAGATCACCTTTTTCAAATTGCCCAAAGGGATACCATTAGCGCACAACCCCAGCCATAGTGTGCTTGCAAATGGTTTTTACGAACTAAAAAAAGTGTGGGCCCAAATAAAAGAATTGCCCGTTCTGAAAACCTACCTTGTAGCATTTTTCTTCTATAGCATGGGCGTGCAAACGGTTATGTTGGCTGCTACCCTGTTTGGCAGCAAGGAATTAAAATTAGAAACAAGCCAGCTTATAGAAGTGATACTGATCATACAACTGGTAGCCATAGCGGGAGCGTACATCATGGCAAAACTGTCGGACATGTTTGGAAATCTGCAAGTGCTGCTGTTTGTAGTGTTCATCTGGATGGGGGCATGCATTGCGGCATATTTTACCCATACCGCTATGCAATTCTACATGGTAGCAGTAGTGGTGGGCCTCATAATGGGTGGTATACAATCATTAAGCCGTTCTACTTATTCCAAATTAATGCCGCCTACGCACGATACCGCTTCTTTCTTCAGCTTTTACGATGTTACCGAAAAACTGGCTATAGTTATCGGTATGATCTCGTTCGGTTTCATTGATAGTATCATGGATATGCGCAGCTCAATCATTGCGCTTATTGCATTCTTTGCTGTGGGGGCATTTGTTTTGTTTAGGGCAATACGGAGGCGGAATTTGGAATTGGGAGTTGGGAATTAGGATTGCGATTAAAGGAACAGTTTTTCTATTTTCATATTTCAAGTTTTTTAAGAATAAATAAAAGATTAATTATTTCAATATACACCAAATTAAAGTTGGATAATTTTCGTCTGTCAATATATTTCCAATAAAGTGTCTTTTTCCTAAGCATACGCCCTTTATACTTACAATATTGTTAGGCTTTAATTTAGAAACTTCACTCCCATTAGTCATGAAACATTTTATTTTCTCATTTACTCCGCCACAATCTAAGCTAACAAAAACATTCTCTTCATCTTTATCAATCTGTAAAATGGCGCCGCTAACAATTATATACTTTCTATAGAACTTATCATCTGCATTTACAGCATTACCTTCATAAGCATTGTATAAATCTAAAGCGTTAATGGTTTCCAATTTAGATTGTTCTCGCAATGTAAATTTGTTTGTATCTGGTGCTGTGTTTTCACATTTTGTGAATAATAAAGCTAAAAGCAATAGAAATGCTGTAATGTCTTTCTTCATTTGTGGTAATTTGAGGTGATGAAATAGTTTTTACAAGCTACTGTATTCTGTATGAGAGGGTATAGTTCCGAAGATTTTTATAACCCTGCTATCCTCATTGCTTCTTTTAAAATTTCAACTTCTACTTTTTTTTCTTCAAATTTTTCACCAACTCTATTTTTATATTTTCTTAATTTTTGATTGCGAGTATCTGAAGGGTGGGTAATAATTGTAAATACTATTTTATTATTAGTAGAAGGAAAAGCAGTAGTAATAATTTGATTTCCATCAATATCAATTTCCTTAAAAGTGCCTTTCCAGTTTAAGTCAGGAAAAATTTCCATTAGTAGTATGGGGGCTTGTTTACCCAACACAATCACAAGTTTTAATTTAGGTAAAAAGTCTAATTGAATACAAAAAAAATCTTGACATTGCTTAACAAATTCGTGTTTTTTACTTCCGGGACATGCACCCACATTTCCTTTATTATCATATTTAATCCCACTTTTAATTTCTCGTTTAATTAAATAATATTCATCAATTAACCCCATATAAGCATTTGTGAAAAAACAACTTTCCTTCTTAATTCCTGAATCCTTCAAAAGTTTTAATAAGTTTCTCCAAGTAGGGTTCTTCAAAATATCTTCCTGTTTTTTTGGGAAACATTTACAGTAATAACAGACCGTTCCAAAATTATTTCCTACTATCATTATTTCTTTGCCCTCAATAGAATTACTTGGGTCAATCGCTTCATCATCTTTTATTATTCCATTACCTCCTGGGAAAAAACCTAACTGTAACAGTTCAGGTACTGGTTCCATTCCTGAATTTTTATAATCAAGTTTATTCGCTTCTTCAAAAAGTTTTTTCGCTGTTTTCATAAAATTCATTTTTTAAATCCCACTCTTTCCCTGTCTTCCCATTTTCTCTGAGCCGCTTTTTCATCCATAAGGTTTTCTATGGCATCATAAATCCCTGCAAGTTGTACATCATGTTCGCCTAATCGCTGCCTTATTTCCTTAAACTGTTCTTTCAGGTCATTTTGCCGCAATGCAATACGTCTTATTTCCACAAAGGCCCGCATAATGGCAATATTCATTTTTATTGCTTTATCGGAATTGATTATGCCGCTTAACATGGCTACTCCCTGCTCTGTAAAAGCGTATAGCATGTACCTTGTTCCTCCCCTTCCTTTTGAGGTTTCAATTTGCAACCTCAAAGGGTGCTTAGCGGCTAAATGAAGGTTTCGCCTCTAAAGTTTTCAAGCCACCTTTATGTGCTCTTCATTTAATGAAACCGTAAAATTTATTTTGGCATTTAAGGCCGAAAATACCTTAAAGAGCGTGTCAACGCTAACGTTAGTCGTACTATTTTCCAGCTTTGATATCCATGCTTTTTGTACGCCTATAAGATTGCCTAACTGCTCCTGGCTAAAACCTCTTTTCTTCCTGGTTTTTTTTATCATTTCGCCAAGCAGGTCCAGGCTTAATGCGAGTTCATATTCATCACGTTTTGATGTTCCTTTTTTACCCAGGAATTTATCCTTTACTTCATCGAAAGAATAGCTTTTTATTTTTTCATTTTTCATAGTATTAGTTTTTATTGTAACAAAAATTTTCTTCGGATTTCTATTGCTTTATTGATGTCTTTATCCGGCATTTTATCCGCTTTTTTGATTATGCCGTGTGTGGCGAATACCAAAGATTCTGAGTTGTTCGTTTTACTCCAAAATGCTAATAATCTATACTGGTTCCCAAAATAGAAGGTCCTGAATTCCCAAATGCCATCGCGGAGCTTTTTAAATAACTTCGGGTCATTTTTATGCCTGGCTTTATCAATATTATAAAGAATTTTATCCCTTGTTTGTTCATTCAATCCTTCTAAAAACCGCATTGCTTCATCAAGAAAAATTATTTCAAATTTTGGTTGAATCATGATGCGATTTTTCCAAAGATACAAAAAAGTATCTTTATATAGAAACAATTAAAAAGCTACCAACCTCAATGAAATCAATTAAGAACATTCTGTCGTGTTAGTGTTTTCACCCCGATAACTTTATTTTTAGGCTGACATTAGTATGGATTAATTTAGAAATTAAACAGCCTTTTAAAAAAAATGTCAATAAATTTGAGCGCGGAAATTAAGAAGAAGCCCCTTTGCGCAACCGCTAAAGCTAAGGCGGAACGCAGTAGTGGTTTGGGGTCTTAGATAACAAGGAGAAGCCCCTTCAGGGGTTTGGGGTTTTAGGTTTTATGAGACTATACACAATAAACGCTGGGTATTTTAAACTGGATGGCGGGGCTATGTTCGGCGTAGTGCCTAAATCGTTGTGGAACAAAGCGAACCCGGCTGATGAGAATAATATGTGCAGCTGGGCCATGCGGTGCCTGCTTATAGAGCATGGCAATTATAAAATACTTGTGGACAATGGCATGGGCAACAAGCAGGATGCAAAGTTTTTCAGCCACTATTATCCGCATGGCGACGACAGCATAGAAAAAGGGCTTGCTAAACACGGCTTTACCACGGACGATATAACCGATGTGTTTCTCACCCACCTGCATTTCGATCATTGCGGCGGCTCCATTGTGCGCGAGGGAGACAGGCTGGTACCTGCATTCAGGAAAGCGCTGTACTGGAGCAATCACAAGCACTGGCAGGCTGCCATATCGCCTAATGAACGCGAAAAAGCTTCCTTCCTGCAGGAAAATATATTACCGATTGAACAAAGCGGGCAACTGCGCATGTTAGAAACAATGGAGGGCGATGAATGGCTGCAGGATATACGCATCCGCTACGTGAACGGCCATACGGAGTGTATGATGCTGCCCCAGGTAAAATATAATAACACTACCCTGCTCTATTGCGCAGACCTCTTGCCCAGTACCGCACATATATCATTGCCCTGGATCATGGCATACGATATGCGCCCTATGGATACTTTGCGGGAAAAACAAAAACTGCTCACCGAAGCCGCAGCCAATAACTGGGTATTATTTTTTGAGCATGACCCCAAAAATGAATGTTGCACCCTGCAGCAAACCGACAAAGGGATCAGGGTAAAGGAAATATTTCCGTTTAGCGAACTTGATGTTAAAACAGCACCAAAAAAGACCTAAAAAAAACCTTAGTGTGACGTCAATCAGAAATTGTCTGTTGTCGCTAACAAAACCAATTGTTATGCAGTATGTTGCAGTTTTTAGTTTTGACTTTTAACTTTTGACTTAACATTACAGATGTAAAACAAAAGCTTTCTGGCTCTTGTTTTTGTACACAAGCGTCACGAAATACATCTCTCCTTTTGGCAGCCGGTGAAGGTCCATGCTGTTATCGTTCGGGTTGATCCTTTTTTGCGTCATCACGGTTCCTGCCGGATCGGTAACAATAGCCCAGGTAGCTTTTTTCAAGTCCGGCAATTCTGAGAACGTGACCTTCCTGTTCTCAACATTTATTTCCGTATTGGCAAATTCATTATCGTGCTGAATTATGCCCCTGGAATTGGTATGGGTATTGCCCTCCCAGGTTTGGCTGGCTTCAGTCTGGGCATTAACCATCCCGCTACCGGCAAACAACATGCAAACAATCATGATCTTTTTCATAACAATTTTTTTAAATAATTGAAATAATAATCTAATACCAGTTAGATATTATAAATCAGCACTACGTTCTACCTTTGCGGCCTTTAAAACGTCACAGGAGAACTGCGCCTTTGCACCTTTGCGTGAGATTCTTTCGTGCCTATTTTGGGTGACCGATTGGTATAAGACTTATACTCCCCAAATATATAAGCGGGAATAATGACCACCCTACCGCCAATGGCGTGATTTGCCTTTTCATAACACCGTTTTCAGGGTGAAAAAAGGGGTAGAAAATGATCACAAAGTTTCGCGCTCCGAAATACAGAATGTATGTTTGCCATTAATACCCATACGCAGATCAAATAGTTCAAAAAAATATTATATTATGCCCCGCAATGGATAAATTTGTAAATCATTAATTTGTAATGTAAAATTTATAACAATATTATATAATATGTTTATGCATAAAAATAATGATAATAACACAGCGCTTTTCTTAAAAAAGGGGTGACTGTGCTGTGTGTTTTGTATCTAAACTCAGAATAGATTTTACGTGATAATAAAAATTGTTATTCATAATATGCGGCCTAAGCCTGCCAACACCGTAGGGCCGAATTGCGTAGCCAAACTTGGAATAGGCATACAAATTTACACCATGGGCTATATATTTAATAAAAAGCATTATGCGAAGATCGTTTTTAATAGATCCCTCTTATCTTGAACCCCTTTTTAGCAACCGACATTTTGTCTAAAAAAATGGGTTGGCAAAATTATTGCGCATGTTAGAAACAGTATGTTTTTCAAAAAAAAGAAGATTATGGCTAATAATACAAACGCAGGTAACGAAAATGCCGACAACATGGCACAAAATGAAGAAATGGATGAAGCTTTGTCAAATGTCTTAAATGCCGACGACAGCCGTAACGGCGGAGAATTATCGGAAAGCAATGACGAGGAAGTAGAAAAATTGCAGGCTGAAATTGCAGAGCTGAAAGACAAACATCTTAGGCTGGTGGCCGAATTTGACAATTTCAGGAGGCGCAACGCAAAAGAGCGCATGGAGCTCGTTCAAACCGCCAATAAGGACACTATTGAGTCGCTATTGGTGGTTTTAGATGATATGGACAGGGCAGGCAGGCAATTGGAAAATACTACTGACCTTACCGTATTAAAAGAAGGTATTTCATTAGTATTCAATAAATTGCGCAATATTATGCAGCAAAAAGGGGTACGCGTAATGGAAGCTGTTAATGATGAATTCAACCCTGACCTGCATGAAGCTATTACGGAAATACCTGCTCCGTCTGAAAAAATGAAAGGAAAAGTAATAGATGTGGTAGAACCCGGCTATTATCTGAATGATAAGCTCATCAGGCATGCAAAAGTGGTGGTTGGCAAGTAAAGTGGAAATGGGAATTGGTAGTTAGGAATTAGAATTAATTTCGGTTCGCCTTATATAAAACAATCCAAATTCCTAATTCCCAAATTACAAATTACAAATAAAAAACTGGCATTTGCCGATAGGAATTTCCAATCCAAATTCCTAATCCCAAATTCCTAATTCCAGTAAAAAATGGCAAAACGAGATTATTACGAAATTCTGAGTGTGACGAAGAGCTCAGCGGCGGATGAAATAAAAAAATCCTATCGAAAAATAGCGCTCCAGTTTCACCCGGATCGGAATCCGGGAAATAAAGAGGCTGAAGAAAAATTCAAAGAAGCTGCTGAAGCCTATGAAGTATTGAGCAATCCCGACAAACGTGCCCAATACGACCGTTTTGGCCATGCAGGTTTGGGAAACAATGGCGGCTTTGGTGGCCAGGGTGGCCCCGGCGGTATGCGTATGGAGGATATTTTCCAGAATTTCGGTGATATATTCGGCAATGATGCGTTTGGCGGTATGTTTGGCGGAGGTGGTGGCCGCAGGCAAGGCACACGGGGCGCTAACCTGCGCATAAAACTGAAAATGGATTTTACTGAGATAGCCAATGGAGCTAATAAAAAGATAAAAGTAAAAAAACATATTATCTGCACACAATGCACCGGCAGCGGCGCAAAGGATAAAGGCTCTATACAGGCATGCCCCGGTTGCGGCGGATCGGGCCAGGTGCGCAGGGTTACCAATACCTTCCTCGGGCAAATGCAAACGGTCACCACCTGCCCTACCTGTAATGGCGAAGGCAGCACCATTACGCAGAAATGCAGCAATTGCAAGGGCGAAGGGCGTGTGTACGGCGAGGAAACGTTAAGTCTTGACATTCCGGCAGGCGTACAGGACGGTATGCAACTGAGCATGAGCGGCAGGGGCAATGCAGGTGAGCGCGGAGGCCCTCCGGGGGATCTTTTGCTGCTGGTGGAAGAAGAAAAGCACGAATTCCTTAGCCGCCACGACCTGGACGTAGTCTACCAATTGCATATTTCATTCCCTGAAGCGGTACTCGGTATGCAAACCGAAGTGCCGACCATTGACGGCAAGGCAAAAATAAAAGTGCCCGCAGGCACACAAAGCGGCAAAATATTCAGGCTGAAAGGAAAGGGGTTCCCGGCATTCCAGTCTTATGAAAAAGGCGATGAACTGATAGAGGTAAATGTATGGTCGCCGCAAAACCTTACTAACGAAGAAAAAGACCTGCTGGAAAAGCTCAAAAACTCACCCAACTTCAAGCCAGGCCCTGAAGCCAAACAGGAGCGGGAAGAGCGCGGCTTCTTTGATAAGATAAAAGACGTATTCGGGAGTTGAGCGATCAACTCTTTTTTTTCAAGACCGCAATTTCCCAGCTTGTGCCTTACAACGTAATTAGAATGTAATAATAGGTCGTACCTTTACGTTAACATCTATAGATAAATAATACGCCTTTATCACATGACTTTGCGAAAGCAATACCTTACATTTATTTTAACGTGCTTTTGCAGCCTGTCTTATGCACAAGACAAAACAGTTGTTGCTAATATTCAACCAAATATAATATCCGTTATCCCGTTTCAGTTTACTGAAAACGGGCTGGGGTTTGGCGGCAGCTATGAAAGGGCGATTGATAAAAGAGGCCTGATTGCATTTTACCTGCCGGTAATGGTTACTTTCGATGTAGCTAATTCAAACAGGATTTATGATTATAATACAGGCAACTACAGTACCGGCAAGGCCGATCCGTTGTTCTATACAATGCCGGGCATAAAATGCTACCCAACCGGCTCCTATGGCAAAGTAAAGTATGCAGCAGGATTATCAGCAGTGGTTGGCTATGGCCAGGTATCCAGTAACCTTGTTGACTTGCATGGGCTGAATACAACGGAGTATGTGCAATCACATTTTTTAGCTGGAGGCATGTTTCAAAATTCTTTGAACATAAATGCAGGCAAAAATCTTTATATAGGTATTGAAATAGGTGTTGGCAGCACTTTCATTAATGATGCAGGCACAGTAAAGCAGGGTAATGAATTTTTAATACAGGGGTCATTTAAAGTGGGGTACAGATTTTAATGAAGCAAAAGGTATTTTATATAATTCTTCTGTTATTCTTTTCACGTCTTGTGAAGGCACAGGAACTTTTCCCGATGGCTGAGCCTGCCAGCAATATTCCAAAGGGCACCTTAGGCGTACGTTTTTTCAGTGAAACCTATAATGAGGTTGACCGGCTGCGTAATATGTTTGCACTGAAACTGATGTATGGGCTTACGCCGCGGCTTACCATAGAAGCTACCCCAAATGTTTCCAATCACCATAACCAGCAACTGCCCCCTGAATTCCCCACACACAACACGCCGCAGATAGGCGTTGACCATCCTTATCTTTTCAACGGGGTTGACTTTTACGCCAAGTACCGCTTTCTCTCGCTCGATGGGCAAAACAGCCATTTCCGGGCTGCGATATATGGGGAATACTCAGTGCTCGATGTAGCCCATGATGAGGCCGAACCAACGCTGCTGGACGATAATAGCGGATGGGGAGCGGGGCTTATTGCCACCTATCTCAAGAATCATTTTGCAGCATCATTTACCGGCGGATTTATTAAGCCGGATATATATACCGGCAATGTTCCCGATCCATTACCGGGGCTACCAGGCGTGCCCGCCACCGTTACTTATGGCAACGGGTATAACTATAGCTTGTCATTTGGCTATCTTTTATCCCCGGATAGCTATACCAGCTATAAACAAACGAACTGGAACATCTATATGGAATTCATTGGCAAAGATTATGATCCTGTGACGATGACAGTGGGGAACGTTTCCTATAAGCTGCCCCAATACTCCATAAATACAAGCGGCAACAAAGCGTTGCAGGGCCACTATTACCTGGAACTTTATCCCGGTGTACAATGCATACTCCTTTCCGATCTGAGAATAGATTTTTCATTAGGCTTTCCGGTGGTTAACAGGTCATATGTTCATTTTTACCCGGTATATAATTTCGGGATACAGCGTTATTTTGATTTTCATAAGAAAAAAAGATGATCGGCATTATCAGTTCCGATAACTATTTCCCATTTTCTTTTTAGTTTTTAATAAGTTTGCGGAATGAACCGAGGGTGCATTATATGTTAGCATTTCGGGTATATGAACATCAAAAAAAATATTTTTATTCTAATAAAAAAGACAACATTGAGGTATTTCCCATTACTGTTAGGAGTATTGTTCTTTTGGAGCTGTAAAGACCATTCCACCGGTAATGCCGCTGATAGTGCGAACCCAATATTTCAAAGCGATCCGAAACTGAAAAATATTACCGGTGAGATTAATAAATCGCCAAAAGATGCTACGCTATTTTTTCAGAGGGGGCTGCTGCTGCATAAAATGCAGATAGATTCGCTTGCCATCAAAGATTATAAAACCGCGGCGTCGTTAGATACTTCCAGGGCGGAATACTTTAGCGCGGTAGGCGACCTGCTTTTTGAGAACAAAGATATAACCGGGTCTGTGGAATGGTTTCGGAAAGC
>Ga0207081_1156_pt1 | contig 12759 bp, 13 predicted proteins | sample Alteio_BWMinHeat_59_FD_153524 | JGI IMG/M metagenome (GOLD analysis project Ga0207081, IMG submission 153524) | Enriched cells from forest soil in Barre Woods Harvard Forest LTER site, Petersham, Massachusetts, United States -... | ecosystem: Environmental > Terrestrial > Soil > Temperate forest >... | reverse complement strand
CAGGTCTGCATTAATGCCGGGATTATGGATCATTTCGCTCAGCAGGAATATCCGTTTGCCCGGATTTTCTTCTACTGCCCGGAAGGCTATTTCAATGGCATTCTCCACACCATAGCAAAACCCAAAGTGCCTCGCAAGAATGACCTGCAAAGACCCTAACTCCAAAATTGTTGGCGTAAAATCTTTCTTCATTTTATCATCAGCCTTTCGCTTTTGCTTTATAGCATTAATGAGCGGGCTGCGATATTGTATGGGGACATTGAAGGATTTCATGGAGGGGTAAAATTACGAAGAAAGGGGGAATGGTGCGGAAATGGGGAGAGTCTCAGTTTGAATGTTAATAAAATTGTCAAAGGTTAATTACTGCAACAATTTTGTTTCGGTGCATATATTAACATACTCATGCTTGAATGGTTTTCTCAAAAAAGTATAAACTATATATTTCCCATTCAATTTAAAATCGAATCCACAACACGCGTCATATAGGCAATTGGGCGCATTAACCGTAATTGTTTTAGATTTAATTCTCCCTTTAATAACCTTGATTAGTTTAAAAGTAATTTCATAATAACTTAAGGAATCTTCAATTTTTTTGAGTTCGATTACTTCTCCCGTAAAAACACTTTTAGCTTCTTTTAAGCCGACAATAGAATTGCAATCGCACCCATAGCAATCGAACTGAATAATCAACAATGATATTAATATTATAGTCCTCATAGTATAAATCTACGAAAAGATATATCAAAAAAGGCTGCGAATGCAGCCCTATTTGTTTATAATCATCAATAGGCTGCAATCGGAAATTTTTATTGCATAATTAAATAAAAAATATATAAAATACATTTAAAATAATGTTAATAACACAGCGCTTTTCATAAAAAAAGGGGTGACTGTGCTGTGTGTTTTGTATCTAAAACCTGAAAAAACACAACACCTAGCAGTTGATGGATGAATTGTATATACACTATTCAATTTTTCTTCATAGTCAACAACTGCAAATGGTGTCTGATTCATTTTGCTGTAGGACACAGCGCGGCGAATTTGGAATGCTCCCACTAAACCGATGATACAACAAAACATAAAAATAATACGTAATTTTGTTTTTAAAATTACTACAATGTCAAGGGCTGAAATAATAGAAAAAACACTTACTGCACTCAATAAATTGCCTGACACAAAAGGCGAGGAGGTAGCGGATTTTGCCGATTTCATGGTCAAAAAAACGGAAGAACAAAATCTACAGGCTGGGATAGAGCATTTAATAGAAAACTCTGATGCATTTTCATTCCTTAAAGACGAAGAAGATTTATATACCTTGGATGATCTTAAAGAAAAATATTGATCTTTAACGGCTGCGATTTAGCTGCGAATATATTTTCAGCATGTCATGGTTCGACGCGGCTCACCATGACATATCTTCGATTTAGCTATAAACAATACTTGCAAATTATTCCGCGCAAAATATACTAATCCCAATCATTTCTTCATCAGCGCCAGGCCAAGCACATCGGCTACATCGTCAACATAGTGAAAAGTAAGGCCTTTTACGTAGGCTTTGTTTATCTCCTGCACATCTTTTTCATTCTGTTTTGGCATGATGATATCCCGTATGCCGGCACGCTTTGCGGCAAGCATTTTTTCCTTTATACCACCTACTGCCAGCACCTGTCCGCGAAGGGTTATTTCCCCGGTCATGGCTATGTAAGGCTTTACTTTACGGCCGGTGAATGCAGATGCGAGGGAGGTAAGCATAGTGATACCTGCGCTTGGGCCATCCTTTGGCACGGCACCTTCAGGCACATGCACGTGGATGTTCACTTCATCAAATTTCTCATCTTCAATCCCATATTCCGCAGCATGGGCTTTGAGGTAAGACAGCGCCGTGCTGGTGCTTTCTTTCATCACATTGCCGAGGTTACCGGTAAGTGTGAGGTTGCTGCCCTTGCCTTTGGATAATGAAGTTTCTATGAACAGTATATCCCCGCCGGCTGCGGTCCAGGCAAGGCCTACCACTACGCCGGTGGGATGCCCCTTTGTATAAATATCATTGCTGAAACGGGCCTTGCCCAGCGCCTGTTCCACCCGCTCCGATGTTACCTGCGGCACCACTTTTTCGTCCATTGCCACCTGTTTGGCTACAGAGCGCATCATAGCAGCCAGCAGGCGGTCCAGTTCGCGCACGCCGCTTTCTCGTGTATATTCCTGTATGATCTTTACAATTACTTTGTCAGGAAATTTGAGCGGCACCTTGGTAAGGCCGTGCAGTTCCTTTTGTTTCGGTATCAGGTGGCGCTTAGCTATTTCTGTTTTCTCTTCGGGCGAATATCCTGATAGCTGTATGATCTCTAAGCGGTCGCGCAACGCGGGTTGTATGTCGCTGACGCTGTTTGCGGTAGCTATAAAGAGCACTTTTGACAGGTCAAATTCAAGCTCGAGGTAATTATCGTAAAATGAATTGTTTTGTTCGGGGTCAAGTATCTCCAGCAAAGCAGAGCTCGGGTCGCCACGGAAATCATTACCCATCTTATCTATTTCATCAAGAATAAAAACAGGGTTGGCCGATTTTATCTTCCTAAGCTGCTGTATGATGCGGCCGGGCATGGCGCCAATGTAGGTTTTACGATGCCCTCTTAACTCACTTTCATCATGCAGCCCGCCGAGGCTCAGGCGCACATATTTACGGTGTATGGCATTGGCAATACTTCGCCCCAAAGATGTTTTACCTATACCGGGAGGGCCAACAAAACAAAGGATGGGCGATTTCATATCGCCTTTCAATTTCAGTACGGCAAGATATTCTACTATACGGTCTTTTATTTTATCCATGCCGTAATGGTCGTCGTCCAGCACTTTCTGGGCCTTTTTAAGGTCGTAGCTGTCCTCTGTATAGGTGCTCCACGGCAGGTCGAGCATCAGGTCAAGGTGATTATAGATCACCGAATAATCGGGCGTACTGGGATGCATACGCTCCAGCTTTTCTATATTCTTCTTAAATAGTTCTTTAGCCGCCTCCGTCCACTTCATTTCTTCGGCGCGCTTCTGCAGGTCTTTTATTTCCCGCTCGTTCGGGTCGCCGCCCAACTCTTCACGAATGGACTTTAACTGTTGCTGTAAGAAATATTCACGCTGCTGGCGGTCTATGTCAGCGCGGGTCTTATTAGTGATCTCATTTTTCAACTCTACCAGTTGCAGTTCTGATTGCAGGAGGTTAAGTAATTTTTCCGCGCGGGTCCTTATATCATTCTCTTCCAGCATAGCCTGCTTATCCTGCAGCTTCGCAGAAATATTGGAAGCTACGAAATGCATCAGGAATGACTGCTGCTCTATATTGCGCAAGACGATACTTGCCTCATTAGGCATGTTGGGCGACTGCTGCGCAATGCGCTCCGAATAATCTTTTATAGAAGATATAAGCGCGTCAAAGGAAGCATCTTTCTGTGGATATACATCCTCGAGATACCTCACCTGCGCTACATAAAAGGGGTCTATCTGTGTATAGGCTTCTATCTTAAAACGCATCCTGCCCATGATGAAAATAGTAATATTGCCATCGGGCATCTTTATCTGCTTCACCAATTTTGCAAGGGTGCCTACCTGGTAAACATCCTCAGGCATAGGGTCTTCGTTATTGCTGTCTTTCTGCGCAATTACGCCTATCCATTTACCGGTTTTTTGGGCATCAGCTATAGCCCTTACTGATTTTTCACGCGCTACGGTTATGGGCAATACCACATTTGGGAACAAGACGGTATTTCGCAGCGCTATTATAGGTAATTCCAATGGCAAAGAGCCTTTCTCCTGCTCATCCATTTCATCTTCACCCAGCGGCACGATAGGCATAAACTCCATTTCCTGTTCGTTGTGGCTCAAAAACATATCTAACATTGATGCTAATTCAGACATTATGGCAAAGTTACCCCTATTTTTATATTTAAGGGAAGTAAAGATAATTGTCAATACTTATGCCAAATACTATAAACTGCAACATTAACAGGAGAATATACATTGTCAATCAATAAAGAATAGTAATATTAAAAGATTCTACGGTGTTAAGTTTCATACCTTTACGAAAAATTTGATAGTACATGAAGAACAAAAATTTACTCTTTACACTTTTTGCCAGTTTCTTTATCGTATTCACCGCTTCCGCTCAAATGCCTGAAACAGATTCGGGGAAAATTAAAAAAATTCTTCCTCCGGTCCAGAAATTCTATGTAGCTACGGCGCTTGATGGGCCTATATTCTCCTCTGCCACCATACAGGAAAATTCAGGAAGCACTGTCAAAAATAAAACTGGCACAATACGATTTAGTGATGTTATCAATTATGGGTTTACTTTCAATTTCAATATCGGCCGGCACTTAGGCATTTATACCGGCATTGATGTAAAAAATATTGGCTTTATTGAAAAGGATGCGAGTGCAAATACTGTAAAGCGCCGCACTTACAACCTTGGCGTCCCGGTTGGAATAAAGATTGGCAACATGGTAACAGCAAAACCCTATTTATTATTGGGAGGAGGAGTTGATGCGCCATTTAATTACCGCGAAAAAACATTTGTTATCCGCGACCAGAAAACAAAATTCAGCGAATGGTTCAGTAGCCGAACGCCTGCTACGATGCCGTATGTTTTTGCCGGCGCCAGCGTATACCGCGGAGTTACTGTGAAAGCGCAGTATTATCCCGGCAACTTTCTAAATCCTGAATTTACTGCAAGCAATGGTACCAAGCCATATGCAGGCTATGAAGTACATTTGATATTGCTCAGTTTAGGTTTCCCGGTGCAGATCAGCAAGCACCACGACATAGTAAAACAACAGGTGACCGGGCTTAATATTATGTAAGCCGGAACCTGAAAAATCTTATTCAACAAACCATCCGATAAAAAGTGATTCAGCGAAAAACAATGGACGAATTGGGCCGCAAAAGCCCGGAGGAAATAAAAGTAACAGACAAACACCGCATACTTGTAATACTTGATGATGTGCGCAGTATGCACAATGTAGGCTCCGCCTTCCGCACCTGTGATGCATTTGCTATTGAAGCTTTGTACCTGTGCGGTTACACCCCCGCCCCGCCCCACCGGGATATTCATAAGACGGCATTAGGCGCGACAGAAACCGTATCGTGGAAAAATTTTGATACTACTGCTGATGCAATAACAAGTGCAAGGGAAGCAGGGTACAAAATACTGGCAGTGGAGCAGGCGCATAATAGCACAACGCTGGACAAACTGAAATGGCAAAACGAAAAAATAGCGCTCGTTTTCGGTAATGAAGTGACCGGGGTAAATGACGAAGCGCTAAAGCTTGCAGACGGATGTATAGAAATACCACAATGGGGTGCAAAACATTCGCTGAATATATCGGTGAGCATTGGGGTGGTGCTGTGGGAGATGGTGAGAAACCCCTGACCCCTGAAGGGGTACCTGCTATTTAGCTTTGTCAGTAACTTTGAGTTTAGAACATGAATTTGATAATTTATTTTTGACAAAAAAACCGACTTATACAAAATGAGGGAAAGCTCCCCTTTAGGGGTTGGGGGTTAAATGAGGGGAAGCCCCTTCAGGGGTTTGGGGTTTTTATGCTGGAACTACGTCCTGTTTGCGAACATTGTAATAAATCACTGCCGCCTGCATCGGTTGAGGCAATGATATGCAGTTTTGAATGTACTTTCTGCATGGCATGTGTTGAGGAAGTGTTGGAAAACGTATGCCCTAACTGCGGCGGTGGCTTTGTGCCGAGGCCTATACGGCCAAAAGAAAAGCTGGAGAAATACCCGCCGACAAGTAAGGCCATTTATAAACCTGTAGACATTGTAAGCGTATCTGAAATGAGGGAAAAGTATCGGAATATAGAGCCGGAGGATAGGTAAGCAACTCTATAATGGATCATTATTTATTAAACATAATCATGTAAATAATCCGGGCAAAAATCAAATTCGTTAGGCCAGTAAATACCACGGCCATTGTCATATATTTTCACTTTGGAAAAATATGTGAAATCATGTAGTGGCTTACTTAACTTATCAGTGCCTATAAACGGTTTGAAGTCAACGTGTTTCTTCATACCATCACTAAAGGTAAAGTCAATGGAAAAATCATGACGAGGCTCGATATGTGTAATCTTAATCATTATGGTAACGGATCAATACGTTTAATAACTTCTCCTTTTGTTCTTCTTTCCCAGTTATCTTCTAATTCTTTACGATGGATCAAAGCCCATTCGACAGCCAATATTTTTGCCCTTGCAGGTAACTCACCTTCAATCATTTCCAATGTCTTAATTTCAAATACTCCCTCACAATCCTGGTATTCAACATGAAAATGAGGAGGAAGATGATCTCTATAAAACATCCTTATAATTAGTCCATAAAAACGAGAAATTTCGGGCATATTTTTCTGTAAAATTAAGCAATCTTCCTATTGTATCATTTACGGCAACTTGAATATTTAAGCTGTAAATATGATTTAGTTGTCCGATATGCCCGAAAAGTATGAAGATATAAAGCCTGAGGATAGGTGACTAATGATTGCATAAACCGAAGGTTCTTACTCCTGCACCCTCCTCAAATTATAATCCGGAATCGCAGACACAATAATCGGGTATTTCTCCAGCGTAACATCAGACGGGTCAAGTCCAAAACCGCGTTCTTCTGACAGGCTAAATTTTTTGAGGATAAAGTAGCCACGCATCATCAGCCGTTCCCACATAGGTAGTGAGTTGTCGCGAGAGAGGAATTTTTCCATTACTATAAAGCGGAAATCACCCATCACATTATTCTTGCTCAGCGACTCATAGCGGCTCACTACATTCACTTCCTTATTCTGCACCATTTCTTCAACTACCTTTTTGAACATATACTGTATCCGGTGGTCCATCCGGAAACCCAGGCGGAATTCCACACGTATTATCTCATTGGGCACTATGGTCTGCACTGCGTATTCGGTAGTATATGGGTCGTCCAGTACATCTACATGTACAAACCAATAGATGTCTGCGCGCTTAGGCTTGCGGTAGAGTATGGAATAGAGTATCTTATGCTCTATTTCCTTTGGGTTGTTTGCGCTGGTAAGATATACGAGGTGGGTCGCATATTTATTTATGCTGGCGTCATTGCTTAGCTCCTGTATGATGGGTATGTAATTATCCAGCCGCACAAATTCCACATATCTGTTCTTTATTTTGCGTGATTTGTACCATACTATCATGGTCATAAAAAGACCGCCAGCCACTACTACGGTCACTACCCCACCCTCTATAAACTTTTCTACAAGATTGGCCCAGAGGAAAGAAAATTCAATAGTAAAATAAACTATGAGATAAGTCACTATCCATACGATAGGTACCCGCTTTACAAACATATAGTAAGAAAAAAGGCAGGAGGTCATGATCATGCAGATAGTGATGGATAAACCATAAGCTGCTTCCATGCTGGATGACCGCTGAAAATAAAGTGTGATGGCTGAACAGCCAACGAACAGCAGTGTATTGATACCGGGGATGAACGACTGCCCCCGCTCCACGGTAGGATAGTTTATCTTCATTTTAGGCCAGAGATTTAGCTTCATAGCCTCACTGATAAGGGTAAACGATCCCGATATAAGCGCCTGGCTGGCTATGATAGCTGCTATCGTTGCAATAATGATACCAGGCAAAATGAACCAATGCGGCATCAATTCATAAAAAGGATTCCTTACCGTAGCATTCCACACTTCATGATTTATCCTTAGCAGGAATGCGCCCTGCCCGAGATAATTAAGGATAAGGCAGGTTTTTACAAATACCCATGAAGCACGTATGTTTCCCCTGCCGCAATGCCCAAGATCAGAATAAAGCGCTTCAGCCCCGGTAGTGCACAGGAACACGGCGCCCAATATCCAGAATCCATGAGGATAGATCGTAAGTACTTTTATCGCGTAATAAGGGTTTAACGCGCGGAAAATCCGCCAGTCGTTAGCAATATAGAGCTCGTGCAGGCCAAGAACAGCAAGCATCATGAACCACAACAGCATTATAGGCCCGAATGCTTTGCCAATATTGCTGGTACCAAACTGCTGGAAAAAGAATAGCACAGTAAGGATAGCAATAACTATGTACACTATAGTAAAACTGCCTATATGCTCCAGGTAAGGAATATTGCGAAGCCCTTCTATAGCTGACGTTACCGAGATGGGAGGCGTTATCATGCCGTCTGCCAGTAGTGCCGCCCCGCCTATCATTGCAGGGAATACGGTCCACTTGCCATGCCTGCGCACCAGCGCAAATAAAGAAAAAATACCACCCTCTCCCTTATTGTCAGCTTTTAAAGTAAGCATTACATACTTAACTGTAGTCTGCAATGTAAGTGTCCATATGATGCAGGATAGGGCGCCGGTGATGAGGAATTCATTGATCTCTTTGCCATTGCATATGGCATTCATCACGTAAAGCGGTGAAGTGCCTATATCACCGTAAATAATTCCCAGAGCAATAATAATACCCGCTAACGATGCCTTATTCAGATTCTGTGTCAAACCCCGATGATAATTTTGCGCCGGCTGCAAAGTTAGGGATAAAGCATTGCAAAAAATGGGGAATCAGTAAAATATATTATTCAATTTTTTGTTATTTCCTTCTGCTCCGGAACACAATTTGACCGCAACAAAAAATAATCTTACTACTATACGGCTGACGCAGAACAACTGGCAGCAGGCCTGTATGAAGCCAATGTCTTCGATGCTATAGGGATGCTATATGCCCTCTAAAATACAAAAATAATACCTTTAGATTGCTGCCTGATTGTTTATCATTTGCTCCCGCATGTAGCTATCTACATTTCCGAAAAGGAAATCGGGATATTCATTGCTGAATTTTGCTTTGATAAATCCTCCCAATAACGGCCTCGCGGCAGGCTGTTTCATATCTTCCGTGCTTATCGGTATAAGGTCGTATTCCGCATCCGGGAAATAGCTGAGCACACGCAGCGCAAGCTCTACCCGGTTCAGATAGTCAGTTCCGCCAATATTGTAAACGCCCTGCTTATTATCCCTGAGCAGCAGGTACATGACACGGGCTATATCCCATGCGTTGGCGGGGGATGCATATTGGTCGTATGGAAGTTTTAAAGTCAGCTTCTGCTTATTGCGGCATTGGTCTACAATGCGGGCCACGAAGTTCTTGCCCCGCAGTTCATTGCCATATACATTGGTTACCCGCAGCACAAGGGAGTTTGGTATTTCTTTCAATACTAATTGCTCTGCCTCTAATTTGTGGCGGGCATAAACGCTCAACGGGTTAAAAGGTGCATCTTCTTTATATGGCCCATCCTTGCCGTCAAATACATAGTCGGTAGAAATATACACCACACTGGCATTACATTCCTTCGCCAGCTTTATAAGGTTTATAGTGCTTTGTACGGTTTTTTCATAGCTTTCTTCTTCATGCGTTTCGCAGTAGTCCACATGGGTCAGCGCGCCGCAGTGCACAATAACATCGGGAGCAAATTTAGCCACATCAAAATTCTGCGGATGGGCAGGATTTAGTGTATCATAGAAAACAGTATCATCTGTTTGAAATGAGTAATAAGACCCTACCGTCTCCCAACCTTTGTCTATAAAATGCTTCAGGCAATTACTGCCTACCAAACCTGATGCTCCTGAAATAAATACTTTCATACTTTTGTATAACCTGTAAACGGATTAATCTGCGCCGAATTGAAATGCTCATTGGTTATAATGCCCATAACATGAATGTATTTCTATCGAATCTTTAGTCACTTTATAAACCAATCTGTGTTCGTCATTAATTCTTCTTGACCAAAACCCCTTAAAGTTTCCTTTTAATGGTTCAGGTTTGCCAATTCCTTTAAATGGATCAGTTTGTGTATCTGTAATGATCTCCAAAATTTTAAAGACAAGGTTTTGATTGCCTGATTTAAATAGCTGTAAATCATTTAGAGCGGAAGGTGCAAATATAATTATTCTCATTTGCCAGGTATTCCGTGAATATAATTTTCCAATTCATCCATTGTAAAAACTATTCCTTTACCCTGTTCAATATCAACAACAGATTTATTAAGCCTGCTCCAATATTCCTCTTTTGATTCATTACGAAATAAATTGCCCGGAACATTCGTTACTGCAATAGTCACTTCTGCATTATCAAAGCTTTTTATCAGCGATCTGATTTTTTTGAATACTTCTTCATTGAATTCAGAAGAAGGAATTTTTATCAATGCATCCATTTTTCAATATTGTTTTCTAAGTGAAGTTTATTGCTCTTTTTTTGACCATACAAAAATATTAATAAAAAATGAAAGCACAGTGAAAATACGGAGATACGGGAAATACAAAAGCCGTTGCCTGAATGATTATGTCCAGGTTATTATTTGCAGACTTATTCCATTATTATAACTATTTATAAGAAATTTCATTTAACTTTATTAAGCGCATAATAAAGTCTATTTTAATGAAAAAGGTAATTCTTGTCTTGCTTCTTGCACTTCCACTCTATTCATTTGCGCAAAAAATCAGGTTCACAGACAGCACTAATTATTGGGTGACGATAGCAAGCGGACCCGATTGTCCACATCTTACGCGTTATTATACCTTTGGAACGGATACAATAATTCACGGAACTATTTATCGAAAGTTGATTAGTTCATTCATGCCGTCCGGTATTTGTCTCGATATTGATTTTCAAGATTTATCTGGTTTCTTTCTTAGAGAAGATACACTTACGCATAAAGTTTATTATAGGTATCTCAGGTTTTTTTCCCCAGATTCCCTAGAACACATCTTATATGATTATAACCTTAATGCTGGAGATACACTTGCGTACCCTTCTTTGGTTGATAGTGTTGTAAGCATTGACTCTACAATAATTAACGGTGTATATCACAAAATTCTTAACATGCAAAATAAATCTGCTCCTTTTGGTCTGAGGGGATATTCTGTTACAGAAGGAATAGGCTGTACCAACAATCCGGTATTACCCGCGTTTTTCGGAAGTTGTTTTGAGTATGCAGAACAGCTTGTCTGTTTTTCGCAACACGGAATTTATCCTGCAATTCATACGATTTATAGTCCAACTATGTGCTCGTTAGACTTATTAGGTTTTGTAAACTCCAATGACTGTGTAGTACTAAGACTATCATCAAACAAGATTGCCAAACCACCTGTAACAATAAGTGTTAACCCCAATCCCGCAAATGAATTTTTTGATATTACCACTAATGATAACTTCGACAATAACACTACAATATCGGTCTATGATGTGACCGGCAGGCACATTTATATGTCAGAAGAAAATCAGCTAAAAAACACAATCACTATTAACACCTCTTTCTGGAACGATGGGTTATATTTTGTCATCGTCCAGAACAATAACGGGATCATTAAAAAAGAAAAGATTGTTGTAAAGCATTAGATACGGACGGCAAATATAATTATTCTCATTTGCCAGGTATTCCGTGAATATAATTTTCCAATTCATCCATTCCGCCGTCGTTGGTGTTTTCACCAACGACACTCGCGCAGGGAAGGCCAATATGGACTCAGATGAAAGGCTTTTATTAAAAACCATTAAAAATTCATGCACTTGCTTTTTACCACAAAGTCCAGATAAAAATTCACAAAGGTCACAAAGATCCCGTTGTGTACTTTCCGCCGTCGTTGGTGTTTTCACCATCGACACTCGCGCAGGACAGGCCAATGTGGACGCAAATGCAAGGCTTTCCGCCGTCGTTCCGCCGTCGTTGGTGTTTTCACCAACGACACTCGCGCAGGGAAGGCCAATATGGACTCAGATGAAAGGCTTTTATTAAAAACCATTAAAAATTCATGCACTTGCTTTTTACCACAAAGTCCAGATAAAAATTCATAAAGGTCACAAAGATCCCGTTGTGTACTTTGTGGTTCAACTTCGTGTCCTTTGTGGTTATTTTCACTACATGTTTGACTTAATCAGCAGGCCAATCATTAATATTATAATTAATATCATATATAAATTACCCCTATAACACAGCACTTCCCCAAAAAACACACCCGACTGTGCTGTGTTATTCACTCATTTTATAATATTTTTCCCTTGCGCGCTATAAATTGAGTAATTGAGCCATTCAGTCATTGAGCCATTCCATTTTCACATTTTCACATTTTTTTTTGAATTTGCACATTAGAAAATTGTTCACTCGGAATTTCCCGCCCTAATTTTGTGCCAACCAAATAAACCCAAGATGGCTGCTTATACTGAAGCATTGTGCGATAAGATCTGTAGAAAAATTGCCGATTCCTCCTTCGGGCTCAGGCGCATTTGCAGGGAACTGAAGCAACCCTATGATACCGTCAAGGACTGGATATACAAAGACCAGCACGGCTTTGCCGCCAAATACACGCTCGCCAAACAATTGCAGCAAGACCGCATAGCCGAGGAAATATTAGAGATAGCCGACGACGACAGCCGCGACCCGGAAACACAAACCGTGCAACGTGCCAGGCTGCGCATAGAGGCCCGCAAATGGCTGCTGACAAACCTTGCAACAAGGAAACCAGCCGGCGAGCCGGATAAACCAAAAGATCCGCCGCGTAGAATAAACTTTCAGATAATCCCGCCCCGCGAACAACCCACTGAAGAAATTTCCGGTTTTCAAAAAACAGGTGGCAATTCGCAAAATCCTTCGTCTGCCGCCTCCGTCGCTGAAATAACCATGGCAATTGATAAAAAAAATACACTGGCACAAAGCAAAATTAAAACAGTAAATCCCTCCTTCGCAAAAAGA
>Ga0207081_1154_pt1 | contig 12801 bp, 9 predicted proteins | sample Alteio_BWMinHeat_59_FD_153524 | JGI IMG/M metagenome (GOLD analysis project Ga0207081, IMG submission 153524) | Enriched cells from forest soil in Barre Woods Harvard Forest LTER site, Petersham, Massachusetts, United States -... | ecosystem: Environmental > Terrestrial > Soil > Temperate forest >... | reverse complement strand
GATGTAAAGCATATTTTTCCAAAACTGATCTGCCTGGAATATCAAATTCGTACCCAAATAATGAAAATTTCATTTGATCAAAACTGTTTTTAACCAATTCATCACTTGAATCGAAAGGGCAATCAAGAATCATGGCATCAAATAATGATCCATCCCTGCCTTGCGCCTCTATAGAGGCAACTGCACCCATAGAGAAACCCCACACTATAACAGGAAGACTTGAAAGAGCCGTGTCTTCATGTTCACGAACAAAGCGAGCTGCAGCCATAACATCATATGCTTCGTTATATCCCAGCGTTGAAACCTGACCTTCTGCATCTTGACCATGTGCACGAAAATCAAAGATCAAAAAATTAAAGTGGCCGATGGGAAAAATATTTCTAAAACAGGCAATATCTTTTTGACTGCACAAAAATCCATGACATAATACAATAGTTGCCAAAGCCTCGGGATACCTAATGAGGGTTGCATTCCGCATAATGTGTTCTTGCGAAACATCATCTAACTGGGGGTAAATCTTTACTTCTTCAACCACTAACCCCTTTAAATGCCGTTTCTGCTCTTTTACGCTTTCTTTCAAAAGGTCTATCCCAGTAACCCCATAACTATTGACTGCCATGCACATCAAAAAAAGAGGTACCGCGCACTTCATTGCTCACTCCCTGAATTCTACTAGTCCTTCTATAATTTTATAATAGCAATCATAATATTCAGTTTGCAACAAAGACTTTTGGCTAAAAATGAAATAGACAGCAAAACCGTCTCCTGATCATATTTTAGGGTCAAAAAAAATCCCCAGCCTTTGAAAGCCAGGGATAAACGATTTAAATTCTAGAAAAGGCACCACATTGAGCCTTTTAAATGGCTATTTAAGCAACTCTTTTGCAAAATCGCCCAACTCTGATTTGGTCATAACAGTATTGTAGCGAGCAGCAAGTTTGCCATCCTTAAAGGCAAGAAGACATGGTACCTTGGGAACGTGCAAAAGTTCTACTAATGCGGGCGCCTTTTCAATATCAACCTTAAAGAACGTAATTTTTTCCGTATATTGATGTGCAATAGCATTGAATACGGGTAACATATGCATGCACGACGAGCAGTAATCCGCGTAGAAATCTATAATTACAATGCCTGGTTTAGATTCAACCAATGCTTTGAAATCATCCAAAGATTCAAGATGGGATACCGTATCTTCAAATTGACGATCATAAACGGTTACTCTGTGAGACTTTAATTGATTAATTACAGATTCATTATAACCATTAGCTGTAAGAAAACGAGCTGCGCTCAACGAAGCTTTTATACCGTCACCAGCCGCAACCCCTGCCTGCCGATATTCATAATCAGCAACGTCACCTGCTACAAAAACACCAGGAACCGAGCTTTGCTGTGAATGTGGATCAAACACAATATGACCAGATTCAAGCAGATCAAGCTGTCCTTTAAATATCCCACTATTCGGTTGCTGCCCTATAGCCAAGAAAACACCACTAATAGGTTCTAATGCAGATTCATTCGTTTTGCTGTTAACCACCGTAATACCGGTTACTCCATCAGCATCCCCATGAATCTCTTTTATTTGGACGTTATAACGAATTTTGATATTAGAATAGCCCTTCAAGCGATCTTGCATACTTGGTGCAGCACGCATTGCCTCGCCACGCACAAAAATAGTAATGTTTTTAGCATACGCTGCTAACTGCATAGCTTCTTCCACTGCCGAGTCGCCCCCGCCTACTACTACCACATCATGCCCTTTAAAGAATGGGGCATCACAGATAGCACAGGTGGTTACTCCTAACCCCCAGAATTTGTTTTCTCCGGGTACTCCTAATGTTTTAGGGGTAGCTCCTGTAGCAATAATAATAGAAAGAGCAGATAAAGTATGACCCTCTTCCGTCTCCACGGTAAAAGGATATGTTGATAAATCAACGCGAACCGCCGTGTCAGAACCGAATTCAGCTCCGTGATAAAGTGCCTGATTTTTAAGTTTTTGAATGATCGATGGGCCTAAAATGGATACCTCGCCAGGCCAATTTTCAACTAAAGTAGTTTTGGTCAATAATCCGCCCGGTTCACGACCTTCAAGTACTAGGGTATTTAAATGAGCTCGCCCCCCATATACAGCCGCTTGCAAACCTGCCGGCCCCGACCCTATAATGAGAAGATCAATAACATTCTCCCTAGAAAAAGCTTTACTAAGATCAACCGAAGCTCCTTTTCCTTGAACTACCGAAAATTTTATCCCCAAAAAAAGCGCCGCCATGCTCAAAGCCGCAATCGATAATCCTATAACACGCGTATTCATCTATGTATCCTTCTATAACTATATGACCAGATCACCTGAGTATACCCCATAAATGCCGCATCACCAAGTCGAGCTATTGCTTATCTGAAATTTACCCAGATTGACAGAGTCAGAGAATAATACTAAAATAGTAATGATTGAGGCGATAAATACATCATTTAATAGGAAAGTTTACTTATGAATATTAAAAAGAATGCTCTATCAACCGTACTTGGCGCACTGTTATTTTCAATATCATGGCAAACTGCTGCATTTTCTAAACCTTCTGTTAGCTTTCAAGTAACATGGCCAATCTATGAACAAACTACATATCCCAATTATTTAGGTTTTCTCAGCTGGCAAGAGCGCGCCCAATTGCGTGCGAGGGTAAATGAATATGCGCCACTCAGCTTTGCTTTTATGGTAGGCCTTATGGGGTTAGGATTTTTGAGTGTAGTCAATGATCCATCTTGTACTGTTAACGAAGCAAATCAATGTTTAAAAACGTCGTTGTGCTGCTTTTATGCATCCTCTCTTTCAGTCCTTACCTATTTTTTAAATCAAACTCAGTGTTGCCTCAACCTGACGTGCAAATAAATTAATAGAGCACGCGATCGACAAATGCCCTAAAAACCGGTATCTTTAGCATTGTTTTCTTTGTAGTAACATATTTCAACAGCGGTTTTTTCAACGTAAAGGTAGATTATGCAGATTCGAAAAAATATACTTTCGCTCTTAGTTTTATGCGGACTTTCCCTCAGTTGTATACCACTTACTTTATATACCCAACAAGAACCAACTGAACAATCTCTCTTATCACCGGAAGAACAAGAAGCTCTTAAACTCGATAGCCAGTTCCAACAAATTTTCAATAATGCTATAAAACTTGAAAATAGATTGCGACAAATTGCCACTGTTGTTGGAAATCTACCTGATGGAGTAATCAGCGATAAAAAAGCGGCACATGCTTTCATTAAAGATTGGTTGCTTGCTATTGAAAAACATATCGAACAACTCGCCAAAAATGCCCAGGCAGGAGAATTAGAGCTACTACCAGAGCAATTAGGCACACTTGCAGATATCGGTATTGCATGTAGCACAGAAGTAACGAAAGCAATGCGCACGAGCTTCTTTGACGTTCAATTTGTAGAACCAACACCAGATCGCACGCTCATTATTACCTGCGAAGCACTCGATGAGCGTATTCATCTTTTTGAAGAACAGCTCATTGCACTTGCAGAAAATTCACACTCTATTGGTTTAACATTTACCAATAAAGTGGTACGTAAAATAGATGATTTCGTTTCATGGTGCGGAAAATATCATATAGGTACTGGTCTTATGTTGGGTGGAGGCGCTACCGCATTGGCCACTTATTTATATTGGCATACCATGTGCTATAAATCTGGCGATTATATACAAGATCCTTCCGGCAATTGGATACCTGTAAACGAAGTTTCTGGCCCCGATATTCTCTCGAAAGCCATTCCAGGATCAATTATTATAAATGGTTTAAAAGATGAAACAGGCCAACTTATACTTGATAAAAACCAGCTACCGGTTTTTCCTGGTCTTGATACATCATCATCGTGGTCGAATTGGCTCATGAAAAAAGTTACCGGTGTTCTTGGCATGCCGGCACGAAAAACCGCAGATGGCTCTTTTGATATTTTGGATCATGATAAAGGTTGGATTAACCAAACAGATAAACTCATTAATAATGGTTTAGGGCAAAAATTCCCGCCATTATTTTATTTTGCTGGCGGCACGTTACTTGCTACTGGTGGTTATTTCCTTTATAACGCGATCGTACCACCATTAAAAAAAGCTTTCCAAAATAAATGGAATCAATTGCGCGGCGGTGCCTATATTGATAAACCACTAGAAGGCGTTTTCGAGTTTATGCCTTATTCAAATTTTGATGATATCATCGGCATGGACGATTATAAGGAGCGCTTTGCAGTTCTGCTTGACTATTGCATGCACCCAGAACAATACGATCAAGGTAAAATTATACCGGTTACTAATTTTGCATTTACCGGTCCAAAACGTACAGGAAAAACATTTTTCGCCAATGCATTCTTCGGCCAAATACAACGTATGTTACAAGAAATTGGTAGCCCTATTAAGTATCATTTCTTGAACATTCCTGGCGATGTTATTGCAACTTATGGCGTATCCGAAATAATGAAACTTGCCCGTGAAATGGCACCGTGCGCCATATTCGTGGATGAGTTTGATTTATGCGATCCACAACGTGGTGGTAACCGTAAATTTGTAATCGATGCTCTAACTGAACTGGGCAATCAACGCAAAATGGATCCACTCAAGCCTATTATTTTCATCATTGCAACAAATAAACCTGAAAGTATTGATACAGCATTATTCGACCCTGCTCGTCTTGGTGAAGAAGTACGTTTCGAATATCCATGCATAGAAGATCGTCTCGCCTATATATATAACACCTTGCAAAAAGCAGCAATTAATCCTGAAAAATTCGATCTTGAACGCCTTGCACAAAAAATGGATGGCAAATCGTTTGAAGACATGGAACGATTTATTATAGCTGCAAGTACTAAAGCTCGCATCTCTAATCAACCCATTACACAAGAGCTGTTTGAGCGATGCATTGATGAAGTAATACGACGCATTGTATTCTTTAATCGCAGACATATTCCTACTCATGAAATAAAACTTCTGAGTGCGCATTTTGCAGGAGAAGCTCTTGCAACTATGCTCTTACAAGATACGAATATGCTCGACATGGTAACTATTAATGCATTTATGCCTAAAGTGTTTGAAGAACCTAATTCAGGAACTGGAAGACCAAGTAGACAAGCAAGAATTTTAGTTGGCCAAACATTTACACGGCAATTAGCAGACTCTACTGAATTAATGGATAGACCACACACCATCAATAGAATTAAATGTTGGCTTGCTGGTGCAGTGGCAGAAGAGATTATTTTGGGCTATCCATCATCAAACCAGTGTGATATGGATGCAGGTTGGTTTGCCTTTGAAACGGCAAAAAGATTAACTTTTGATGGTCGCTACAAAGAACAACTATCAGATGCTCTTTATAACAAGCTTTCGTTACAAGCAGACGAACTCTTTATGCAATGTAAACAAGAGGTTAAAGAACTTCTAGAGCAACATCGTGAACAACTTGATGCGATTGCATATGGGTTAATGAAATATAGAACGCTACCTGACTATTTGATTGCAGCAATTATGGAAAATCCATCATTCATCTACCAACTAGAACAATCAGCAGCATAAGCGAAAATATAGAAAACAAAACAAAAGAGGCACCCGTTTAAAAGTGCCTCTTTTGTTTTGTTTTATCACTTTGACGGAATCTTTGATGATTTTGTCTTGCAAAAATTAAAACACATCCAAAAATCCCCTTCCCCGTTCGTCCTGATGCTTCGATACGTTTTTTACAAAACACTCAGCACAGGGAAAGTATCGACTGCGTCCGCCCGTAGCTTGCCGAGTCCGAAGACCCGGATAAGCGAAGGCGGAAGGATAGCAAAATGCATTTTCGATTTTATTTTTTTATATTAAACCAAAGATGGCAAGATATCCTTCGATACACCCTCCTACGTCGGGATACTCAGGACGAACGGAAAAAAGAGAATATTTAAAAGTTTTTGATAGGCTCATAGTAAAAATTACATTAAATTTGGTCAATCATATCTATGCGTTCTTGATAACGTCCACCACGAAAGGTTGCTTCGTGCCATGCGCAAATCATTTCTACCGCAAGCTCTGGTGATACATAATCAGAAGGAATTACTAACACATTCACCGCATCATCTTCTTTGCTTTGCACCGCAACGGAAACATTCCAGGCAAGGCCTGCGTATATTTTTTTATATCGATTCGCCGCAATAGACATGCCAACACCAGAACCACATAACAGAACACCGCATTGCGCTTTGCCGCTTACTATTGTTTCACACGCACTCTGCGCAAAAACAGGATAGTCGGAGCGTTCGTCATTATAAGCGCCTACATCGAGCCATTCGATATGTGCAATCATCTCTTTTATATATTCTTTATGTGCAAATCCGCGATGATCTGCCCCAATTGCGCATATCATGAAACCATCTCCTGCTCCAATTCTCTTCTACCTGGTTTGACACGTCGTTTTCTTTGTAGAAGCTCTTCTGGCTCAATGATTCCTGCCGGTTCAACAACTCTATTTTCACGGTCAACATACCATTCAAGAAAAACTTGTTTTTGAGTCGATCTAAAGAATAATTGAACTCTGTCAGTTTCTTCGCGCAGTAAAAACATCTCTTCTAAATCTTTTGCATCGAACATGACGCGATAGGGAACTCTAAATCGATTGAAATGATCACCTAAAAAGGTTTGATATTCTGGCGCAAGTTCAACCACCTTAATTTCTGTTGGCGCAAATTCTTTATCGTTTATACGCAAGGTGACGTGCCATTTACTATCAAGATCTCCAAGTGGATTTTCATAAATACTCAACACATAAAAAGTGATAAAATGCTTGTTTTCTTCTAGTTGCCTACGTAATAACGCTTGATATTGTTCTTCATTTTTTCCTGCAATATAGGTATGAAAACGGGCATATTCTGTGCGTATTTCGTCACCCAACCACAAAACATCAAATTTTGCTAATGTGGTTCCTTGATCATAGACAGAAACAGATCTGATATATCGTTCTATAAGATCACGCGAGAACACAACATCATCACCTTGATAAAAAGATTCTCTTCCCCACTCGATAATTTTACTGCATCCTGATAGCATAATTGCCAAAAGAACAATAGCATATTTACTTACACAAACTCTCATTACCTTACCTCGTCGTTTACACTAACTCATTGATAGTAGTATCCTAGAAAAAACATGATAACTTTACAAGCAAACTAATACGGAACATTTATGCACAGCATTTCTCGCATGATTGCATGGCGCTATATTATCAGATCAACGCATGATGGTAGCATTTCAACTATGGCTATTATAAGCTTTTTAGGAATTTTTGTCGGCTCTTTTTCGTTAGCGCTCGTAACCGCTATTATGCACGGTTTTGAGATAGAAACTCAAAAAAAAATGCAAGGAATTCATGCGCAAGCCACTATTCACGCTTATGATGAACCTATCGATAGTGCGGCACTAATTCCTGTTTTGATGCGTGAATTTCCCGAAATTGTTGCTTGCAGCGCATCAAGTAGTGCCCATGCATTACTTCAAGTACATAATCACGATTCTTCAACAGCTCCTACATTACTTCTGCTCAAAGCAATTGACCCGAAATCTGAACAGCTGGTGACCACCTTACAAGAAAAATTACTATTTGGCTCCCTTCAAAATGTTGCTGGTAACGCCATCATTATTGGATCACGCCTTGCAGAAACATTTCATCTTCATGTTGGTGACACTATCGAACTTTTATACAGTGATGGCACCCATCGTCAACGCAGCATCATCTTTAAAGAGCACGATGCAATAATTAAAGGGTTTTTAAAAACAGGCATTGATGAATTTGATACTACTATAGCTCTATGCTCATTTGAACTTTTTGATGTCCTTTTTCCCGATATAGGAATTAAAGAAATACAGATAAAATTGGCACCTCACATTGATGAACAAGAACTGTTCACTCGTATTAAAAATCGTTTTGATCTTGGTGTATATTCTTGGAAAGACTTATATCCAGCGATTGTCTCGGCATTAAAATTAGAAAAATATGTAAGCTTTTTTGTACTTGCTCTTATATCACTTGTTGCTAGTATGAACATCATTTCGCTTCTTTTTATGATTATTGCAGACAAAAAAAGTGATATTGCCATATTAAAAGCGATGGGTGCTCGTAATTCAGATATAACTCACATCTTTCTTTTTCTGGGAGCAGCTATCACCATTACCGCCACTCTTTTTGGCATTTTTTGCGCAACAGTTATAAGCTGGCTGCTCGAACACTATCCTTTTATCGAATTGCCTGATGCCTATTACGTATCGCATCTTCCTGCACACATGACTTGGTATATACCTTGTTTAGTTCTACTTTTGTCTGTTATCATGTGTACGCTCGCTATTTATGTACCTATCAAAAAAATTAAATCATTTTCTATAGCTCAAACATTACGATTTGAAGGATAATTAATGAAATATCATTCACAGGTAACTGCTTGGGACATACGTAATGCGCATATTATTGTACGGGCCGATTTGAATGTACCAATTTTTAATAATACCATTATGAGCGATTTAAAACTCAAAGCTTTGCAGCCAACCCTTGATTATCTTATATCCCAAGGGTGCATTATAACGCTCCTTACTCATATTGGCAATCCTAAAAATTCTGACCCTGCTCTTTCTACGCGCATTTTATTGTCGTGGTTTGAAAAAAAAGAATACACTGTTGTATTTGCCGAAACGGTAACAAGCATTCCTCGCATTATAGAAGAAGTATCGGAAGGAACTATTATTCTTTGCGAGAATATGCGATTTTTCAAGGGAGAAAAAGAAGAAAGTTTTGATTTTGCACAAAAATTAAAACAATGTGGCGATTTTTACATAAATGATGGCTTTCCTTGTATGCATCGCAAAGAAACATCTATCACTCTATTACCAAAATTTTTTGTGCCTGAAAAAAAAAGCATTGGTTTTTATACCGAGCAAGAACTTCGAGAGCTGGATGCTTTTATAGCAACTATTAAAAAACCATTTGTATGCATTGTGGGTGGGAAAAAAATTAGCTCAAAATTACCCTTTCTTTTTGAACTGCTCGATAAAGATATAGATACATTGGTCATATGCCCAGCAATTGTTTTTACCGTTCTTAAGGCGCAACATGTCCCTGTTGGCAAATCACTTGTCAACGATGACCTGATCGATTCATGCCATGATCTCATGAAAAAAGCACAAGAAAAAAAGGTAGACATTATTCTTCCTGCTGATTTTGTTATTTCTTGCAATGGTTTTGAGCCCCCCTACGAAATAGTAAACGCCAATGCAATACCACACGACGGCATTGGTATCTCTATTGGCCCACACACCAATACCTCTCTTGAGCAAGTACTCGGCAATGCCCATACCATCATTTACAATGGTGCCATGGGATTTCTAGAAAAGCCTGATTCTTTGAACGGCATGCATCAATTGTTACAAACAATTGCGCACAGCAATGCCAATACCCTTATTGCGGGTGGAGATTCTGCTGCATCGACCTATTATTTTGGCATGCAACATTCTTTTACGCATATCTCGTTGGGCGGTGGTGCAACACTTTTTTATTTACTACATAGAACATTACCCGCTTTACAAGCACTTAATAAATAGGACAAAAACTGAGAATGCTAATACCATCAAGAAGACTTTCATGGTCATCTTCGTTATCTACAACACCCTCATATAAAAAAATTCCATGATTGTCATGTTTCATAACTATGTCACAACAACCATATTCTTTCATACCTAACTCTTCTGCTAAACTGTGCATCATATCTTCACGCTCAGTATTATTTCTGCGAAAACTTTGACGTTGCAATGAGCGTACTTTTTGGTTAAATGATGCATTAGTCATATGGGAAGTAAAATCATCAGGGACCGTCCAAATATTTCCCTGATTATATTGTTCTTTTTGAGAATAACCAGCAATCCCTCGAACACAATCGAAATCCGGATTATCAATGATATACGCAGCTCTTGTTATGTTAAAACAATGATCATCACACAATTCATGCAAAACAAACTCAACAATATTGTGTTTATCTTGCATAGCCATCATTTTACGTGGCAATTTATTCAGTATATGCAAAACCTCCTTGTTTCCATGCCAACAGCGTTTTTGCTCCACGATTCTTCCTTTTTTTATAGAAAAACATATGCAACTACAACTCCTTTAATATCTATTTCAAAAAACCACACCCACTTATCGTCACCATACTGCAGGGTAAAGACAACTGCAAGCTGTTTTATATTTTTATATAAAGGTACCCAAAATAGAAAGGTGACAACAACCATTTGTTTTTTAAGACTCTTTGGCATGAATAAGACAGCTGTTCCTTTTCTGTGATGCTCATGATATATACTTAACTACAACTAATTTAAAGAAATGAAGTTTTAAAAAAAGTAAAGATGTACATGAAGATAGTAAATAATATGGCCTTGATTGCGCTCACGTTACTCATATCTGGTTGCTCACATAACTATCAAACAAGTAGAAGTCCATTGAGGAAAAAAGATCCTTCTATCCCACAACTAACTACATGTTGGCACGGAGAATCTATGCATTATAGCCGCTCAAGCTCACATTACGAAAAATATCCTCTTTTTGAGATATTTGATCAAGATTATTTCGATGCACATACAATACCTGATCAAATTGCCAATCTTGAAAATAACGCTATGATACCGAACATATCAATCAACGCAATGATAGAAGAGCTTCTTGATGAGATTAAAGCAGGAAAAAAAACATTTACTAACTTTATCGTGCTACAAAAGAAAAATTTTAATATCAAAAAACAGTGCGGCCTTATAGTATTACGCTTTAGAGAATATCCTTTCGTATTAAAGCTATTTATGGAAACACCAGAAACTTTTGTGGATCCTTATTGTAAAGGAGTTGAACCCGCTGCTTTCTTTTTTATGGCAGGAGGAACTAATCGACACATTTCAGGACTAACCAGAATTTATAATCTCGAGTGGATACAAGAACAGTTACAAACATTACCTCAATGGTCTGTTCATCTTCCGCGCAAGTGGTTTTGGGCACCAAAAAATAATAGATATATAGAAATTGTTGGTACTAACATTGATCAACAATCACCATTAAAAACACTTGTTCCAAGTATTTATGGCATTATTGCAGATGCAATAGAAATAAAAGAAAACCATACGTTATCTAAAAAAAACAGAAATGATTTGATTATGAAGCTATGCACTGATTTAAATTTTTATATTGATCCACATGGCGATAATTATATTGTGACTTGTGATACTACGGGAAAACATACCATTCATTTGCTTGATACTGAACATTTTCCATCAATGGTAGGCATTCATGATCCCGTCTCTTTTGATTCATACACCTCGTGGTATCTATATCTCGCAGGAAAATGCGCAACTGATGCTTTTTTCCGCTTAAAAAACACTCGTAAATTGGCACATACCAAACCACGCTATCTTCAATTGCCCCATATAAAAGAGGCTGTTACTTACCAAGAACCTCTTGCTCAATACGACCAAGTTGTAACATAAAATCTTGACTACTCTTGGTATATTCTTCAATACGTTCAACCCCATGCTTTACCGTTGCGTGATTCCGGCTTCCCAAAAACATGCCAATATCTCGCAATGATTTATTGGTCAATTTTTTCATGAGAAACATAGTGACATGGCGCGCAAAAACAAGATCTTTATTCCTATTTTTAGAACGCAAATCTTCAAGGTCATATTTATAGTGTTTACCTACACACCTTAAAATGTGCCCAAAATCTGCTGACTTTTTATGCTCTTCCGGTTGATTCTGGATCGTATGAAACAAAACCATACGAGCAAGATCAATAGTTATTTCTTGCTTTGTTAATGAGGTAAAAGCAAGAATACGTACCAATGCTCCTTCCAATTCTCTAATATTGGAAGTAACATGTGATGCAATAAAGTCTGCCACATCATCGGGTAATATATCATTACTTACTGCTGCCTTCTTCTTCAAAATCGCTACTTTTGTTTCCAAGCTCGGCACATGCACATCAGTCACAAGCCCCCATGCAAGACGCGATCTAAGTCTTTCAGCAATTCCTTCCATATTTTGTGGAAATGTATCACTTGAAAAAACAATTTGCTTTTGCGCATCGTATAATAAATTAAAAAGTTGAAAAAATGCTTCTTGCGTCTGCTCTTTATGAGCCATAAAATGAATATCGTCAATGAGTAAAACATCAGCTGCTTGATATTTTGCTTGAAATGTATGCACCGTATCAAAACGAATAGCGCTAATAAATTCTTGCACAAAACGATCTGCTGATTGATAAAGCACAAGTGCCTTTTTATGGCGCATTTTGATACTGTTAGCAATAGCATGCATTAAATGAGTCTTACCCAATCCTGAACGACCATAAATAAATAATGGATTATACAGTTGGCCCGGTTTTTCTGCAACTGCTTGTGCCGCTGCATACGCAAGAGAATTACTAGGAGCTACCACAAAAGTATCAAAAACATAATTACAATTTACAGTAGATCCATAGTTACGCACATTTTGATTATTCAACAACTGCTTTCGCGGTACCATCATACCTTGTGCGGGTATTATTTTTGCAACATCATGACTTGTAGAAGGAACTATCACCTCTGATACAGGCGTATAACTATCATCTACTAATTCTATTTCAGGCTGTTCAACATGCAAAAGCCGCCCCAAATGCACACGTAACAAAACCATATAATGCTTACGTATCCAATCAGCAATAAAATTATTCGGTACATGCAAATAAACCGTTTTAGAAAGAGCATCCCATCGCTGG
>Ga0207081_1153_pt1 | contig 12872 bp, 10 predicted proteins | sample Alteio_BWMinHeat_59_FD_153524 | JGI IMG/M metagenome (GOLD analysis project Ga0207081, IMG submission 153524) | Enriched cells from forest soil in Barre Woods Harvard Forest LTER site, Petersham, Massachusetts, United States -... | ecosystem: Environmental > Terrestrial > Soil > Temperate forest >... | reverse complement strand
GCCCGCTGCCGGCGCCCATACATAAGTGAACGGCGTATCGCCCGTAGCGCCAAGCACCCTCAGCGTATCAAAGCCGCCCACGCACATTATAGTATCGTCAGACAGGGTAACCGTAGGCCCTAAGGTATCTATGCCCGTAAAGTTCGCCACGGAGTCCGTCACCACCCCGAAGGTAAGCGTATGCGTGGCCACGCTGGTCAGCCCGAATTTCATAAACGGCAGCGCGCCCGTATCCACTCCTGCGGCCATTTCGGCTTCAAAGCCCACCACATCGCCCGGCACATAGGTAGCCGATGCGGTATAAGATGGCGCGGTAATGCCTGTGGCAGCCACGCTCCAGTACCGGTCCAGGTAGTTGGCGGTATCTGCATTGCGCGGCTCTTTTTTAGGCCGCAGGTTCACACCCGCTTCCGCGCCCGCGCCATAAGCCCCGCTTCCGCTAAAGTTAAGCGTGATGGGCGTATAATTAGTGCTATCCCCTACCGGGTATAAAAACGATCCGTCAGCGCTCATTTGTTTTATTACCTGCCCGGTGCTGTCTGCCACTATCATAGTGGTGTCAGTGAGTGTCCCTGCTACCGCAGTTGCTGACGGGCCGAAGATCAGGTTGTGGGTAAAGATGTACAGATTTCCGGTATCCAATGTGAGCGTGCCGTTTATATATTCGTCAGTCCCGCCGGTGCTGCCTGGAGCAGCGTTAAGGATCAGGCCGTTCCTGTTACTTAAAGTTACATTATTGAAGGTAGTCTGAGATGAACCGTAAAGGTACATAGTACGGGAAACCGGGTAATCGTTTACAAAATTCACTGATCCTGCTCTCGGAACAAAGGCAGTAAGGCCCGAATAGTTTTGCCAGGTCAGGTCCAGGTTTATATTATAATTGCTGGCTGATGCATCCAATGCGCCGCCATTAAGTACCACATCCTGAACAGTTATTGATGGAGTAGCTCCCAATGTTATGGTGGCTCCCGCTTTACTCACAAAAAGGTCAATTCTGGCAAAACCCGCCGCTATCGGTAATAGTTCATTACCTGTAGTAACCGCCAACGCATCGTAACCTAAGTTTTCATAAACCACCTTAACCAATCCCTGGTAAGTAGGCGCTGACGAAAAAGTGCCGGAGTCAACAAATACCGTTGCCCCCTGTTTCATAGTAAGAATTGAATCAGCCAGGCTATTATGAAATGTTCCAAGCATTAACTCACATGCCGACGTGGAATCAAAAGTTATATTTTTCGAAAGCGTAACACCTGTCGTGTTATCAATCGTTACGGTACCACTACTGTCCATTGTACTTGGTAGGGTGATACCACTGATTTGAGGTGCAACCCCATTAAAAACGTAGTTTGCCGCTCCGTTAAAGAAATTAGTACAATGCTTCACAGATGAGTCCATTCCGCCTGTATTAGCGGTATAAATATTGGCGCCGGGGTTAATATAAAAATTCTGAGTGCCGTCACCATTCATTCCAAAAGTATTGCAAATGAGCGTACCATTCAGCCGTTCTCCTGCAGGGTCCGGCAAAGTAGGTAGCGGCACGTCGCTTAGCAATTCCACGTTGTTGGGCGCGTCAATAAAAAAATTGGTGTACTTACTGGGGGCCGTGCTGGTCCAGGTAATGGTCTGAGGCGTTCCAAACGGTGCCAAACCATTAAAATGAATAGTTGTAAAACCTCCCGAGACGGAAGATATATAAGAATTGTCCGCCATGACTAAGTTACCGGCAATATTAATATCGGTAGTGCTGGTTGTCGAATCGGTAATATGCGAAGTGCCAAGCATAATCAGGTCCTTCCCGGTCGTAAGGGTAAAATGGCCGGCACCGGCAACAGAATTAATAAACCCAGGCCCCGAAGGGCTTGAGCTTGCACTTGGAAAACAGATGCTCCCTCCAACGTTAATGATTCCGGCGGTTGTCCCTTTTCTCAAAACTGAGTAGCCGAAGTCGAATATCAACGTTCCACCCAACGTAAAATTGCCTCCGTCTGGTAGATAAATAGGAACATAAATAAACCAGGAATCAACTGGTGACGAGAAGGTAGTGGGATGCAGTCCCCCGCCAGCAAAGTCATCATTCCATGTCGAAAAATTTGTCATATCACCATTGAACACCGTGGCGTACCATTTATGATAAGAAAAGCCCTTGAAGCTCAACAAAGAAAGCAATAGCAACAGATAGATTTTTTTCATAATCAGAAATTTAAACAAGGTATAAGGTAAAGTTTATAATGGCAATAGAATAAGGGGTCGCCCGTACTGCGAAACACCAAATTTGCATCTAAAATACATGATTTTGCTGATAAAAAAATATATTGAAGAAATTATCTGTAAACATTGTGGAAAACTCCCTTCCTTTTTTGCTCCACCGCTAAGTCGTCTGCTTATATTGACGCTTGAAAACATGATAACGTTAGGATTAAAAAAAATCGGTCCGGCGCCATCCGCAGCATTTTGAAAATGTCGGTGTAAAATGAGTGGAGCGCCACACACTCCCCTCCTTTTTTCAAGGAGGGGACGCTGGATGAGGCGAATGCCGAGTCAAGCCGGGGTGGTTTTTCCCGTGCGGATACTACATCAGCGGGAGGGCTGGCCCCGGCAATGAGGGTTCCCTCGGATACTTTGCGCCGCTTAGCGCCTGCTCCGCGGCCTTTGCGGTTAACCTTTTTGGCGGCGCCTATTTGTTAAAAAAATCCTGCCTTCGCCGCCATAGTTTTTTACAAGCGGAGGGCTAAATCAACTAATCAACACAATTAACCCATCAACCGGCTTTGTGTCCTCTGTGTTTTATCAGTTATAGATAATTATTGAATAATATAAACATAATCAATTCATTTAAAATTATTTAAACATTAATTTAATTAATATTTATTAAAAACAACCGCGATAAAACACACAGCACTTTTCTAAAAAAAGGGGGTACTGTGCTGTGTTATAAGCTTATTTAATTATGTAATTTTCAAAAGCTTGTCCACGCTGCACAGTTCAGTATGTCGGTCAAACAATGTTAAAAAACTCAAAGGACTAACCAATTAACCATTTAACCAATTAACCAATTAGCCATTAATCATTAATCATTACATTTGCTCCCTGCAATTATGAAAGTCACACAGCACTTAGCCGAGGCTAAAGAAACCATTATATCTTTTGAGATATTGCCCCCGACAAAAGGCAAGAGCATTGAGTCCATCTATAGCCATCTCGACATGCTCATGGAGTTCAACCCCGCCTTTATCAATGTTACCTATCACCGCGCCGAGCAGGTATTCAAAAAGCGCCCCGATGGCAACTTTGAACGGGTAGAGATACGCAAGCGCCCCGGCACGGTAGGCATTTGCGCGGCATTAATGAATAAGTACAAAGTAGAAGCAATCCCGCACCTTATCTGCGGCGGCTTCAGCAAAGAAGAGACAGAGAACGCCCTCATAGACCTCGATTTCCTCGGCATAAAAAATGTGCTGGCGTTGCGCGGCGATGCCGCTGCCAATGAAAAGTTTTTTAACCCCCATCCCCTGGGCCACCGCTATGCGGAAGACCTCGTGAAGCAAATAGTAACCCTGAACAACGGCCACTACATGGAGGATGATATTATTGATGGCGCCAAAACCGATTTTTGCATAGGCGTGGCAGGCTACCCCGAAAAGCACTTTGAAGCCCCCAACATGGACACCGATATTTACTACCTGAAACGGAAAATAGACCTCGGCGCAGATTATGTGACCACCCAGCTATTCTACAACAACGAGCACTACTACAATTATTTGAAGAAATGCCTGGAGCACGACGTCACGGTCCCTATTATCCCTGGCCTGAAACCGCTGACTAATAAAAAACAGCTCACCATGATACCCCGCGTATTTAACATTGAGGTGCCGGTAGAGCTGTGCAATGAAATGATGAAAGCAAAGACCGATGCAGATTGCGAACAAGTAGGTACCGAATGGCTGTTGCACCAGTGCCGCGACCTGCTCAAAAATAATGCACCCGTGCTGCACTTCTACACCCTCGGCAAGCCAAACGTGATCTATAATGTATTGAAACAGTTGTTTTAATTTAGCCGGGTAGTAGATAGTAGATAGTCATAAGTCCATTTATGCTAATACCCGCGACTTATCAACCAATCAACCAATCAACTTATCAACTTATCAACCAATCAACCAATCAACCAATCAACTATGCCAGCCCCGCATCAGTGTGCCCGTTAGGCGTATGCCGGTGATGAGGCTTATTTTTTCCGCGGTAAGCCGGGCTAAAGGCTTTGATCACATGCTCCCCGTCTTCTTTTTCATCGCTTCCAGTCCGTCTCTTTACTAAATATTTATAAAGCTTCATTGCCGGGTAATAAAGCGCACCTGCGGTAAGCGCTGCAATACCAATTACTTTCCAGTACTTTTTCATAGCATAGTTTTATGGGTTATCAATACTTTACAGCATACCCAAAAAAATCAAGCCACTGGCTGGCTGATCAGTTGATTAGTCGCGAGTGAATGTTATCCAACTCCTCAACCATTAACCATTAACCATTAACCATTAACCATTAACCATTAACCATTAACCATTAACCATTAACCATTAACCATTGACCATTAACCATTAACCATTAACCATTAACCATTGACCATTGACCATTAACCATCAACCATTAACCATTAAAGAAACCGTTTCACCCATTCCATCGTAGCGTCTTTCCATTGCAGCCATTCATTCAGGTTCCATCCGTGGGTGGCGCCAACCCAGCTCACATACATGCATGGCACACCTCTCGCCAGTAATGAATCCTCCAGTATCTGTGACTGTCTCGGATATACTTCCGAATCAAGAGTCCCCTGGTAAATAACAGTAGGCACTGCTCCCTGCATAAAAAAAATCGGGCTGGCATCATGCCATGCCTTTTGATTGTATTCGTATGGCCCTAACAAAACCGTAAGGTTAATGCCAATGGCTGTATAAACTGCAGAACTGTCTGTCAGGTCAACGGGGCCAAAGCCATCTATTACAGCCTTTATCCGGTTGTCGCTGTTCCGGCTGTAAGCGTAGATAAGTGCAAGCTGTGAGCCGGAGCTTCTCCCCACCAGGCACACCCGGTCCGGGTTTATTTTCCAGGCTGCTGCCTTCTGCTTTATAAAATCCATTACCAACCCTATATCATCAACAGATGCCGGGTATTTATATTGCGAATCCAGCCTGTAGTTGATGTTCACTAAGGCGCAGCCTTTAGAGGTGAAAAAAGTATCTATCCCCAAGCCGTCAAAATCAGTTTTATTTCCTGTCACCCATGCACCGCCGTGTATCGTTATTACCACCGGCGTATTTTCCATATCCCGCAGGGCAGGCAGGTATACATCCATATCCTGCTGGGCAGTATCAGTGCCATACACTATGTTCTTGTAAACCACAAACGGCCCGATGTCTGGCGTCGCCACATTTTTATGCCCCTTCGAGCAGGCCTCCATAAAGAATACGGTCACAATAAGTGGAAGGAGTTCTTTTCTAAACATAGCTACGACGGTCAAACAAATAACATAACGCAATAAAAGCCGGTATTATTATAAATGATACTTACTAACCTTTAAAAAGCTGCACTATGAAAAATATTTGCGCCATTAAAAACAACAATGGAAGCCGCGCCTTCGCGTCCTTGCGTGAAAATTTTTATCCCGCAAAAACCCATCTGGCAGCGGCTTCTGCGCATCTCTCTCCGTCAATAGCAGCAGAAACAATACCGCCTGCATACCCTGCGCCTTCTGCGCATGGGTATAATCCCTTTATTTGTGTATGCTGTAAGGTTTCTTTATCCCTCGGTATGCGCACCGGCGAGCTTGTTCTCGATTCTGTGGCCACCAGCACTGCCTCATTAGTAAAATACCCCTTCATTTTTTTGCCAAAATCAACTATAGCCTTTTTTAATGCAGCATGTACCTCCTTGGGCAAAACATTATTTATCGCAGCGCTATGGATACCGGGCAGGTAAGAACAGGCAGGCAATGTGGATGATACTTTATTATCCACATAGTCGGCCATACGTTGTGCAGGCGCTGCGAGCGTGCCGCCACCTATATCATACGCCCGCTGTTCCACCATCTGCTGGTAGTGCATAGCAGCTAATGGCCCTGCGAATTTATAGGCAGCAAAATCTCGTTCATCTACCGCAACTACAGTACCGGAGTTAGCATACGGATTGTTCCTTTTTGATGGCGACCATCCGTTTACCACTACCTCACCTGCGGCAGTAGCCGCAGGTGCAATAATTCCTCCCGGGCACATGCAGAACGAAAAAACGCCTCTTCCGTTTTCCTGCACTACCAGCGAATAGCTTGCCGGTGGCAAATAAGGATCGCGCTTGCTACAATGGTATTGCGACTGGTCTATGAGCAACTGCGGATGCTCTATCCGTACCCCAAGTGCGAATGGCTTGCACTCTATTGCTATTTGCTTTTCATAAAGCAGGGTAAAAATATCCCGCGCAGAATGGCCTGTAGCAAGGATAATGGTACTGCATTTTATCATTGTGCCGTCCGCAGTTTTTACGCCTGATATTGTATCACCGTCTAATAAAATATCAGTGAGTTTTTTTTCAAACAGCACCTCGCCGCCGCACGCCACTATCTGTTCTCTCATCGCCGTTATTATCTGCGGCAGCTTGTTAGTACCAATATGCGGGTGGGCGTCATAAAGAATATCCCGCTCTGCGCCAAAATGCACAAACAACTGCAATATCCGCAATACATTTCCCCGTTTGGTAGAGCGGGTATATAACTTGCCATCGCTGTAAGTCCCTGCCCCACCCTCCCCAAAACAATAATTGGATTCCGGGTTTACAATACCCTCTTTGTTCATAGCAGCAAGGTCTCTCCTCCTGCTGCGCACATCCTTCCCGCGCTCTAATATTATCGGTTTCAACCCAAGAGATATAAGCCTTAACGCTGCAAACAATCCCGCAGGCCCCGCACCAGCAATGACAACATGAGGCGCATTAGCAACATCCCGCAATTGAGGATCGAATATCGGTTCTTCAATCACCTGCTCATCAATAAATACCTCTAGCTGTAAAACAATACGCGCCTGTTTAGACCGTGCATCAACAGACCGTTTCAGTATGTGATAACCAGTAATCCGCGCAGGGGCAACCCCGCATTCCAAAGCAATATTTTTTTTGATAAGCTGCTCACCGGCAGCATCCTCCGGAGAAAGAGAAAGTGTTATTGATCTGATCATAATACTTCTGAACCTCAGATTAACCAAGATTAGCCTGAATTATCTGTTTCTAACTATCTTGCCTGTCTTGTTATGGAATATGATTCGTGATTTTATCAGTTTTATATTTTTTATTGTACAGTCTTTTTACCTCAAGGCTTTTAGCCCCGAAATTTATTAGCAACCCCACTTCAAGATTAAAGGCTTCAAGATAATTTAAAGCCTGGGCTAAATGGACATCCTCCAATCGGGTAAGTGCTTTTAATTCTACACTAATAATACTGCTTACTAGAAAATCAACTCTTCTTAATCCTACTTCAGACGATTTATAATAGACTGGCATTTCAACCTCCCTTGCAAAGCTAAGTTTTCGGATATTGAATTCCAATGCTAATGATCGTTGATAAATTACCTCCTGGAATCCACAACCTAATTCTTTGTGCACCTCAAATGCCGCTGCGATGATTTCGCTTGTTATCCCGGAATGTTGATATTCCATAAAATTATTTACACTAAAATAAACAATACGCAATCAAAATCAGGAAAATAGAAAATCAGGCTAATCTTGGCTAATCTGAGGTTCAGAAATCCTACTCATGCGCCCTCTTATAATTTGCCTTCACCCGCTCCAGATGATCAACGAATTTTTGGACGTCAGGATCGTAAGAATACCCCTGATCCGCAAGCTTATTCCCATGCTCGTCTATATAAAAATAGAATGGCTGCGAATTAGCCCCGAATTTGGACGCCTGCAGGTCTGCATTTTTATTTCCCAATGTGGCCACAAGTGAATTAAGGTCTTTGGAAAAATATTGTTTGTCCTTGGGCAGCTCTATCCTGTTTATATCGCAGTATAATGAGGCTACGATAAAATCTTCTTTGAGCAATTTGGCAACCTCTGGCCTCGACCATACCTGCGATTCCATTTTACGGCAGTTCACACAATTGATTCCCGTAAAGTCGAGCATTATCGGCTTCTTCAGTTTTTTAGACGCAGCCAGCGCCTCATCATAATCGAAGTAGGTAACAAGCCCAAGGTTCTTCACCACAGGTGGCTCATATATCTTCATCTGGGCCACATACTTCACCGGCTTTATGTCACTATTGGCATCCGGCAGCGTAGGTATGACACATCCGCCAAATGAATCAAACGTGCCAAGCGGGGGCACAAATGCGCTCACGCCATTCAGCGGTGCGCCCCACATGCCGGGGAGCAAGTACACGGCAAATGAAAATGAAGCTATAGCAAGGAATAATTTAAAAATCGAAACATACTCCTGCCCGTAGATATTTTTAACAGGTGCATCGTCGTGCGATAATTGCAACCTGCCCAATAAATAAAGCCCCAGCAATACGGAGATTACTATCCATATAGCAATAAAAACTTCCCGGTCCAGCAAGCGCCATCCCATAGCAAGGTCTGCGTTGGAAAGGAATTTCAACGCCAGCATCAGTTCCAGGAAACCAAGCACCACCTTCACCTGGTTAAGCCACCCGCCGGAAGACGCCATTTTATTTAGCATACCGGGGAATATGGCAAAAAGGGCAAATGGCATTGCCAGCCCCACAGAAAAACCAAACATGCCAAGCGCCGGCCCCGCAATACCGCCCTTGCCGGCCAATACCAATAATGGGCCTACAATAGGCCCCGTACAAGAGAAGGAAACAATAGCAAGCGTAAGCGCCATGAAGAATATGCCCCCGAAACTGCCAACCCCTGCTTTTGAATCCGTCTTGCTCGTCCACGAAGAAGGTAAGGTTATCTCAAATGCTCCGAGGAACGATATACCAAAGATCACAAAAATGAGGAAGAAGAAAAGATTGGCTATCCAGTTGGTTGATAATGTATTCAACGCATTCGCGCCAAAAATGACGGATATTAAAACGCCCAGTATCGTGAAAATAAGAATGATAGATAACGAATAATAGAGGGCGTTGCGCACGCCTTCCGCGCGTGTCTTGCTTCTCTTTGTGAAAAAGCTTACCGTAATGGGTATCATAGAATACACACACGGAGTGATGACGGCAGCGAGCCCACCGGCAACGGCTGCAAGGAATAACCAAAGCAAAGACTTGCTTTCTTTTTTGCCGTTCACGGGTGTATTGTCTGTATCTTTGTGTATCGCAGCTACAGCGGCTTTCTTTTCAGCGGTATCACGTATTGTTCCATCATTTTTCGTTTCACCGGTTGTAGCTACCGAATCGGACGCTGCCGCCAGTGATTTTTCAACTACAGTGCTTGTATCTGCGTTGCCGTCTGTATTTTTTATTTCTAAAGTAAAGGTGGCTGTTTTCGGCGGCAGGCACATTTTGTCGTCACATACCTGGTACGTGTAAGCGCCGTTCACAGTAGTGTTTGCTTTTATAGTTGCCTCCTGCACATATTCCACCCTGCCTTTATAGTAGGTTACCACACCATCTACCCCATCCATATTCCCAACTATTGCCTTGCCATGCTCAGTAACAGCTCCTTTCAGTTTTAAAGCGGCATCATCTTCAAAAGTAAAAGAGGGAGATATTTGCAATCCGTCGCCGCCCGGTTTTAAAGACCATATATGCCACCCTTCTTTCAGCTTCAGGTGAAAGATCAGTTGATAGTTATTCCCGCTTTTCTTCTTTGCTTCAATAGTCCACGTGGTGGGGTCTTTTACTATCTGCGCAAGTAAACTGCCGGTAATAAATGTGCTCAGAAAAAAAACTATTGAGGCTTTCAATGCCTTCATAATATAATGTTTTAAATACCGGTCCCTAAACGGTGCTTATACTTTTGGCCCTGGCTCAGGGCTTTATTTCAAATGTAAAATCCTTATCCTTTGGCGGCAGGCACATCTTGTCATTACAAACCTGGTACTCATGCTTCCCTGTTATTTTTGTGCTGCCGGTAACCGTAATGTCCTGTATATAATCTACCTTGCCCGACAGGTAGGTGATCTTACCGTCTATACCCTCCATTTTAGTAGTCGTAGCCTTTCCTTTTTCCGTGGGTTTACCTTTCAGTTTTATTTTAGGGTTAGCATCAAAGGTATATGACGGCGCTATTTCATAACCGTCGCCGCCGGGATGCATAGAATATATATGCCACGGGCTTTTGAGGTCAAGGTGAAATATCAACTGGTATTCTGTTGCGCTTTTCTTCTTCACTTCATATTTCCAGTTTGTGGGATCCTCTATCATCTGCCCTTGTCCAAATGCGACTTTTGCAGTCAAAAAAATAACCGAGAAAAACAAACAGCATTTTATTAATTTCATAACATTTATTTTATGCAGGTATTTGTAATATTTGAACACGCGTAACGATAATGACATGACAAGATAATATAGAAAATTGACTATTCACCCCGGATAGTCAATTTTTAACTTTATATAAGAATACTGTAGATCAATTCATGTGGCTTAATGCCTGCAATATGCCCCTCCCATCAGTATTGTGCAGGTCCTCAGAACAGGCGCGCTCAGGGTGAGGCATCATGCCAAATACATTACGCCGCTCATTGCATATCCCGGCAATATTATTGATAGCGCCGTTAGGATTCGAATTAATATGCACTTCGCCCTCTGAATCACAGTAGCGGAATACTATTTGCTGTTGCTCATTCAGGCGTTTTAACGTATCCGGGTCAGCGTAATACCTGCCTTCACCATGCGCTACGGGTATTTTCAGCGCTTTTTCACCTATGCGCTGCCCTATAATATTTCTTTTGCTTTCACTTTTTATATACACATTTTTGCAAACAAACTTTTGGTGGTCATTTTGCAGCAGCACACCGGGCAATAGCCCTGCCTCGCAAAGTATCTGGAACCCATTGCATACACCTAACACTTTCCCGCCGCTGTTAGCAAACGCCACTACCTGTTCCATCATCGGGCTAAACCGGGCCACGGCGCCACAACGCAGGTAATCGCCATAGGAAAACCCGCCCGGCAATACAATGCAATCGTCATTGGTAAACATGCTTAGATCGCGGTCTTTGTGCCAAAGCATAACGGTTTGCTGCTGCAGGTCGTCACGCAATGCGTGCATCATATCCCTGTCGCAATTGGATCCCGGGAAAACGATAATTCCGAATTTCATTTTTAGTTATTTATTCGCCATAAGGCAAAAGATCAGGAAAACAAGTGAAAAATAAAAGATAAAGTTACTAAACCGTTTATTCTTTTCAAGCAAAAGGGCATGAGATATTACAATGCTCAATGCAGGAATAGTTATTAGCCATGCCGTTTTTATTTCCTGGTCAGTAAGGATGGCGACTAATATGGATATGATCAAATAAAAAGAAAGTGCGATCCAGTCGCGCCGGATGTAGATATTACTCATTGCAACATTCTGCTGCATAGCGTATACCCCACTGGCCAGCAGAATGAAAAGCGCAACGAGCGTTACGATCAGGTAAAATGGCGATACTACCTGGGATGACAGGGAGAACCCTATATGCGGCCACTCTGAAAACAGGTAAAATTTATCTGCCAGGAACAATACACAAGCCAAAAAATAGAGTGGAGTGGCATAGCCCATAAGCGCTACAGACCATTCGCCAAGATTAAAAGACCGGAACATAACCATGCCCACCAGCAGCAAAAAGAAAAAAGCCAGCAAGGTAAACTGGAACAGCGCAGCCATGCTCAAAAGAAAACTCGCATTAAAGATCAATTTTCTCGGCTGGGTGGTCTGCGTAAACCCAAACATAATATCCATAGCGCCCAGCAGCAGCCAGTTGAGCAACAATGTTTCACTGAAAGTATTAAATGGCGGATATATCGAGGTGATAAGCAGGTACACAAAAGCCGGTATATAAGTATACCGGGGAAATAATTTGTGCCGAATAGAAATGCTTTTCAGGTACAAAGCCTGGATAAATAAAATGATGATACCAAGCATGGTATACGCAAACGCCCCCCGCCTGAAAACCAGGTATAATCCCTTGATAATGTAGTTATAAATAAAATGGCCGGGAATAAAGACAGGGGTGACAGGATGCAGCAATACATTGAACTTTACCAGCAGGGTAAAGATGAACAAAACAATAACAGTAAACGGACTATTATTTCTGAATAACTGGAGCACGCACTGATTTTAGCAGCTAAAATACAACTTTAGCAAAGCAGATTTGTTTTTTATGAAAACATGGCACAATTAATATCCGGCCGGCTACCTGTTTGCCCGACTTCGGCAGCCAGTCGGGATTGTCGTTCCCTTCTGCTGTAAAAGAATGAATGTCTGTTTTTCCGTTAGCATCAAGGGTAGCCAACTGAATACGGGAATGGGCCGTATTAAAATCGTTGAACAAAAACGCGAGCGTCCCTCCGCTATTCACTAACGCGTAAGAGGAGAATGCGCCCCCATCCTCCTGCGAATACTGCATTTTAGGAATAAAAGAGCTCCAGTCGCGTACCCCGTCTTTATTATACGACAGCGCCATTATATCGTCATAATGATATTCGTGCACCATTGTGGTCATATATGGGCTGTAATACGAATAATACCCAAACCCCGGTGTGTAATTGCTGCGGGTAGTAACGTAGTGGACTTCAGAAACCAACACAAAACCTCCGTCATTTTTCACGATCAGTTGCTTCACTTCATAATTGTCAAACGCGTGGTTGATGCGCCTTGCACCGGCGGCCTTATACAACTCCGGGTCAAATGGTATAAATTTCCTGCTCGAGTAAGCCCCCCCCCGCTA
>Ga0207081_1122_pt2 | contig 12890 bp, 12 predicted proteins | sample Alteio_BWMinHeat_59_FD_153524 | JGI IMG/M metagenome (GOLD analysis project Ga0207081, IMG submission 153524) | Enriched cells from forest soil in Barre Woods Harvard Forest LTER site, Petersham, Massachusetts, United States -... | ecosystem: Environmental > Terrestrial > Soil > Temperate forest >... | reverse complement strand
CGACGAATACCGCATATAAAACCTGAATGGGTAATGGGTAAATACGAATTCTTAACAAGCGCCGTATCTATGATTGTCCTATGGTGGAAAAAAATAGCATGAGCAGCATATGAACCTGTGTTGCTACAATCATAATTACGAATATTGTTATACTGAAATGAACGCACAAGATTTTGTTCAGTTAGAGGCTCATGCTCTAATAACCGTTTATCATCATTTAGTTTTGCAAGAGCAGCTTCTAGATCTTTTTTTGCAACTTTTTTTCCTGTTACTTTTATATGCCAAAAAACTGGCCCATTTTGTTCTAATTTTTTGGCAATATCTTTAATACATGTATCAACTTCAACAAGAGCCATTTTATTGATTTTTCTGTATTCATTTTGAATGCGGGTATAGTGCCAACAATTCCATCCATCATTTATATTTAAAACATTACATAAACAATACGACATTACATTAACTACATCCAAAGGCACTTTATCTCCATTTTGCAGAACATAATTTTTTAATGCCCAATATCTAAAAATCAATTCTTCAAGTCTTTCTTTTCCTGTAGGGTCAAGTATATGGTTTTCGATGCACAAAACATGATCAGAAGAGAGGGCTGGGGTTATCAAGGGCGCAAATGCAAGCCAGTCAAATTCAGGTGAAGACAGATCAGATCCATAGCGTTTAGGCGTTGTAAGCGCATAAGGATCAAGAACATTTGATTTTGCTTTTTGATCCGCTTTCTTTTTTCTAACCACTGTACATTTATCATAGTAGCCGAATCAGGAAATTGAATCTAGGCTAAAAAATTGATTCTGATCGATTAAAAGGCTCGGCTTTTTTTTGAGGGTATACGCAAGTATTGCAGAAAGAGCATTCGAAAAAAAACTTTTAATTGATCGTGCCTTTCCGTATATAAGCATAAAATTATCCTTTAATTGCCCAAATACTGTCTCAACTCGCTGGCGGATATAAAGTAATTTTGCTAAGAGAGTCTCGACAGGTAACTGAGCCATATTTTTCCGACTGCGGGTAACGAGACGTAAATTTTGATCGAGCAATTCTTTGGTTTTTTTAGCAGAAATATATCCTTTGTCTCCGAATAATAAGCCAATTAAATCTTGGGTCATAAAGCCATCAAGTGCTGATATGTCTGATGTAGATGCTTTAGAAAACTTAAATGATACGATTTCCATATTGCTATTAATAATGATATGAAGCTTAAATCCAAAAAACCAACCTTCCAAATTTTTTCCATAATCTGCAGCACCAAGAGCTAATTTTGCACTATTACTATATATTGTTTTGCAAATTGGAAGTTTCGTTGAGTCAACGATATATTCAGTTTCCTCTGGTGATATGTTCATTTTACACAACATCTGATTCATAAGTACAAGATAACTTAAATTTGATTCTAAACCTTTACAAAACTGTTGATACGAGGGAAATAAAGGAAACTCATGATACATGCAATATTTTACCAATTCATAAAGATCTTTATTTGTTCGAATAGATCGTTCCTGCTTGATTATTGCTAGTGTTATGTATTCCGCCCTATTTAAAATTGGCTTTCTGCCAACATTCGTTTTGCCTAAGAACTGATCAATTTTACTTGCTAAATTTGAGGCTAAACAATAAACTTCTACTAAATTTGAAATCATCGCATTCTCCTTTTTGCTTAAAAGAGTTCTACGATGATTTCAAATTTTTTTCAACTCAATTTAATTTCCTGATTCGGCTCATAGTGTTCTTTTCTCGGCACCAGTATGGCTTGCGTGCCAGCAATCCACAAAAACAATAATACAATGACGCATTTTTTCATGGTGCTTTCCCTATAAATAAAGTAGAGATTTTTGCCTTATTATAAAGGAAAAATTTAAAACTAACATCAAAATAGAATTTTTAAGTTTTTTTATGCTTGTCAAACAGTTGCTGTATACGCTGCAAAAAAGAGTTGCATGTTATTGCACTATGCAAACTCCATTATCATTAGATGATGCGCCATTCTCTGATGTACCAGCATCTTCAGGTGTATCTAGCAATGTATCTGTTGGAGCATCGCCATTCATTTCGGTAATTTTTGGCTTTAAATGTATTCTTGCATCATCCAAATGCATCCAGCTGCTTCCCTCGCCCCCTGGACCATAATCGGCTGTTGAATCATGCGGAAATTTAAAAAACACAGCACCATTAGGCCCATGAATGTTTGGATTACAACGAGGATCATAAGGTAATAACTCCACGCGATCGGTAAATAAAAAATAGTCCATGTCTTCTGGTGTTGACCGCCAATATATACCAAGCTGACAAACTCCACCTTCTTTTTTGCTCAATATGTTAGCATGAAAAACAGGCATGCATGCCAAGCAAGAATCTCCAAGTCTGGCAATAATATGTTTTCTACCATCCGATCCACCGAACATGCGGTCATGATAAAATGAAACCATGAATGGAGAATTGCTATACAGATCATTAACAGGCCATGAAGGTTCGTGAATTTGCAAAATACGCACTATATTCTGCTCAGTCATGGCATTATTCTGCTCTAAACTTCTCTTATCATCTTGCAGCTTGATTAAGATCTTCACAAGATCTTTAACCAGACTATTATATTCAAGATATACTTTTTTATGCGCGCTTAATGACTTCATTTTATGCGTATCAAATGGTTGCATCTCGAGAGATTGTGTTACAAGTATCTCATAAAATTGAGTAATGCGCTGACCGGGATCGCGCAAGTCCTGATGTACTTCAAATAGCTCTTTTAGCAATGCGTATTTAATCGGTTCCCCTTCATATGCAATACAAGAAGCAATCTTTTGTTGAATATCTACTCTACATAGTTCTATGTTCTCAAGAGCTACTTTACGATTTTTTGCATACCAAGCAGCGTTCTTACTATTCTTCTTTTCTTCTTCAGCTTTTAACAACTGATCGGATGTACACAAAACATGATCTGAGCTAAACCAAGGCTTCTTTATAGATGGCAATGCAGCGTAAGTGAGCTCATCGAAGATTTTAGTAGGGAGATCCGATCCATAGCGCGCAGCCGTTGTTAATGCATAAGGTTCTGACAAAAATCTTCCGCCAAACTGCTGTGCATTATAATACTGTACATCGCATGCATAAGGAGCAAATAATAGTGCCTGACTTGTTTTATCTGAACATTCTTCCTTACCATTTTTCCCATTATAAAGAACTGGCTCATACATTGCCTGAACAATGCCCAGCCATACAAGTGATAATACAATGATGATTTTTTTAGCCATAAAACTCTTTTTATATTCAGCAAACAATCTGCCTTATTATAAAGCAAAAACACAGAAATAACATCTAAATAGAATTTTTAATATTTTTGCCTTTTTGCATTCCTGGAAATAGAAAGCTTCCTTTCTTTTAATTCCGCAATTGATTCGTCTTTCAGATGCGCTACACTAAAAAGGAGCGTCATTTACCACGATCTGGGATAAGGAAAACCACATGAAAGCAGCAGATATCCGTAATGCATTTTTTGAATTCTTCATCAGCAAACAGCATGAAAAAGTTGCAAGCTCTTCTTTGATACCCGCCCAAGATCCCACTATTTTATTTGCCAATGCAGGCATGAACCAATTTAAAGACGTTTTTTTAGGCCTCGAAAAGCGGAGCTACACCCGCGCCGTTTCTATTCAAAAATGTGTGCGCGCTGGCGGCAAACATAATGATTTAGACAATGTAGGCTTTACCAAGCGCCATCTGACTTTTTTTGAAATGATGGGCAACTTCTCTTTTGGTGACTATTTTAAAAAAGGGGCTATCGAATTCGCATGGGAATTTTTAACCAAATACATGCAGTTTGACCCGAAGACTATGCATGCAACAGTCCATTATTCTGATGACGAAGCGTATGAACTGTGGCATACACTCACCAGCATTCCCAAAGAAAGAATTCATCGTCTGGGTGATGAAAGCAATTTTTGGCAAATGGGCGATGTAGGCCCTTGCGGCCCTTGCACTGAAATTTTTGTCGATCGCGGTTCATCATTTGGCTGCGGACATGAAGGTTGCAGCCCCGCTTGTGATTGCGATCGCTTTTTGGAAATATGGAACTTAGTTTTTATGCAATATGATCGCCAAGCAGACGGATCGCGTAAAGAGCTTGCTCAAAAGGGGGTAGATACTGGCATGGGCTTTGAACGCTTGTGCGCCGTTATGCAACAAAAAGATTCCGTTTTTGAAATTGATGTGTTTGCTGAAATTATTGCCAAAACAGAAGAATTATGCGGTAAAAAGTATACTTCTGTTACACCCGATCTAAAAGCAGCGTTTCATGTTATTGCCGATCATATTCGCTCTTCGACCATGCTTATTTCTGATGGCTGTGCACCTTCTAATGATGGTCGCGGCTATGTATTGCGTAAAATTATTCGCAGAGCCGCACTCTTTGCACAAAAATTAACGCATAACAATATTTTCCCCACCCTTTCTGGCATTGTAGTTGATCAGATGAAAGCGGTATATCCAGAATTAGAAACAAACCGCAAACTCATTCACGCCGTTTTAGAAAGTGAAATTGAACGATTTGCCGCTAATTTGGTGCGTGGCACTGCTATTTTGGAAAGCTATTTTAAAGAAGCTGCATTAACCAAAACAATATCTGGCATGCACGCGTTTAAGTTGTATGACACGTATGGTTTTCCCGTAGAACTCATCACCGCAACTGCACGCGAGCGCGGCTATACGGTTGATATGGCCGACTATGAACGGCATATGGAAATACAAAAAACACAATCCGGTAAAAAAGAAGTTGATGCTACCGCACAGATAGAACTTGATCCAAGCATGGTAACCGAATTTACTGGTTATCAAGAGTTAGAAACGAATTCATCTATCATTGCACTTGTGCACAATAATCATGCAGTCGCACATGTGCCAAAAGGCGAAACGTGTTTTGTCATAACGCACCAATCGCCCTTTTTTATTGTTGGGGGAGGCCAAGTACCTGATCAAGGTTGGCTAACTATCAAAGGCATCAAAGTACCACTACAATCAGTGCGTTACATACAAAAAGCAATTGCTGCAGAAATTGTAGCACCAGTAGATTTGCATGTAGGTGACAGTATAACAGCGAGCGTCAATAAAGAACGACGCATTGATGCTATGAAAAATCACACTGCCACTCATTTATTGCAATCAGCGCTTATAGAACTTTTTGGCTCGCAAATAAAACAATCGGGCTCATTAGTTGATCCCGATTACTTACGTTTTGATTTCACGTATCACACAACCTTATCTGCAGATGATATTGTGCAAGTCGAGAACCTCGTAAATGCAAAAATTCGAGAAAATATTCCCGTTACTATTGAATACACAACATTACGTAAAGCAACGCAAGATGGCGCCATCGCATTTTTTGGCGATAAATATAATCCTGATCAAGTGCGCGTAGTGCATGTCGCCGATTTTTCTTCTGAATTATGCGGTGGCACTCATGTAAATCGCACGGGAGATATTGGAGCATTTAAAATTACAGAAGTAAGTGCACTTTCTGCCGGCCACAGGCGTATTGTTGCTCTTACGGGGCCAAAAGCGATTGATCAGTATCAACATTTATTTGCAATCACTAAGGCATTAAGCCAAGAATTGAGCGTAAAAACTGAACTCATCACGCAAACGGTGTTCAAACAAAAAGAAGATCTTTTTGCATTGCAAAAACGGTATGCAGCGTTACAACGCACGGTGCTACATGCTCACATTCCCGAATGGCAACAACAAATACAGCTCGCGCATGGGGTTCCTGCCTTATATCTTATACTTGACAATGTCTCCCTTGAACAAATGCGCGATGTAATCACCTCATTATCTACAAAAACTCCCGGTTTTTATTTTATTGGTAGTACGCACGAAAATCGTGCTCTTTTTGCAGCCCATGTTTCTCCTGAATATCAAAACAAAATTAATACAAAACAGTTGGCTGCATGGTTAAAAGCTACACACAATTTGCAAGGCGGTGGGAAGCCCGGCGAACTGCAAGGCGGCGGCCCAACTTTTAATAATAATTTTAAAACATCTTTGTTTGACTGGATTGGTACGCAATAATGATGGTATACTAGAGCGTATCCAGAATGCTTGCATGCTATTAACATTAATTGTTCTTCTTTTCCGGGAAAAAGGAGCCTCTCTATGCTTTTTTATCTTTTATATACAATAGCCCTCTGTTACAGTTTTTCATGTCATACCATGGAACCATCAACAGAAGAGAAATTAAGAAATACTCGTGGTATTGCATATTATTTAAATAAACGCCAATATACGCACAAAAAGAATGTAGTACCTAACGAAGATAACGAAAATACAAAAAACACATTCACTATAAGCTGCATAAATCATGAATGTGTTGGCGTTGATTCTCTTGATTATTTCAAGCGTGCGCATAATATAGGCTCACGCCGCAAGCCCGAACAAAAAATACTATGGCAACATATTTCCTCAATCGACTTTTCTTGCAACCAAATAAAACGGCCAAATTTCACTCTTTTATTTACCCTACCCGCGCTCAAGAATCTTAACCTTGACCATAATCAAATTCAACGGATTTTTAAAAAAGATACTGCAGCCATCCCATCTGAAGTTGCTATATCACTTGTTGGCAACAGCATTGATCGCTGCAATTTTTCTCCATGCTTTTTTGAAAAAAAGAATATCACTCTTAATCTAGAAAATAATCCTCTAACCGAACAATCGATGATCAAGCTTGCATTATTAAAAATGCAGCATAATGCAGATGAGAATAACATTATTATATATCATTCACATTATACAGAAGACACCATTGCAAGTAGTTCAGAAACAATGCAATGAATGCCGCATACACAAATGATATACAGAGTTACATGAAAATAGTTTTTTATATGCTGTTTTAGCCTGAGCTTTTGCTACACATTTGATTGTTCTGCGAAGAAATCGATTAAATAAACTATTTATATAAATCTTCAATCATCACAACCGCTTGATCTATAAAATCGGGAACTTTTGTTTCATCACTGCCAAATGGTTTTAAAACATAATCTGGCACTTCGCGCTGATCGTTTGGTCTGCCAATGCCAAAACGCAACCGGGCAAATCCAGCGCCGCAAACGTTAATAATAGAACGCAAGCCATTATGGCCGCGATGACTGCCATCTATTTTAAAAGAAAGAGCACCAAATGGTTTTTCTAGTTCATCATGCACCACAAGAATATTTGCGGGTTCAACACCTTTTTTTAACATACATGGGATCGCTTTTCCTGAATCATTCATGTAGGTATTCGATTTAACTAAAATAACTGGACGATCATTGATGGTGATATCGGCAATTTGCAAATCACCACGATCTCGCCATATGCCACCAAAACGATCTGCTAATGCATCAACAACGCGATAGCCAATGCTGTGACGCGTTTTGTAATAGCTAGAACCGGGATTGCCTAACCCCATAATTACCGTTGGTACAGGAATAACAATAGAAGATTTCATGTATATTCTCTCATTTATTAATAAGAAGAATTTTTTAAGCCTTAACTCAAAAAGGGTTGATATGCCTTTGCACATCAACCCTTTTTATGTTCTCTATTACTTACTTATGCTTTTACTGCTGCTGTTTTTGCTTTATCATCTGCTTTTGCCGTTTTTACTGCATCAGCTTCAGCTTTTTTATTTTCTGCAAGTTTTATCTCATAGTTTTTGTTCATCTTTGCACCAACTTGAGCAGTAATATCATGTGATGTTGATTTTTCGTATACAACACGACCTGTGTTCTTTTCAAGCAACAAGTCAAGATCTAATGATTTTGCTACTTCAATTGCCGCAGTTTCCGCTTCCAACGCTAGGCCTTCAGTCAACTTAGCTACTTCAGCACGTACTAACTCTTGCGCTTTTTGAGCTTCTATTTGCATATCACGGCTCAATGCAAGCAGCTCTTTTTCTTCTTTTTCACGCGCATCTTTACTTAACATATCTTTTTTAGCATTAAACTCTTCAAAACGCTTGGTACTCTTAACGCGCTTTTCTTCTAATTTTGCTGTCTCTTTTGTTTGCAGTTCATTAATAGCAACCTGTTTTTCTTTACTGCTACCATCCTTAGATAAGTTTTCATACATATTCCAAGTACCAATCTTTAGGTTTGCAGTCTTAGTTGTTTCTTGTTTAGCCTGTGTTGCTGGTTTTGATGCAGAAGCTACTTTATCCTCTGCCAATAAGGGAGAAATTGAAACGCCACAACAAACAAGTGCCGTCAACAATGATGTATTTTTCATGTAAAATCCTCTTTCTTGCAAGTTAACAAATATCATTAAGTACCTCTATGATCACTATATATTTTTTACCCATTCAGTCAAATGTTGTAGGTTTAGAGGCGTGATGTCCGCGCAGAAGCGCCAAAAAAAATGCGCATCAAAATGACGCACATTTTTTACCCCTAACCCTCATGAGCTTAAATCACACTTTCACGATACCGAGTCACATGACATGTATGCAAGAGAGTAACAAAAGATAATTGATCATTATTACTTATTGGGATATGATTGTTGAAATAAGATGTTACTATAAGTGAATTTTAAAAGGTAAATCGCCTTCAAAAAGAACTGACTATGACTTTAACAAAACGCATGTCCACCATTCTCTTTTTCTTTATCTGGTATACAGCTACCAATCTTTGCATGGAATCAACACAAGACTGGCAAAATGCATCCTATTTTTGGTTAGATGAAAATGATATTATTCTAGAACGTGGCCTTATATACCAAGGTGAATACAGGCCTTACAACACTCCCCCCAAAACTCATCTAGCAACGCTTTTAGGATCAAATTCGTATTTTAATGCAATCAAAAAAGCTGCCGCACAAGCACAAAAAGAAAATAGAACCGTAGAAGGAGCAGTAACAAATAGCGACAATCACCACTGCCTTTTTCGCGTCACCATCTCGCCGCATGGCACTCTTTATGCAGTATCAACAAAATAGAACCGTAGAAGGAGCAGTAACAAGTAGCGATAATCACCTCTGCCTTTTTCGCGTCACCATCTTGCCGCATGGCACTCTTTATATTGTGAGGTTATTGCATGTACTATTTTGCTTCTGTCTCAGGCAAATGCTTCTCGAACCGATGCACTTTTAATCTCAAGGCCTCTTACCATTCCTGCCTTGCTTAAAAAGTTATATTTCTAGCAAATAAACCCTTAACTATGCTATTTTATATAGTAATCAACAGTTAGTTTATAAATCTCAACGGTATTATTTTTATGTTACTAAAGAAAATCTATGCTACAGTCACCTTTTTGATCGCATGCTTTCCAGTTGTCTCTTTTGGCATGTTCTTTGAACCCCAAGAAGAAAACGCATGCTTCTATTTCTATGTAGATAAAGATAAAAAAATTATAAGCCACGGATATCTCTATGGTGACAAAACTATACTTTTTGACACTCATGCGGACACGCCCCTCCTAGACTATTTAGGAGAAATAAAAAATCGCACTAAAATAGTGCAAGCTTTTGAAAAGGTACAAAAAACTGAAAGAGCACTGACGTTTTCTTATCATTCCGGATACACAGAAAAAGACAACGTGAAGGTCTGCATCACACCGACATCAACAGATGTTTTTTATGTGCAAATGAAAGGGAAATAGCCTTTTGCTTACCCTTCATCTCCTTCACGTTGCTCATCTATAGTCTGCAACGTATCAGCAAGAATATCATTTCCGATCCTTGCGCCGTTGCTTTCCCATTCTTTATATGAACGCTGCAGTGTATTAAAGGCTGCGGCATCTGTCATATTAAGAGAATCTCTTTGTTTATCACCGTTAGATTGATTTTCAGAAAATCCATAGCAATCATAAGTTCCATCAGGAAAACGAATTGCATTAACCGAATAGTCTCCATTTTTTATAAAGGCCTGATAGTAAGTGTACGCTTTTGTTTCTTGATAATTAAAAGCTACAACTTTTGAGAAAAGCAGTGTTGGCGCTTTCTTTCTTCCATTACCGTTCATGCCGTATGACATTTGAAAGCCAAACAATAATAACAAGCAAATACCCTTAATCATCAAAATTTCCTGTTCTTTTAAACTTAGATGTTATCGTCTATGGACGCAGGCGCAAAATAACCATAAAAGTTCTGCACACGAGCAAAGACACCCGCAGCATCAATCCTCTCAAAAGGTGGTAGTTTATGCCCCCCACCGAAAGTACGAGAATATTTGAAGTCATTGCGAGATTTAGATTCATTATAACGTTGAGAGACAACAATGACCTCTCCATTTTTTAAACGTACCCGGTAAAATATAAAAAAATTAGGTATCTCTTCAGGCTTAGAATAAAAATCAATCTCTGAACCAAAGAGCATTTTTGGTGTTTTTTCCATACCATCATGACTCTTGTCCATACCATATGACATTTGAAAACTTAATAATGCAACTATTGCCAATTGTGTTTTCATGATAATTCCTTGCTGTATCTTTATAGATTAGTCGTTTTTGCCTGCTTCAATAACAAACTGGCCATTTTTCAGATATCATTATAACCGTTTTTTATGTGCAGTTACATACTTTTTGTTACTAATTTTCAACTTTTTCTAAAAACTGATTAATTGAAGCACAATACAAATCCTGTTCTTCGCGATGAGGCATGTGTGTACTTTGTTCAAACATAATCCATTTGCTCGCGGGAATAGTACGTTGTAATAGTTGCATATATAATGGCGTCATGGTGTCACATCTCCCCGATGTTAAAAGTACTGGCATGGTGAGATATGGCAACAATGCTATAAGATTAAGATCACGCAATGTTCCCGTTACGGAAAATTCATAGTTGCCCCACATAATATCAATGATTTCTTGATTCATGATGATGTGATTAAAAATAGTAGGATCTCCACTAAAAATAAAACTCTTAAAAAAGAGCGCCCATGCTTCTTTGTATTCATTGCTGTCAGTTGTATCGGCCATTTCATGAGCATGCAAAATCTCATATATGCCTTTGCTTTGAGCCAATGTTTTATAATTTTCCAGAAGATGTGATGTGCTCAAATAGGGACTTGCAAGAATTAATGCTTCCACTCGATTGGGATGATGCGCTGCATAGTGCGTTGCAAGCGCAGCGCCCCATGAATAGCCATAAAGAATAACAGAATCATAAGCAAGCGCATCAATCACCAATGACAGCTCTTGAGCATAATGTTCCAATGTATATTCAACATGCGCAGATGGTTTTAATAGTGATTTACCGCATCCTGCTTGATCATAAAAAATACAGGGACGTTGCAATGCTAGTCTATTTAAATTTGCAATATAGCCTGATTCCAAACCCGGACCACCGTGTACAAACACTATAGGAATGCTATGACGTGTTAATTGTGTAGACCAGATTTGACACCATATACGCGCATAATCAAGTTCTATAAAGTGCTCTTGGACATGCATACTCATAAGCCGTCCCTCACATAATAAAAAGACACCTAACATACATACAATTTTTTTATTCATGATCACTCACTCAATAAAAAATCGATCATTTTTCATGCTTAATGATAACTGTTTTTTTGATTTATGCTTATATATAGCATAGCAGCTTAGGTTTTCCGATTTTATTCTCCCATAAATTGTAAGTGTACAGCATTTCAATATGGGTAAAACTAAGCCAGTTATGCTATATTTGATTATCCGCTGCTTATAATTATAAACCATCAAAGATTTGTAAAGCAGTGTTATATGTGATCTTCAAATGAATTATTCCACTTCTCCGCTCGCCCTGAGTTTTTTGCGAAGCATTGCAAATGCAAGCAAAAATTATCGAAGGGTAAAATTGCATTTTTGTTTTAAAGGTTTTTATTTTTTTACTTCAAAAAAACCAAAGATAGCAAGATACCCTTCGATAATTTTTGCTTGCATTTTACAAATGCTTCGCAAAAAACTCAGGGCGAACGGGTGAGGGGTGATACATTAAGAATTATGATTTTTAGTACATAACAGCCTGGGTTTTTCCGATTTTTATTCCCTCCCCACACTGTAAGTGGCATTGCAATATAGGCAAAGCTAAACCGATTATGCTATAGCTTTCACAATAATGCAAACATAGAGCTATTGATTCACACAAAAAAATGACCGCTATAATTTTGTTATCTTTACCAAAATTACTTCGTAAAAACTTACATCATTGGATGAATGGCACTTGTTACGAAATCTTGATGAGAGAGGGATAATATATATAATTAAAGTTGAGTAAAGGAAAGTCTTAACAAAATCTGTTCAAGGTAAAATTCTATGCAAAAACAACATTTCATAACCGTAATAACGCTATTGCTCATTGCAACCCATAGTAGCAGCATGCATAACGCGAAACGCCTATCATCCTCATTACACATGCAAAAAACATTTTCAAGTGACAATAGGCAAGTACGTACACCACAAATAGTTTTTATGTACTTGTTAACGCAAGCTGCGAAAGATGAAGAGTTTAAAAAATATCACTTACCCACCATTAGTGCCGTTGAGGCACGTTTCTATAGACCTCGGTTAGAAAATAAATGCGACGCCCATTTCGAGGATTGGGTACTAACAAAGACAAAACCTTTTTCTAAAATACTCGATTATATTCCTTGGGATGGTATTGAGCACTCGGATCATCGCCATACGATTATCGTCAATGAAACAAAGATAGATGTTTTCGCCGAAAGCATTATCTGGCCACCACTTCTCAATCAGATACATTTCCTTACCCATGATACCATCTATGATAATAACGACCATGGTACCAACCCACTTATACGATCAAATTGCTATCACAAAATAAAAGAACAGTATAAAGCCTTGCGACATGAAATGGCACAGCACGAATAACCGCACAACAACCTTAAAAATTTTTATCTAAAAAATGGCAGCGATAGTTTTACTA
>Ga0207081_1151_pt1 | contig 12891 bp, 13 predicted proteins | sample Alteio_BWMinHeat_59_FD_153524 | JGI IMG/M metagenome (GOLD analysis project Ga0207081, IMG submission 153524) | Enriched cells from forest soil in Barre Woods Harvard Forest LTER site, Petersham, Massachusetts, United States -... | ecosystem: Environmental > Terrestrial > Soil > Temperate forest >... | reverse complement strand
ATTGAGTCGTCCATGTACGCCAAAAGCACCATCATCGCCTCTTTGTGACCTTTGGCTGCTGCCATGCAAAAAGCTGCATAGTGATGCCCGGCAACTAGCGTCTGTTGCGCAAAGCTACCGCCAGCTTCATTGAGCACAGCGAGAATAAGCTCAGCTTTATTGTTATCAACAGCTGCATCAAAAGCCAGTGACATAGCTATGTCCCAGTTCTCTTCCAAAAACTCGCCCGGATTCAAAAGTTTACGAAGCTGCTCAACGCTGCCTTCTTTGACGACTGCTGTAACCCCTTCTTTAAAAGCCTCTTTGCTTCTAAAATGGTTCCAAAGTTTTGAGTCCATTTAATTACCCATTGCAATATTACGCTTTTAAAATTAGCACCGATAATTATTTATTACAATAAGGTGATATAACCAACGGGTTTATTTGTCCTTTCTAAATAATGCTTCAAGCTCAGCGGCCTTTTGAATTGAATCATCTATAGTAAACCTGATTTCGGGAGAGAATCGCAGGTTTATTTTAGAAGTCACCAGCTTCCTGAATGTAGGTGCGATTTCATTAAAGAATTTAACGATCTTCTTCTGGTCAGAGTTATCTGGCAATATGAGAAATGCAGTAGCAACTTTCAGATCCGGACTCACCCGCACTTCTGAAACGGTGATCATGGTTTTTTCAAAGAACGGATGGGAAAGCTCATTGCGCTGAAGTATCTCTGACAGAGCCTGGCGTATAGCCTGGCCAACTTTTAGCTGGCGCGATGTAGGGGCAGTAGTGTAACGATAAACCATATTTACTTCACAAAAACAACAACACTTGAAATAATGACCACCCAGAGCAGTGTAAGGGGCAATAGTACCTTCCACCCTAACCGCATTAACTGATCGTAACGATAACGTGGCAATGCAGCTCTCACCCAAATAAATACAAAGAGGCAGAAAGCTACCTTTAATGCGAACCAGAAAAAGCCCGGCATGAAATTAAGGAACTGCAGATTAAATGGTGGAAGCCAACCGCCAAGGAATAGTATAGTCGCAATTCCGCTCATCAGGATCATATTGGCGTATTCTCCCAGGAAGAATAAAGCAAATCCCATCGATGAATATTCAACGTTGTACCCAGCAACTAGTTCTGCTTCCGCTTCCGGCAGATCAAACGGGTGGCGGTTAGTTTCAGCCAGAATAGAAATAAAAAACACCACAAACATTGGCAGCAGGAGCAGCTCCATATAAAGCGGCATGTGCTTATGTGATTCAACGATTTCGCGGAGATTCAGACTCCCCGAATAAATAAGCACACAGATAATCGAAAATCCAATGGCTACTTCATACGAAACCATCTGCGCCGCAGATCTGATCGCTCCTAAAAATGCATACTTAGAGTTGCTTGCCCAGCCGGCAATGACAACGCCATAGACTCCCAATGACGATATAGCAAGTAAGTAAAGGACTCCTACATTAATATCCGCTATTACAAAATGTTCCGATATCGGTATTACTGCCCAGCCAATCATTGCAAGTATAAAGGTGATCACTGGTGCTAACATAAAAAGAAATTTGTTAGAGCGCTCAGGAATAATGGTTTCTTTAAAAATGAGCTTCACAGCGTCAGCAATGGGCTGGAGCAGCCCCAAAGGTCCCACTACATTCGGCCCTATACGAAGTTGCATGGATGCTATAATTTTGCGCTCAGCATAGGTCAAATAAGCCACGCACAAAAGCAATGGAATGACTAAAGATAATATCTTTACGACGATCTCGAATAGTTTCAACCAGTTAATGCTCGCGAGGATTTCCATTTATTTCTATTAAAGTTATTACCTATTTAAGTACATCACTTTAGGCCGTAGCGCAAACTTTTTCGGTTTTTTTAACCAGCCACAAGTTTGGGATAATCAATATAGCCGCGTTCTTCACCCATATAAAAAGTACTGGTATCAACTTTATTGAGCTGAGACTTAGTGCGAAATCTTGCTGGCAGGTCAGGGTTGGCAAGGAAAAGAGCGCCAAAGGCAACCAGGTCGGCATCACCATTCTTTATAGCAGTATTGGCAACTTCAGAATCATAGCCACCATTTGCAATATAAGTTCCCTTGTATTTTGAACGTAAAAGCTTAGATAAAGGCTCACCTGTTGCATCGTTTTTTCTATCTTCTGCAATATGTAGATAGCACAGTTTTAGTTTATTCAATTCCTCAACAAAATAGGTGAATGTCGCTTTTGGGTTTGAGTCGGACATTGAGTTGAAAGTCCCCGTGGGCGAAATTCTATATCCTACCTTATCTGCTCCCCATACACCGCATACGGCTTTTGCCACTTCAAGTGGAAAACGGGCGCGATTCTCAACGCTACCACCATATTCATCGGTTCTTAAATTAGTACCGTCTCTCAAAAACTGATCGGGGAGATAACCATTAGCGCCATGGATCTCTACGCCATCAAAGCCTGCGGTCTTAGCATTCTCAGCCCCTTGACGAAACTGTTGCACAATATCATTGATCTCTTCAACCTTTAAAGCCCTTGGTTCCACCATCTTCTGCAAACCTTTTTGAGTGTAGACTTCACCTTGCGCAGCTACTGCAGATGGAGCAACAGGTAGTTCACCACCATGAAAATCTGGGTGAGAAATTCTACCTACGTGCCAAAGCTGCAGGAAGATTTTCCCACCGGCTTTATGAACAGCTTCTGTAATTTTCTTCCAACCTTCAATTTGCTCTTTTGAATGAATACCCGGAGTGCGGATATAACCAACACCTTGTTGCGACACTTGTGTAGCCTCAGTGATAATAAGTCCGGCAGAGGCGCGCTGAGCATAATATGTAGCTGCAAGTGGATTAGGCACATTTCCTTCAACAGCACGGCTACGTGTCATTGGCGCCATAATAATGCGATTTGCGAGCTCTAAATTACAGAGTTTATAATTGCTAAAAATATCCATGTGACTCTCCTAAAGTGTTCAATATTATTATCTACCATAACGGCTTTATTCAGAATTTAAAGATGAATGTTATATAGTTAGCTATAAGTTGGGTAAACACATTACAAAGAGATAATATTAGTGGGAAATATAGCGCACATTGCGTCATCACGAGGAGCGTAAGCGACGTGGTGATCCAGCTTATGCGCTACAGATTGCCAAGCCAGTTGCGAGGCAGGAGTAAAAATTTTAAATATTATGTAATCGTAAAGACTGGATTCCCACGCTTCGCTCGGAATGACGAGAATTAGCCTTATCTACCTAGCTAGTAGCGTAGTTAAGAAGATGTTTCGATTATCAATACGAATTCAGCAAACCTATACTTAACCACACTTAACTATTAGCTGCGGCAAACCTGGTAATCACTTCTTCGTAGACTTTTGTGAGCTGCTCGATGTGCTCCAGGCTTACGTGTTCATCAACCTGGTGTGCAGTTGTGTTGAGCACACCCACCTCAACTACTGGGCAAAATTCCCTGATAAACCGCGCATCTGAAATACCGCCGGCTGTACTAAGTGCTGGTCTTTGTCCTGTAACCGCCTCCACGCTTTCAGCGACAAGATTAGTGAATTGCCCTGGTGGCGTTAGAAATGCTTCACCAGAACATCTGGCGTTCAGTTCATAAGCAGAGCTGTGCCGCGCACAAACTCCATTTACAAGCTGTTCTAAACTGCTTGCATAATGGGTATTATTAAAGCGAATGTTGATGTTTGCGTGCGCAATAGCCGGTACAATGTTAGTTGCATTATTGCCTACATCTATACTGGTAACTTCTAGATTAGATGGAGGAAAATCACTATTTCCTGCGTCGAGTTCCAACTCATTAAGATCAAACAAAATCCGGTTAAGTTGAGTTATAGGATTGGCGAAATTCTCAGGGTAGGCAACGTGCCCCTGCTTACCGCGAACTGATAGCTTAAAGTTGATGCTTCCACGCCGGCCGTTTTTTATCGTGTCACAAAAGTGTTGGTTGCAAGTCGGCTCTCCCACAATACATGCAGTGATTTTCTTGTTGTGCTTTTGCATCCATTGCAAAACTTTTTGTGTACCATTTACTGCATCAGCTTCTTCATCGCCGGTAATAAGCAGGCTCAAAGAAATTGGAAGCGAACCTCTCGCCAACACGCGCGCGCAGGCTGCAATAAAGCAGGCAATTGCGGTCTTCATGTCAACTGCACCGCGGCCGTATAGGATACCACCCTGTATCACTCCACCAAATGGATCAAAGCGCCAGGCAGCAGAGTCACCCACTGGAACAACATCGGTATGCCCTGCAAAGCAAAGGTTAGCTTTACCCTGCCCCCAGGATGCATAAAGGTTCTTCACTGGATAACTGTCATCTCCGGAGAAATCGAGCTTTTGACAGAAAAACCCTAGCGAGGTCAGATGACTTGAAAGCAGTTCAATAGCACCACCATCTTCTGGTGTCACACTTTTACATCTTATAAGTTCTTGTGCTAGTTTAATGGGATCAGACATTTACCCTCTCAATAAATCGTTTACTGACGTTTTGCAGCGGGTTGCCGCATCCACTTTTTTCACAATAATCGCTGCATAAAGCTGGGTTTTTCCATCTGCCCCAGGTAGTGTGCCGGATACCACAACTGAATATGCTGGCACCCGCCCATAGATTATTTCCTGCGTTTCTCTGTCGTATATTTTAGTAGAGGCTCCGATAAACACGCCCATGGCAATCACCGCACCTTCTTCAACAATCACACCTTCGACAATCTGGCTGCCCGCCCCAATAAACACCTTGTCTTCGATAATCACCGGGTTGGCCTGAAATGGCTCCAACACGCCCCCTATACCTACCCCCATAGAGATATGACAATCTTTGCCGATCTGCGCACAACTTCCTATATTTGCCCAGGTATCAACTAATGTGCCGTCACCAACTGCAGCGCCCACATTAATGAAAGACGGCATAATAATACAGTTCTTCCCGATAAAGGCCGACTGTCTTACAACTGCACCTGGCACTACCCTAAAGCCGGCAGTATTAAAGTCCTTATCTTTCCAGCCAGCAAATTTAAGGGGAACTTTGTCAAAATAATTCACCATTGGCGAAATCTCAACGCATTCACAATCATTAAGCAGAAAGTTCATGAGTATCGACTTTTTCGCCCATCCATTTACCACCCACGCACCGCTGGACTTATCGGCAATTCTGAGTGCACCGCTATCCAATTGCTTAACAACGGCATCGACAGATTGCTTGGCCTCAGCTTTAAACTTCTCATCTTCCTTGATCAGGTGGCGTGATTCCCATAACTTTTCAATTGTAGCTTGCATTTGAATACTCCATAGATTTGAGGATATAATACAAACCTCATGCCTTAAGTGCAAGGATACTGTAAGAATATTCTTCTAAGTACAGTTATTACAAACATATTGTAGCTTCTTTACTACTATGCTGATTGTCCGAATAATCAAGGCGAACTCTTTTTCTGGAAGCAGGTATTACATGAGGACGTTTACTTGCTCTTTTCTCATCTCCATGCTCATTATATAAATGCCCTTTTATTGCATCACATTGAGGGTGAGCGGCCTCTTCTTTCTTGGGCTGTATAGGGACTCGTTTAATTAAATCTACTATTACAGCATAATTTCGATTAGTAGATATTGATTTAGGTATCTCTCCTCTATAATCCGTCAAATTAACATCAACTCGATGTTTCAATAGCAGTTCAACAATTGCAGTATTTCCTTTAGATGCTGCGGACATAAGAGGAGTCCAACCAAAATTATCCTTTGAATTAATGTCAGGTTCCTTTTTTAATAACAACTTAACCTTCTCTATATCTCCTCCGTGGACAGCATGCATAAAGGGAGTCGTACTGGATGCTTCTGGTATATCGGTGCTAGCTCCTTTTTCTAATAACAGCTCAATCATTCCAATATTCTGATCTATTGCAGTTCTAAGAGGAGTCCAACCACTACCGTCTTTTAGATCAATGTTAGCTCCTTTTTCTAATAACAGCTTAACCATTCTTCTATTTCCTTTACAAATTGCAGTTGTAAGAGGAGTAGAAGAATTACCGCCCACTTGATCAATGTTAGCTCCTTTATCTAGTAACAACTTAACCATTCCTATATTCCCTTCTGAAACTGCAGTCGTAAGGGGAGTAAAACCATTACCATCTTTTAGATCAATAGTAGCTCCCTGATCTAGTAAAAATTTTACCATTGATTTATCACCTAAGTGACTAGCTGAAGTTAAAGGAGTATGACAATGATTTTTAACCAGATTCCAATCAACATTATTTGGGATTGAATTTGACATATCTTCGAGTCGATATTTCGTATAACCATAAAGGCTAATCAACTCTAGTATCTTTAATTTTAGTGCAGATTCTTTAAAGGTTCTATAAATACCAAAATTAGGGTCAAATAATTCATACTGAATTTTCATATCAGGTTTTTGAATTATAGAAAATGCGACCCTATGTCCAGAGCTGTTACCATTATGACGTAAGGCAATGCCAATGTTAGAGAATGATCCGAATCCATATTTCTGAATTAAGCTACTCATTGTGTTTTCACTATAATAAAGCTCATTAATATCATACATCGTACATGGCTCTGTTAAACTAGCCGTCATGTGAGTCAATAGAAGTTTCTCAAAATAGGTTTTATGCGCATCAGGAAATTTGAGTTTGTCCTTAATTGACTTTACAAAGCTTTGGCCATCGTGATTCTGAGCATGATAAACATAAAATGCAGACAACCCATAGCACAAACCCTCGTTTGGCATTAAAACCCCTGCTATTCTTTTAGACCTCAAGCCCAAAGAACTGGAACAAACTGAATTCTGATTAAAATATTCCCAAGTAAACGGAGCGACCAAGATCAAATCTAAAGTCGCTAGGATACGAAACAATATATTATTTATACATTGCGCAACTGGAATTAGTGGGCTCAATAGGTCAAACATTATTTATTCTTCGAACACATTAGTAAGTATAGTATATCATCCTATTATTACAAAAATATTAAGATTTATTTTAATTAAATAGAATTTATAGAAAACACAACATTATCTATTGCGAAAATTAATAGAATGCTATTGTTTTTAAGTCTACAGTAAGTTACATTTACTGTAACTTACTGTAGAGCGGTGTTTCTAGGCAGCACCTCTGCTTTTCCATAAATCCCAGAACCAAAATTAGTCCGTTTTTGTACCATTGTTTAAACACTTAATTTTATATTATATAGACAAATTTTCTATTATTATTACTATAGTCCAAAGTGGTTGTGTAATGTGTAATTAATTAGTGAGAAGTGACTTATGATTTTAACCTGTCCAGAATGCAACACAAGATATCATGTAGCAGAAGGTGAAATCGGCGAACAAGGTAGATTTGTGAGGTGTTCAGCCTGTAGTCATGAATGGCTTGCCCTTGCTTCTCAAGATGAAGCTGAGCATAAAACCCTTCCGGCAAAGGATGATAATATATTGCCAGATGCTAGAACTGCAATACCGGTTCAAAACAAGGCTAGCTTCTATGACTTAACTATAGTGAAGTATGGATTACCAATCGCTGCAATCGTAGCGATGCTGTTTTTTATCATTGTTGCTATATTTCATTACCAACCTTTGATTGTACAAGAATTGCCCTTTACTGAAGCCTGGTATGAGGGACTGGATTTCTATAAAAATGATGGCCTGAAGTTGATGCTAGAGCCAGCTCGCTTATGCAGGTAATTCTGGCACTTGGAAGTAATTTGGGCAATCGGCTTGCAAACATAGAAAACGCGCTGGCTCAAATGGAATTTTTAATCCGCTGCAGGCATTCTACGATCATTGAAGTGGCTGCGCTTATGCTCGCCAACTCGCCTGAGGAATGGAATATACCATTTCTCAATATGGTTATAACCGGAGAAACCAGCCTTAGTCCTTTAGAGCTTTTAAAAACACTCAAGCAAATTGAGAGTGACTTAGGGCGAGATCTAAGCGCCCCGCGCTGGTCACCCCGGATTATCGATATTGATATTCTGTTTTACGGTGATGAACAATACCAGGATGGTGATTTAATTATCCCGCATCCGGAATATAAAAACCGCCCATTCCTGCAAAAACTTGTAAAGGAATTAACTTAAGCCGCTGCTTGGTGCAGGAGCCTAGACTCATCGAGCATTTCACGGATCTGCTTTCCAGCTGTTTCATAGTCAACTGTGCTTGAGGCTGCGAATTCATGGGCTAATCTATCCATTGCGGCTTCATAAATTGTGCGCTCGCTATAGGAGCGGTTAGGATCATCAACATTGGGATGGAGATCACGCAGCACTTCTGCGATTGCAACGATATTTCCTGAATTTATTTTCAATTCATATTCCTGAGCGCGTTTACTCCACATACCCTTGGCGGCCTTTGCCTTACCTTGTAATGCTTGTAGTGCCTGTTTGAACTCAACGGTAGAGCTTAAATGGCGCAAACCGGCCTTTTCCGCACGATTTTTAGGAACACGAAGTATCATCTTATCTTTATCGAATGAAATCACGTATAATTTCATGTCTATACCAGCTATAACTTGAGATTCTTCACCAGTTATACGACCTACCCCATGTGAAGGATAAACTACGGTATCTCCAATTTTGAAAGAAGTCTCTTTAGATTGCGGCATATTACACCAGGAAAAAATTGACACAATCTTCATTATAACACATCCTCAAAGGTTTTTAAACAGATTTGAGTCTAATACAAAGAAAAACAGTAGTGAATTAAGGGCAAAACTAGCGGCCTCTCCCCATTTCCTCTTGGTTTTGCGCAGGTAACGCTTGAGCATTACTTTGGGTATTTTCGACGAAATTATGCCGTATTTCTGAAGATAGCGCCTTTTGAGCTTCTGCAAAGAGTCCAGTGCTCTGGCTTAGAAAATTCCCAAGTTCCTCGCAGATTTTAGGTTTTTGTACATCTTGCTTTGCCATCCATTCAAGATGAAATGCTATGAGGGTTTTAGTAACTTCACCCCGAATCTTGCTTGCACCCACCTTTTCTATAGTGCTACCTATAGAAATCCGTGAATTTACAACTTCGCGAAATTCTTGTGGTTCCAAGAACTGAGTAGCAGCCTGCAACAATGCCACTTCCCCGGTATTTTGAGGCCCCTTAAGCACGATATCAGCGAAAGGTTTCTCTTCCTCTATCAGAGCGGTCTGAAATTTATCTATATCTTTTATGTGATTGAAACTCTGTTCTATAAAATCATTCAAATCCTGGCTTTGTAGAAAAGCCGTATGCGCCAGAGTGGAAGGTATCTCTGGGCAAGCTGGCACTTCCAAAAAGAGTTCCGGGTACCGGCTTTTAAGCGCAGATACGATGTCATTACTTTCCAACAGGCTTGGGTTTTGTTTTATGAGTTGTTGGAGATTATAAATGGTTTCTTCATTAAATTCCTCAATGGCCGCAAAGGCCTTAATAGTGTCCTGCCATTGGTTTTTGACCCCAGCAGGCATACTATTTCCCTCCCTTTGCAGGTGGCAACGGTAGTGGACTATCTGAAAGAGTTCTGAGATATGCGATAACATTTGCGCGTTCTTCATCCTTTTTAAGGCCAGGAAATGCCATTTTAGCTCCAGGAACGCGTGTCCTGGGCGCATATAGATAACGATAGAGTTCTTCAAATGTCCATACAATGCCATCGGCGCCCCGCTTTGCCATGGCATCAGAGTACTTGAACTCGGTGTGACGAGCGGTTTTAGCGCCCACAATACCCCAAAGATTAGGGCCTACCTTATTTGGCTCTCCTTTGCCGCTGGTATGACAAATTGCGCATCGGTTAAATATCTGTTTTCCGGCATCTGCATTAGCTGCCGCCATAATTTGCCCTATATCTATGTCATCTGGTATGCCTTTGGGTTTTTCACCCTCAGCACTCGCCTCGACAACTTCTATAGTGAAGCTTTTTTTTTCAGGGATGCGCTCTACACGATAGAGCAATCCACCAAGATTAGCACTGAATACCAGTGTGAATATGGCCAGGGCAATCGCAATTACAACTTTATCGAATTCAAAATTATTTCCCACTTACTTACCGTACTGTTTACTTTCTATAATATAATAAACGATTGCAAAAATGGAAGCAAAATGCGTGTACCACTAAAAAAACCACAGCCCTTAATCACGTTGCCTTATTTAGAAATTCCAGAGTTCTTTGATAGGCAAGAGCAGCAGATTTTTGATCATAGTTACTACTACCATCGCGATTAAAGGCATGCCCCGCATCATACTTATAAACTTGAATCTCCGGGTGAGCCTCCTCTATGAGCTTTACATGCTGGTCAGTAATACTTGTATCCTTGTTTCCAAAGTGCATGATAACTGGGCAGTTAGGCTGCTCATCGACATGGGTATAGATTTCGCCACCATAATAGCAAATCGCCTTTTGAAATAGCTTTAGTTGAGTTGCAGATCTCCAGGTTGCTGACCCTCCAAAACAGTAGCCTACAATCGCAACTCCTTTATCTGATTGCGATTTGGCTAAGTTATACGCGGCCTCAACATCGAGCAATATTTTGTCCCAGGAAAGCTGCTGCCGCAACTTTATTCCCTGTGCAATTTCAGCTTCTGTATAGCCTAGCTCAATCCCAGGGGTGACTCGATCAAAGAGTGCTGGCGCTACAGCAAGAAAGCCATCATTTGCAAATCTATCTGCCACGCTTTGAATATGCCGATTGATGCCAAATATTTCCTGAAGCACAACTATACTTCCCTTGATCTCGCCGGTAGGTTTTGCAGTATAAACATAGAGTTTATGACCATCGCTTGCCTGAATTTGCTTCATTTGTCCTCAGCTTTGATTTGATACCTGGCTTTTATACTATCCTGAAATCTCTCCAAATAAAGATAAATTACAGGTGTGATAAAAAGTGTTAATAACTGCGAAGTAAGCAATCCGCCTACGACTGCAATACCCAGAGTTTGCCTTAATTCTGATCCAGCCCCCACTGCAAGAGCAATAGGCAAAGTACCAAAAAGTGCTGACATGGTTGTCATCATTATTGGCCTGAATCTTAACTGGCAAGCTTCCAATATCGCATCATTTGGAGCCATTCCCTTGTTCTTCCTAGCTATTGCAAAATCTACCATCATAATTGAGTTCTTCTTCACAATACCGATGAGAAGAACTATTCCAATTATCCCCATAATGTCCAGTTCTCTGCCTAGTAGCATCAAGATGAGAATGGCGCCGAATCCCGCCGCAGGGATGCCGCATAAGATAGTTATCGGGTGAGCAAAACTCTCATACAACATACCAAGTATAATATATATAACTATAATCGTAAGCAGGATTAATAAACTCTGCCCTCCAGCCGAAGAAGTGAATACCTGAGCATTTCCCTGAAAGCTGGTCACAATAGATTTATCCAAATGCATCTGACTTCCCAGGTTATTGATTTGTGTAATAGCTTGGCTAAGCGAAAACCCAGGTTCAAGATCAAATGATATGTTCACAGCCGGCAATTGATCCTGGTGATTGATTGCTAATGGGGCTGTCGTGCGTTCTGAGGTCGCAATAGAATCCAGCCTTATTAACTGGCCAGCACTGTTTTTTAAATATATGTAACTCAGATCTTCCGGTGAGGTTTGCAGCTCAGGCAATACTTCAAAGATAATCTGATAAGTATTGCTTTGAGTATAAAGCGATCCTACTTGTCTGCTGCCGAATGCAGTGAATAATGCCTGGCGTATTTGGTCATAGGTGATACCATTGAGAGCTGCCAGGTTTTGATCTACGTTTAAACTAATCTGCAAACTGCTTAGCTGCAGATCAGAAGTAACATTTAAGAAACCTTTTTCCTTAGACAAGTTTGCTCGAAATTTCTCAGCTATGTCATAAAGGTTACTAATATTGCTCGATTGCATAGTATATTGGTACATGCTCTTTGATAGCTTTCCACCTATACGCAAATTTTGTACAGGTTGCATATAGACGTTAATGCCAGGAACTGATGCTACTTTCTTTTTCAGCTCCATTATCACTGTTTGAATATTAGGCCTCTTACCCAGAGGCTTCAGGCCAAAAAAGATCCTACCAGTATTTAATGGTCCACGGTTACCGCCTATAGCATGGAAAACCGTATCTACTGAGGGGTCTTTGCCTATAATATCCGCCACCTGCTTTTGTTTATCCAGCATAGAATCAAAAGAAATATCCTGAGCCCCTTCAGTTTGCGTAAAGATAAATCCTGCATCTTCCACTGGAAAAAATCCTTTAGGTACTATTATATATAGATAAATAGTTATTATCAGAATGATAATTGTTGAGATCATCCATATAAACTGATGTTTAAGTACTGTTACTAGCGATTTTTCATATAGGGTTTTGGCTCGTTGAAATAGCCTTTCAAATCTGCTGCCGATTGAATTCTCATTCTTATTATGATTGGGTCTGATTATTCTGCTGCATAGCATCGGTGTTAAGGTTAATGAAATAACACCAGACACTAATATGGCGAAGCTGATTGTTACTGCAAATTCGCGAAACAGTCTACCTATAATTCCTCCCATAAAGAGAACCGGAATAAAAACCGCAACCAGAGATATTGAGATTGATATGATTGTAAAACTCACTTCTTTTGCACCTTCCAAAGCGGCCTGAAAAGGTGGAGTACCTTTTTCCATATGGCGAATAATATTCTCAAGCATGACAATAGCATCATCTACTACCAACCCAACACACAATGTGATCGCGAGTAGTAAATGATTTTGCAGTGATAGGTGATGGTTTGCATTCAGGGGAAGAAGTTATAACTGATGGGATATTAAGCTTAAGCGATGGTGCAGATGTGAAAGTAGGAGTAAAGCGATAGGTAATTTTATGGGCATTTCAGAATTTTGCATAAGACGACCTGTATTCACTATCCTGCTTATGGTAGCAATTTGCGTTGGAGGTGTCATTGGCTTAATAAAACTAT
>Ga0207081_1068_pt2 | contig 13062 bp, 8 predicted proteins | sample Alteio_BWMinHeat_59_FD_153524 | JGI IMG/M metagenome (GOLD analysis project Ga0207081, IMG submission 153524) | Enriched cells from forest soil in Barre Woods Harvard Forest LTER site, Petersham, Massachusetts, United States -... | ecosystem: Environmental > Terrestrial > Soil > Temperate forest >... | reverse complement strand
CTTCGGATAGAAGCTTAATTGAATCAATTCCTTCTCGCATTATGTATACTATTACTTGCGGATCCAACTTACTAAACTTAATACCAGCTTCAGATAAAGGCTTGATTGATTCGATTCCCAGAACTTCAATTACAAGATGATATATATAGGATTCATCAACACCGGCAAAGTTAGCACCGACTTCAGATAAAGGTTTTATTGATTCAATGCCTAGGTTTGTAACTGTTCCTACAACATCATGTGGATGCAACTTAGCAAAATTAAAACCAGCTTTTGAAAAAATTTTAATTGATTCAATACCAAGATTTTTAATTTGAGCTGCAACAAAAGAGTCAGACAAATCACCGAAATAATAACCCGCATCGGATAAAAGTTTAATTGATTCAATGTTTCGGTTTGTAACTGTTCCTTCAACAACAGGAGACAACAGAGCAAAATTAAAATAAGCATCAGATAAAGCAAGCTTAGAATAAGGAATTGCTACAGCAGCGGAAAGTTGACTGCCTATAATACTCGTGGAAGAAAGTTTGGTTCCTGTAGTGTGTACTGCATCATAAGAATCAATGGTAGTATCAGTATGAGCGGCAAGATTGGAAGAATGGTCAGTAGCCAGTTTCATAACATCTGGTTTCACACCTGCACCAAGTAATAACTGAACAGAATCAGTTCCAAGCTTATGAACTATAGGTTTCACTTCTGATACATCAAAATCTTTAAACTGAACACCACCTTCGGCAAAAGGTTTGATTGAGTCAATCCCAAGTTCTTTGACCGGTCCTACAACATCAAGTGGATGCAACTGAGCAAAATTAAAACCAGCTTTTGAAAAAATTTTAATTGATTCAATTCCAAGAGCTTTAACTTGAGCCACAACAAAAGAGTCAGACAAATCACCAAAATAACAACGCGCTTCGGCTAAAGGTTTGATTGAGTCAGTTCCAAGTCTTGCAACTATAGTTCTTATTTCAACCGATGGCAAACTTCCAAACTTAACACCCGCTTCGGATAAAGGTTTGATTGATTCAATTCCAAGTCTTATAACCATTCTTTCAACATCAGAAGAATGCACCTTGCCAAAATTAAAACCAGCTTCTGAAAAAGGTTTAATTGCGTCAATACCCACATAGGCTATTGCTGCAGCACCAAATTTGGTTAAATAGTAATTCTCAGGTATACTATCGTAACCCTGCTTTAGTACTGCACTTGCTTTGGATAAAGAATCATATACTGGTATATTATAGTAGCCATACTTTAGTACTGCACTTGCAAGTACCGGCATTGAGTGATCATAAATTGGACTGGCATATTCTATGAAATCCTTCGTAAGCGTATCATATTGCGTTTGTATAACGTTGCTGCCGTCGCCTAAGTATCCCGAAATAAGTTCTTGAATGCCACCAGGAATCACATTAGTTTCTTGTTTGAAATTGAACTTATAATAATTTAATACACTCATATACTTTTCATATGAGGTATAAGGCATGACATAAGAGTAAGCCGCCTTTAGAAAATTATGCTTAATTCTTGAGTAGTCTGAAAAAAACGTCATGCATCCATCGCTATTTATAATATATATATATTAACAGCGAAATATTAAACTATCATTGCAGTTTTGTTAAATATTTATTAAGTTTTGGTATAACCTAGTCAAATTGCGCTTCAGTAACATATTCTGAAGTAAGCTCGAGCATATGATCGCATGAGGTATCGGCTTCTTCTTTGCTATGTTCATTCTGGGAGCTATACTTAAACTCCCAACCTACATGAAACATATTATTCCAGAACCCATCTTCAAATCTAATTGCAGAATCGAGAATAGGCTTTAGCGACTCCGTCCGGACATATTGCTCTATATTATCATATAATATACTTATGAATCTCACGATATTTCTCTAACGTAATATAACTTAGCTATAACCTGCTTAAAGGTTTGAAAATAATATGAACTTTCAACATAAGGAGCAAGGAAAAATATATTATCGCACCGATAAATATCTGCAGGAATAAAAGCGGAATTGCAGAGAGCGCCAGAATTTGCATCATAAAAACTATGGCAGACATACAAGCACAGGCAAGCAACATTTTAGAAGTATGTAAGATAGTCGTGCGGTATAGCTTCATCTGCTTGCGCTTTATGAGCAGAACCACCAACATAACAACAGAAAGCCAGGCGGACACCACCGCACCCACAGCAATCGAGATGTGGCGGAGTTGCGGCAATAAAAACCAGCTTAGCGCCACGTTGACAAGCAAAGCGATAAAAGCAACTTTCACCGGAGTTTTGGTATCACCCTCCGCAAAAAAACTATTGATGAATATTTTAGTGAGAACAAAAGCGGGCAGCCCAATGCTAAATACAAACAGCGCCTTCCCGGTTTCCACAACGGCAGTGTTATTAAACTCACCTCTACCAAATAGCAAATCCACGATGCCTTCGCTTAATAAAGCTAAACCAAAAGCTGCAGGCAAAGTGAGAAACATGCATAACTCGATGGCCTGATTCTGCATTTTTATCGCGGCTTGCCTGTCACCGCCTGCGATATGTTTTGACAAACTGGCAAGAAGCACTGTGCCCATTGCTGTGCCGATCAAGGCCAGGGGAAGATGGTAAACGCGGTCAGCATAATAGAGATAGGAAACACCAGCCGGAACAAAAGTAGCAATGATAGTTCCCACCCAAACATTAATTTGAGCGATGCTTGAACCGATAATCCCCGGCCCCATTTTCCTAAGCAATACCCGAGCCTGGCTATCCTCAGAGGGTATAATCATACCGAATTTAAAGCCTGCACGGTAGGCGAAAAACATCACCCAAAGCATCTCTAAGACCCCCGCAACGAGTGCCCCATATGATAGAGCATAGCCTGCAGCTTCACCCCTTGGCGCAAGCGAAATCGCAAATATTTGCACGATATTGAGGAAGATAGGCGCTGACGCAAAGGCAAAAAACTTGCCCGCACTGTTGAGTATGCCCCCATAGAAAGCCATAAAGGAAACGAAGATAATATAGGGGAAGGTAATTCTGCCCAAAGAGGTTGCGAGCTCCAGAACTTCCGGCGTGTCTGCATAACCATAAGCAGTAAGCAGCATAACTTCAGGCATAAATATAATCATGACCAGGCAAAACAATACCAGGGTGCAGAAAAGCAATAGCTGAACCTGTGCCGCAAACCGCTCAGCTGCCGCATGCCCATCCTTATGCAAGACTTTGGAAAACAGCGGAACAAATGCCGCACTGAATGCCCCTTCCCCAAATATGGTGCGAAAGAGATTAGGCAAACGAAATGCGATAATAAAAGCATCGTTAATCGCCCCTGCCCCAAGAAAGTAGGCAACGAAAGCATCGCGCACATATCCTAAGAAACGGGAGATCAGTGTCCAGAAGCCAACATTGAATGTATTCTTAATCAAAGACATTATTGTATACCCACCATGAATCTGCGGGAATTGATATATTCCTTGCCATCAAGCTGGGCTTTCACCCTGATTTCCCACTGGCCGTTTTCAAGAAAATCGACTTTAGCTCCATAGAGCCCGGGCGAAAGTTCAGTCATATCCAAAAGATGGTCGAACTTATTGGTCACTGGGCGCATAACTTTGGCCTTAACTTCCGCGCCTGCAAGAGCCGCGCCGTTTGCGTCGCGAAGGCGCAATGTCACTTGCCGGGTGTCTTCATTATACATTATGTCTGATTTCCAACCGATTTTATCCTGATAAATGCCTTGTCGATTGATTTTATCAAAGTCCACGCCTTTTTGATAGTAATTATCAGTGTAGACGCCCGAAAAGGTTTTCTGCGCCAGCGTGATAAACCCTAGATCGAGCAGCATTGCAAGCGCAACCAAACCAAAAATCATCCATGGCAAATATACTCTTCGTGAATTAAATTCTGGGTTCGTCGTACTTCGGGAGCTGCGGTGCTCATGTACGTAGGGGTACACTCCGCTCCTTGCCCCTCGTACTCCTGCCCAGCTCTTTAATTCACTTTGAGTATGAGCGCTCTTCATTTCTTTCTTTGTATTGTTCAGCATGTGTATAGCTTAGCATGAAACGCAAGCAAGTCCAGTTTGGCGTTCTTTGAGTAAATTTCCAACATGTATACCGCGAACCCTAAGCTAAATGTAGCAATAAGTATTGTACGGCACCGAAAATAACTGAGCATATTGTGACTACTGCGCCGCCTATAGTCAAGATAAGCCTTTTATCAGATTGATGAAGCTCCGTTCTAACTTTCTCTAAATCGGCTTTTGTGGCGACATGTTGCATGAAAGTCTCAAGATCTTTTTCCAGCACTGCTACCTGCTCTTTGGAAGCTACTTTATCAAACTCTGTGTCTTTAATTTCAGTAATAATCTTAACGAACTCCTCAGCCTGCTTTTCTCGCACACCATTTTTTATAAGTCGCTTAACTGCGCTATGAGTATCAAATGTAATCACCGTCATATAAAAATACCGGGATATATACGTGTATTTTAACTCCGCCTTTCAGGCCCGTCAAGCCACCAAAATTAACCATCGCTCACTATATATTTTAAATATTATGAGCGGAACAGGCATTTTAATTTGACACCTTTGCGAACAAAGCATATATCTTCGACAAATCATTATTTATGAATGAGAATGCCAAGAATAATGCAAAACAACACGGTAACCGATTATTGCCCTGCTGATCTTATTAGTGCTAGCAACTATGTTATTCAGAGCATAAACAAGGATTTAGATGTTGAGTTACACACACATATTTTAAGTTTTAGTAAATATGAAGACACACTAAAAGCTTTAGATTTTTTATCTACATTTCCTAATCATGATGCCGTCACTCTATTTCGTTTCCACAACACTGTTGATTTAGTGAACTGTGGACTGAATATCAACTTACTACATAGCCTGACACCAGAACAATTAAGCTCTTTGACTCAAAGCGCGCCCAGACGCGCACAAGATATGATTAATGTACTAAATGGAGCAGGCATAGATGCAAGCGAACTACTAACTTGTGCTGAATCGAAGAGCTATCAGCTATATACAAAGATGTCTGACGAAATGATGTAAAAAAAACTGTTAGTTATCCCAAAGGCCGACGATTTGTTTGATTTCGCGCATACGCTTTTCAGCGATGGCATTGGCTTTATCAGCTCCTTGCTGGGCGATTTTTAACAGCTGTCCCTTATCGGTCATAAGCACTTTGTACTCCTGCTGAACAGGTTTTAAATGTTCAATGATAGTCGCGCTGAGTTCATCTTTAAATTGGGAAGTACTATGTCCTTTAAAGTGTACTTGTGCAGCATCAAGTTCAACTCCAGTAAACGCACAATAAATATTGAGCAGGTTGGAAATCTCCGGCCTGTTCTCTTCATCATAAAAGATATTAGGCACGGCATCAGTTTTGGCTTTCTTAATTTTCTGAATGATCAGATCTGGAGTATCAGTTAGATTGATCCGAGAATAATCAGATTCATCAGACTTGCTCATTTTCTTGCGGCCATCGCGCAGGCTCATAATACGGAGCGCAACTTTGCTATTGATACAAATCGGCTCTTCAAAGTACTCAACTTTATACTGGCGGTTGAATGCTCCAACGATATCCCGGGCAAGCTCGATATGCTGAGTTTGATCTTCGCCTACTGGCACGTGCGTTGCACCATAGAGCAGAATATCTGCCGCCATCAATACCGGATAAGCATATAAGCCCAGACAAGCTTTCTCTTTGTCTTTACCGGCTTTGTCTTTAAACTGCGTCATCCGGTTCAGCCAACCCATAGGGGTAGAGCAGGCAAATATCCAGGCGAGCTCAGTGTGATAGCTCACAGCTGACTGCGCAAACAAAATCGATTTATTAGGGTCCAAACCTGATGCGATATAAAGGGCAAGGTTACTGACACAGGCTTCCTTAAGGGCTACCGGGTCTTGTGGCATGGTGATCGAATGGAGATCAACAATGCAGAAAATGCAGTCAAAATCGGATTGCATCACTACCCAATTTTTAATGGCACCGAGATAATTACCAATAGTTAAATTACCTGTTGCCTGGATTCCAGAAAATACTGTAGGCATTCTATTACCAGAAAAGACTTGAATTATTCACTGTATCTAGGCAATATACTAGGTAGTACTACCCTTTGCAACGGAATATTTCATGCGCACAAAAAAGAATAAAGCGAAATCAAATGCTCAGCCGCTGGCACAAGTCCTGTGGGACTCTAAAATGCTCTCCTCCGCGCTGGGCACCAATGTTGGCGCCGGCATTGAGGCAACTGGTGTCTCTATTGATAGCAGAACCATTGAGCCCGGCCAAATATTTTTAGCGATCAAGGGAGAGAGCCTGGATGGCAATGATTATGCTAAGGATGCATTAGGCAAAGGAGCTGTCCTTTGTATCGTCAGTCGTGTGGATGATAAACTTAAGAAATATCAGGACAAGCTGGTAGAAGTTAGCAATACCCAGGATGCCCTGAATAAACTTGCGGTTTATGCTCGTAGCCGCCTTAAAGGCAAGGTGGTCGGGATAACGGGTAGCGTAGGCAAAACCAGCACAAAAGAAATGTTGCGAATTGCGTTAGAGGATCAGGGAAAAATCTATGTCTCTCAAGGCAACTTCAATAATCATTATGGTTTACCACTTTGCCTGGCTAATATGCCTGAGGATACTGACTATGCTGTGCTGGAAATGGGTATGAGCAGCGTTGGTGAAATAGCTCACCTTGCCAGAATGGCCAAGCCAGATGTAGCCATTATCACTACAGTCGAAGCCGTACATCTGGAGTATTTTAATTCAGTGTCAGCCATCGCCGCGGCCAAAGCGGAAATTTTTGAGGGCATGAGAAAAGGTGATACTGCTATAATCAACTTTGAAAACCCATATCATCAGATTATCCTGGGTTTTGCCCGAGATAGCGAGCTCAATGTCCTAAGCTTCGGCAAAGAGCAGAAAACCAGTTTCAAGCTGGAAAGCTATGAGGTTAATGCTGGAAAAGCTCACATTAAAGCTGAGTGCATGGGCAGAGATATCGACTATACGCTTGGAGCCACTGGCATCCATCTGGCTTTAAACAGCCTGGCGGTGCTGGCAGCTGTATACGCTATAGGCGCTGAGTTGGCTTACGCAGCACGCTGCCTGTCAAAGTTCAAGGCGCAAAAAGGCCGCGGGTTAGTGCACAAACTGACCGAACGCAAGTTAATTGTGATCGATGATTGTTATAATGCCGCACCCGCTTCAGTCAGGGCAGCTATAGCTAATCTGGCCACCTATAAAACTGGAAAAAACCGGTTGGTTGCAGTGCTGGGTAATATGCTTGAGCTTGGAGCTAAATCACCAGAGATGCATTCGGAACTAGTGCACGATATCATCAACCATGGCATAGACCGCGTCTATACCGTGGGCAGCCTTATGCAGCACTTACATGAGAAATTACCGCCGGATGTTGCCGCCGGACATGCTGATAACTCCAACGCAATTGCCAAGATAGTTGCGAATGAGATCAAAGCCGGGGATGTTATCCTGATTAAAGGCTCTAACTCAATGAAAATGGCGACTGTAGTCGATAGAATTCTGGAGAAATAAAACTTATTCGATACCCTTGCCCTTGGAGGTAGGAGTTAACACATCTCTCTTTACAGGTTTTGGCCTTTTAAGAGGTTCAGCGGTATGGATTTTCACTCTGTCATCTTCTAAATGCGGCATGTCACCTCCACTTTCATTTGGCTTTGGTGCTTCTTGTGATGACCAGTCATGCGAGGCACTCTTACTCAAACTGTCAGCTGTAATTGCTTCTACCCAGTTTACCGCTGGCTTCTTAGGCTCAGGCGGAATATCACTAAACGGTTGCATATTAAATTCTGCTTGCTGTGGTTGGGGATTTTTTATGCCTAGCACAGCTTGTGCCAGCATCGCTGTACCTACAAAGTCAGGTGGCGTAACCGTAATATTAGTCAGTGGTTGATCTTGCGGAGGTTTTGGCTCAGCTGGCGTTGGAGCAATAGCCGGCACCAAATTAACCGTTGCTTGTGGCGCAGGAGGCAGAACTATATGATTAACACTAGTCGGCAAGCTTTCAGCTTCATGCGTGTGGATTTTAACTACCTCATTTCTACTGGCTTGATCCAGAATTTTCTGATTCATCTCATCATAGTTATCCAGATCCTTAATTATGCTAAATACTGCCTGAGCTTTGGCTTTTTTATCTGCTTCATCGGAACCTTGTTTATAAGCTTGCTTAATCAATTCTAGAGCCTTCTCGCCACTATTTTCACTAAAGCACTTAGCGCTTTTTACTTGTTCAGGGGGTAAACCGCATAGAACAATTCCTTCCATTTTTATTCTGCTGTCTATATTGCGAATTATACTAAATAATTCTTGAACCTTTGCTATTTTTTCAACTTCAATAGAACCCTGGTCATAGGCTTGCACAAGCGAATATAGAGCATATCCTCCAGTAATTGAATCCTTTAGACACACAGCATTCATGACTTGCTCGGGAGGTAAACCATACCAAGTAACTATTATAATTTCATATACACTTCCCAGATCTTTTATTTTGTTAAATAATGCTTGGGCATTGGCCTTTTTATCAGTTTCATTAACGCCTTTATCAAATGCTTTTCTAATCTCCTCTATAGCAGCTGTACCCGTATAACCACTAAACCATTTAGCATTGTTAATTTGCTCAAGGGTTAAACCACACCTAGCAATTCCTTCTATTTTTATACTAGTATCTAAGTCTTGGATTAAGCCAAATACTGCTTGAGCATTAGCTACTTTATCAACCTCAGTAGCACCTTTATCATAGGCTTGCTTAATAATTTCCAGAGACTTGGCAATTGTAGATAAATCACTAAAACACTTAGCTTTCTTAACTTGCTCTAAGGTTAAGCCATATTTCTCAAGCCCTTTAATTTCCAGGGTATCATCCAGATCTTGGATTAAGGCAAATACTGCCTCAGCATTAGCTTTTTTATCAGCCTCATTAACACCCTGATTATAAGCTTGCCTAATCAAATCTAATGCGTCTTCACCAATCTTATCACTAAAACACTTAGCGTTTCTAACTTGCACTGATGGTAAACCATATTTTACAACAGCATCAAAACCATACTTAACAACTCTTTTAATTACATTGGTATTATCTAAATCCTGGATTAAATCAAATAAATTCTGAGCTTTGGCTTTTTTATCAGCTTCATTTATACCTTGATCATAAGCTTGCTTAATCATATCCATAGTCAATTTATTAAGCTCATAATATCCAAAGCATTTAGCTGTCTTAACTTGTTCAGGGGCTAAACCATATTCTAGAACTGCATCCATTTTAATGGGGTTATCTTGCTCTTTAATCAAATTAAATATCTCCTCAGCTTTGGCATTTTTATCAGACACGTTACCAACTTTATCACAAGCTTGCTGAATCAATTTTAATGCCTTTTCACCTAGATCACCCCTTTTAAAACACTCAGCATTTTTGACATGTTCTGGGGGTAAACCGTATTTTACAACTGCTATCATTTTATAGGTGCTACTTTGATCTTTGATCAAATTAAATACCTCCAGAGCTTTGGCATTTTTATCAGGGTCATCAACTTTCTCACATGCTTGCTTAATAAGCTCTAATGCATTCTCAGACGCAGGCTCGAATTTAAAACAAATAGCATTCTTAACTTGCTCTATAGGTAAACCATACTCATTAACTCCTTCCATTTGCCAGATATCAAAATCTTCTATCAAGCTCAATAATGTTCTAGCTTTGGTTTCTCTATCATTTTTGTCAGTACCCTGGTTATAAGCTTGATTAATCATCTTTAATGCCGTCTCAGCCTTATAGTCGTAACTAAAACAGTTGGCATTCTTAACTTGCTCTGGGGGTAAACCAAAGTTTATAACAGCATCAAAACCATATTTTCCAATTCTTTCAATTTCTTCAGCAATATCTAAACTTTGGATTAAACTAAATAATATTTGAGCTTTGTGTTTTGGATCAATTTCTCCAACACCACTTTCATAAGCTTGTTCAATCATCTCCAGAGCCTTTTTAGCGCTATTAGATTTTCTAAAGCACTGAGCATTTTTCACTTGCTCTGGGGATATATCGTATTTTTGAACAGCATGGAAGCCATACTTTCCAACCCCTATAATTGAATTCGGCTCAAATAAATCTTTGATTAAAGCAAATACTGCCTGTGCATTGGCTTGTTTATCAGAAACGTCCTGATTGTAAGCTTGATCAATAATTTCTAGAACCTTGTTAGCAGGAGAAAATCCCATAAAGCAGTTAGCATTTTTAACTTGCTCAGGTTTTAAACCATACTTAACAACTGCATCCATTTCAAAGGGATCATCTATATCATGGATTAAAGCAAATACCTCCTGTGATTTGGCATTTTTATCAGGGTCGTCAACTCTCTCACATGCTTGCTGAATTAGCATTAAAGCTCTGTCAGCACTATAATAACTAAAACACTTAGCATTTTTAACTTGCTCTAGAGGTAAACCATATTTAACAACTGCATTGATTTTACGAATATCATCTAGATCTTGGATTAAGCTGAATACCGTTTGAGCTTTGGCATTTTTCTCATCTTCGCTACCCTCCTGAGAGTGAGCCTGCTGAATCATCCTATAAGCTGTTTCGCCTAAAACTCCATTACTAAAACACTTAGCCTTCTTAACTTGATCAGCGGGTAAACCGTAGTTTATAATAGAATGGAAGCCATACCTTCCAACTCCCTCAATTAAATTGGAATCATCCAGATCTTGGATTAAGCTAAATAACTCTTGAGCTCTGGCTTTTTTATCACCAGGTTCCCTAACACCTTGATAAGCTTCCTTTATTAATTCTATAGAATTTTTGCCAACATCCCCTACTTTAAAACACTTGGCGCTCCTAACCTGTTCAGGATTTAATTCATACCAAGCAACTGCTTCCATTTTAAATTTATTATCTATATCTTGTATTGAATTAAATAAAGCCTGAGCATTGGCTATTTTTTCAGGTTCATTAGCACCCTGTGAATGGGCTTGCTTAATCATATTAAAAGCTCTTTCACCTGAATCTGCATCACTAAAGCACTTAGCCTTCTTAACTTGATCAGCGAGCAAACCGTATGTTAGAACAGAATGGAAGCCATACTTCCCAACCCCTATAATTAAATTGAAGTCATTTATATCCTGGATCAATTCGAATACTACTTTAACGTTGGCTTCACCACCTAGCTCAAAAGCTCTCAATATCAACTCTAAAGCAACGTCAGCAATCGACTCACCTCTGAAGCACTTAGCAATTTTAACCTGTTCAATGGTTAAGCCATAGTTTAAAACAGCATCAAAACCGTACCTACCAACTCCCATAATTGAATATAACTTATCTAGATCTTGGATTAAGCTAAATACCACTTGAGCTCTGGCTTTTTTCTCAGCTTCATTCGCACCCTTATTATAAGCTTGCTTAATCACTGCTAGAGCTTCTTTAGCAATATCATAAGAAGAAAAACATTTAGCTGCTTTAACCTGATCAATATCTAAGCCATAGCTTTGAACTGCTTTATACAATGTTTGCATTTTGCTTTTTTCAATAACATCAGCTGGATAGTCAATAGGGTCTAAATACGCCTTTGTTCCCCACCCCCCTGAAAACATATCTCCTCCAATTGCACCTTGAGGTGGGGGACTTTTCATGGTAGCCTCAGTCTCTGCCCTGGCGTAGTCAACGCTAAACAGCACTCGCGCTGGCAACATTAGCATAGGAGCCAGGGAGCTATCTTTGCTAGGATCCTCTTGAATTTTAAAATATGATAGTGTTAAAGCCATAGGCCCAGTTGTGCAGATTATACTGTCGAATTTATTGTATGGGTACCTTATGTAATCTGGCACATCAGCTTCTAAGTTTAAGTTTCTTTTAATCTTTCTCGCTACTTCATTTATCACAGGATGGGACGGAGTGCTTGCAATAAAGGCATTACCCATGAATGAATCGAATCTCCCCTCCTCTTCTTTGCCACCAACAAAGGAAGCTAGTTTCATATATTTAATTACTGCTGCGGCATCAAAAATCTCATAATCTAAATCATGATAAACGCCACCATACTTTTGTTGAGTTACAACTCTGGCAACGTCACTTGCTTGTACATATACGCTGGGATCGGTTTTTGCTTTCTCTACAAGTTCGGTAATTTTTGGCATTAAATCATGATTTTGAAATTCATCAAATGTTCGCACCTCAACATTGGGAAGAGCGCGGACTTCTGCTGGGACAGTATTAACATCATTAGTCCAGATATAATGTTTCATATTGGGATCTTGCTCACTTAGTCTTTTCGTAGTTTTAATGTATTTATTTGTATATAACTGCTTCCAAGGTTTATGGTTTTGCGGATCTGTAAAATAAACCACATGACTGATTGGAGGAACTATGTAGGGCGATTGACCATCAACTGGCTTTTGAAGAACTGCTGCAACTCTTACTGAATTATTGTCCTTCCAGTCCTGATGCAGGGGATCCTTTTCCAAGCCCTCCTGGGTATAAATATCCGCAGCCCACCTATCGTAACCATTTGGCATATTTCATACATTTGAATTATTATCTAATGATACCAGGTAAGAGTTAATACTTGGTTAATTGCACTGACTTATCGCTTAGGGCCCGAATCCACGGTTTTCGGAGCCAGCACATCTCTCTTTTCCGGTTTTGGCCTTTTAAGAGGTTCAGCGGTATGGATTTTCACTCCTTCATCATCTAAATGCGGCATGTCACCTCCACTTTCATTTGGCGGTGGAGCAACCTGTGATGACCAGTCATGCGAGGCACTCTTACTCAAACTGTCAGCTGTAATTGCTTCTACCCAGTTTACTGCTGGCTTCTTAGGCTCAGGCGGAATATCACTAAACGGTTGCATATTAAATTCTGCTTGCAGTGGTTGGGGATTTTTTATGCCTAGCACAGCTTGTGCCAGCATCGCTGTACCTACAAAGTCAGGTGGCGTAACCGTAATATTAGTCAGTGGTTGATCTTGCGGAGGTTTTGGCTCAGCTGGCGTTGGAGCAATAGCCGGCACCAAATTAACCGTTGCTTGTGG
>Ga0207081_1133_pt2 | contig 13064 bp, 9 predicted proteins | sample Alteio_BWMinHeat_59_FD_153524 | JGI IMG/M metagenome (GOLD analysis project Ga0207081, IMG submission 153524) | Enriched cells from forest soil in Barre Woods Harvard Forest LTER site, Petersham, Massachusetts, United States -... | ecosystem: Environmental > Terrestrial > Soil > Temperate forest >... | reverse complement strand
TACTCTGTAAACCCTTCGTATGAGCATACGCAATGTAATTGCCACAAGGAGACCAACAGCACTCTTCTTTATTGCCAGGACTTTTGGTCAACTGATGATGCTCTTTGGTTTTTTCATCATATAAAAAAAGTTGCATCTCATTTCCCATCATTTTGCTATACACCAGTTGCTTGCGCTTGTGGCAATAACTCGGTGACGCACAATAACCGCCATTGGTTATGCGTCGCAATACACCTGTGTCCATATGGAAGGCATAAATCTGCGGTGAGCCTGTTTGAAAGTCTGAACAAAAATAGAGGGTATGCTCATCTGCAAGTGTCGGCGACACATTATTTCCTTCATTAATAATAATAGGTGTCAGTGAACCATCTTTATATACATAAATATGGCAACAGCCATCACCACGCGATGCACAGTAAACCACCATGGTACCATCGTATGAAAATTCTGGCTGCATGTTAATCCCAGCAAAATCGGAAACAACGCGACGCTTTTTATGCGTATCAATAGATACAAGACGAACATTAGTGTTTGTATGTTCAGAATATAAAATAATAGGATGCGCAAGATCATTATTCCAACGCGGTGCCATATTTACCGTGGGAACTTCCACCACTGTTTGTTCATGCGAGCCGTCATGATCTGCTACGCAAATGTGTTTTATTGCTTTGCCATTTGGCCGCGTCGCTTCCTTACAATACGCTATTTTAGAAGTAAACATACTCGCTTGACCGGTGAGTACTGGCCACACGCATGCAGCAATATGATGCGCCCACCCACGCATGCTTTTGCCGCGCTTATGATATAATCCACTCGCTTTTGCAACCATTGAGCCAGTAATAGTGTCAAACAAGCGATATTCCAAATCACCCTTCTTTTTACCACTATTGAGAACTAACGCAAAATGGTAGCCATCGGCAAAAAACTGTTTTATATCCTGCACACGATTAGGCATTGAAGCAAAGCGATGTTTTTTACTGTAAAATTGTCCACTTGCTTGCACATCATGCAAAATGACATCAACAATGTCCGCAAGTGGCGCATCTTGTGCACCTATGTAACTGACTACTATGCCCATTTGCGCAGATTGCGATCCACGAATTTTCATGTCATTGGCGTGTATGCTACTCAAAAAACAACTCACGATTATGGATAACGGTATATACATTATCTAATACCCTCACATTTAAACATATTTAAATTCATATGAGGTTTTGAAAAATAGAGTATTCTTCTATCCCGTTCGTCCTGAGTATCCGACGTAAGGAGGATGTATCGAAGGATGCTCCTGCCATCTTTGGTTTGATCTATTTTTATTATAAAAAATAAAAACCGAAATACATCTTTTACCATCCTTCCGCCTACGCTTATCCGGGTCTTCTGGCTCGGCAAGCTACGGGCGGACGCAGTCGATACTTTCCCTGTGCTGAGTGTTTTGTAAAAAACATATCGAAGCATCAGGACGAACGGGAAAAAATGATAATCAGAAAAAAAATGGAAGTTTGCATGTTCTATTTTGAAAACCTCAACTAAACGTTATATCAATCGACGTACCCCATGTCCACTTAGGCATTTGGGCGGAACATAATGCTGAACGAGCAGCAATATCGAACATCAACACACCAGATGAATCAACCACACGCACATTGCGCACCGCACCATCACTTCCAACAGCTACACGCAATTGACATTGACACCCATCATGTATACCCACCGGCGGGTGCCACACCCGCACCAATTCTTGCTGCAGTAAAAGATGTTTTTTAATCTGCGCTTTTTCACGATAATCTTTTGCTACTATAATGGGACCGTCAATATGCTGCAGCGCATCATCCGTTTGCGCTGCCTTTGGTACTGCTGATTGTGCAACGTTAGTTGGCTCGATTATTTGTTGTTTACTATCATTTTTCACTATTTTTTGTGGCGTATTCTGTTTTTTTTCTGCAACCTTTTTTTCTTCCACTTTAGGCGCAATTTTTTCTGGCTCTACTACTTGTTTTGGCGTTTCTTTAATAACCTGCGGTTGTTGTTTTTGTGGTACTATTTTTGGTTCTTTTTTTTTTGCAATTACCGGATCTGCCAGTTTTTCTTTTGTTACCAACGTTGTTTTTGGTTGCGCTTTAACTGGTTGTGCTGCAACGGTTTTTGACGTTTTTGGCGATGCCTTTTTAGATTGTGCACTAGTATTACTTTGTGTAGTTCTTTGTAGCTGTTGTTCAGGTGCTTGCGTTGCCACTTTCTTTATTGTTGGCGATACTGCGCCTATTGATGTTGTTGTTGTGGCTGTACGCGATACAATAACAACAGGAATGCCATGTGCTAACAATGCACGATCAAACATAACAGAAGAATGATTATCGCGCCCGCGATACCACACAAACATTGCAAGCAATATACACACATGCATACTGCTTGAAACAAGTAAAAATTGCATCCAAACTTGTATTTTTTTAGTGGCGTTTTTGGGTAGCCAATGCAACATGTTTAATTCCGCCTACGTCTTTAATAGTATCAACTAACTCAAGAATACTGCCATAACGAGCAGCTTCATCAGCCTTTACAAAAACTACTTGATCTTCTTTTCCTGCAAGCGCATCTTTTAATGCTTGCACAATTGCTACATCATCCATCGGTTTGCCATCAAAAAATAGCGTATTATTTTGATCAACATACACGACATATTCTTGTGTTGTATGCGCATCTTCTTGCACATTGCCTTTGGGTAACGAAACTTTAATACCATTATTAAGCATGGGCGATGCAACCATAAAAATAACCAACAAGGTAAGAGCAACATCTATAAGCGGTGTTAATGGAATATCATGTAATGAATTGTTGCGCTTTAAACGGCGCATACGTGCATATCTCATACGCTCTCCCTACCTGTTTTCGTAATGAGTTGCTTTATCCGTTTTGGCAAACATCATCGGATCTTCTTGGCTTGCAGAACGTTTCACCATTTTTTGCATAATAAATGCCACGTGATCCGCAAGTTCCATCATGCGACTTTCGACCGCACGTACTTGTTGCTGCACAATGTTATGCATAACAAGAGCTGGAATTGCAACTAACAATCCTGCAAATGTTGTTATGAGAGCTTCTGCGATGCCTGGAGCAACAGTGGTGATATCAGCAGATTGCTGTTCACTAATGCTCATAAATGCATGCACAAGTCCCCACACCGTACCCAACAACCCAAGTAATGGCGATGCTGCTGCACTCGTAGATAATAGAGATGTATACGCTTCTTCATGTTCCATCACCGAAACAATAGATTGTTCAATGTGCTGCTGCATCATATGCCATTCATGCTCACGCAAACCACTCAACTGATCTCTATTTTCTGATTCGAGCAACACTTTTAAAAATACTAATACTTTTGATATGTAATAACCGGGTAATGTGCCCGCATGCACTGCTGCAAATGCAATAAGCTGATCGATAGAACGCACACGCGTGAGTTCTGCATGTGCTATGCGCAACTGTCTCAATTTCAAGCGCAACACTACTACTTTGAATAAGAAAATTGTCCAACACATAACAGACAATCCCAAAAGTGTCATCAATATTAATGCACTCATTGCATCAGATTGCCGCACCAACTGCCACAAAGTGTTTCCACTCATCCAACCCATCATACGGTATTCCTTCTTTGTAGAAATTTATAACGCTCATGAGTGTACCATAGGATAGATAATTAACGAAACAGAATGCAACGCTAAGCATCATTAATCGCCAGTCAACTATAACAAAACTCATATTGCAAAAATAGCACGCTTGTGCATAATAGAAAAAACATACAAAATCTCAAATGGAGCATTTATGCCATTATTTAACGTTCTAGTATTATTATTGTCATTAGAGTTTGCGCATACTAACTGCATGAATAAACGCGACTATATGGAACAATACATACAATGGAATGCTCAGTCAATAACGACATGCGACAATAATGGCAATAATATTAATAATGAAAAAAAACCTAAACTAGTAAGATTTCATGTGCCTATTGTTGGTAGCAATGAAACAACAGAAATTCGCGCTTTTGAAAACACGATACTTTCTATAACAGAACATAAAGACTTACGTTTACGTGTTACACCAAATGATTTTTGCACAACATGCAATAATCTATTCGAAGAATATGAAATACCCTTCCCCATACTGTTATTCGATGTTGAGCCTCTCAGGAATAATAAATCACCGTCGAGGCTCAATAATAATGCATCTAAAGCATCGATTATCTTTCTTGATCCCGCATATACAGCCGCCCCTCCGTATCGTAATTTAAAATTTATGTTAGGACACGAATTAGCTCATACATATTTAGAAACACCATTACTACAAAAACAAAGAAACTATTATACAAATACCTCAACAATAAAAGAAAAACTGCCTTACATATTATTAGGTACTGTAATAGTCGGTGCCATGATCACGAGATTATATCCTGACATAAGTGCATTAAACAGTGCAGCCTTTGGCTCTTCTTTAGGAAGTTTGTTAAGCATTTCATATCTTTTACATAAAGATGCAAAACCTCTTTGTCAAAATGAGCTCGATTGTGATGCTATGGCAGTGCGCATTTTTGGACGAAATACTCAAGAACAAATAGAAGTATGCCAAGAAGGAATCGATTTTTTTAATGACTTATATTCTCACGGGTCAATTTATAAAAAGCTTAATTCTAGATTAGACGATATTTACCCAACAAGTTCCCATCCAGGTGATCACACCAGAAATAGAGCCCTACAAAAAATAAAAATTGGCCTTGAACAACAACTTGCTAAAACAAGCGAGTAACACACGTATGGAAACCCCTTCAAATACCCATACCTTACCCTTTACCCCTCTGACGACCTTGACAAATCATTCTAATAGAATATAATTACTAATAGAATCGTATCACCTTGCAAGCACTTATCTATGGGGGGAGTCTCTTATGAACCTGAAAAAAATAGCACTATTTATGGCTAGCATTATGGTATACGGCCAAACCCATGGCATGGACAAAAAAGTCCACCCAAATGATGAATTATTAGATACAAGCCGTCCTGATTACGTATTTGTGGCTAAAGAAGCACATGCAAATGCTCGCCAAAACAAGCTCATTCGTTGGAATCCAGATGATATATGGTATGCGCAAGAAGTGGGACCTGTGCCTGTAGAAGTCACTATGCATGCAGCAGATGACAAAACTGCACGACGTCTTATCTATGGCGGCATTCACGTAACTGATGTTTTTGTATATCAGGGTATGCCAAGTGAAGAATTGTGTAATGGGGCAGTGAATGCGCTTTACAAAAAAAATATTAGCTTTCCAGTTGTAGTAACGCGAGGTAAACAGGCTGCAAGCTACAGATTTCTTTCTTCTCAGGGTACCTATTTGATAACGTTACCCAGACACGGGAAATTTCCTACATTACAAAAATTTCCTGCATTACAGCTGGAGGATCTAGGCCACGAAATTGGTCATCTACATTTAGATTATATGCGTAATGATGAAGAAAAAAAAGCATTGAAAATTCGCCAAAAAAGGCATCGAATATTACGCGCTAATTATAAATACAATGTAATACAACAAAATGAAATTAAAGAACTTGAAGAAATAGCCCGAGAACTACAAGAAGAAGAATTTTATTGCGATGCGTTTGCAACGGAACTTGGTACTTCAATAAATGAAAAAATAACCATTATAGATGCAATTATAGAAGACTTTAAAAATGACCAAAATTTTGCTTGTTATAGAGATGTAGCGTGGGAAATAGAAACTCATCCAAGTTACGAAACCCGCATACACGCTTTAGAAAAATATCGCTCAGAATTACTTCAAAAAAATGGGGAATAACATGACTGTAAAACAACACTGCTTGGTAATAATCTCATTATTTTTCTATAGTCAAACCCATGGCATGGACAAAAAAGTCCACCCAAATGATGAATTATTAGATACAAGCCGCCCAGATTATGTATTTGTGGCTCAAGAAGCACATGCAAATGCTCGCCAAAACAAGCTCATTCGTTGGAATCCAGATGATATATGGTATGCGCAAGAAGTGGGGCCAGTACCAGTAGAAGTCACTATGCATGCAGCAGATGGTAAAACTGCACGACGTCTTATTTATGGCGGCATTCATATAACCGATGCCTTTTCACAAAAATCGTATGAAATACCACGAAAAAAATTATGCAATGCCTTGGTAAAAAAGCTTTATAACACAAATACAAGCTACCCAATCGTAATAACAGAAAATAATAAAAAAGATCAAGCATCTACTGATGATCTTTCTGTGAACGGAATATACGCCATAAGTTTACTGAAACGCAGTGTTCTTTCAAAAAGGTTACTGTTCAATTTTGGTCATGAATTAGGACATATAGATTTATTGCATAATTCTACAGAAAAAGAACAAGATGCGCGCAATACTAATCGGCGAAGATGTCGAAACCGCATCAATTATTTACTAGAGAATCATGACGGAATGAAAAATAAAAAGCTCGTTTCTAACCTTGCAAAAATGTGCCAAGAGCTACAAAAAGAAGAATTATACTGTGACGCATTTGCATCAACGTTAGGTTCAACCCTAAAAGAAAAAATAGAAATAATAAATGCTGGCATCGATTTTTTTTCTCCACAAATAGGCCTTGATTCTTGTCTTCCATGGAAGCTAGAAAGTCATCCTAGTCCCGACAGCCGTACACAAGAATTAAAAGAACATCGGACATCGTTAATTAAACAAAATCGGAAAGATAATTATGACTTTGCAACATTACTTGGTTCTTTCGTTTTCTATAGTCAAATCTATGGCATGGATACAAAAATCCAGCCAAAAGATGAATTGTTAGACACAAGCCGTCCTGATTATGTATTTGTGGCAAAAGATCCTCAACCAAATGCGCGCCAAAATAAGCTCATTAGTTGGAATCCTGATGATATATGGTATGCGCAAGAGGTAGGACCTGTGCCTGTAGAAGTCACTATGCATGCAACTGATGGTAAAACTGCACGACGTCTTATTTATGGCGGCATTCATGTAACCGATGCTTTTTTACAAGAATCGAATGAAATACCACGAAAAAAATTGTGCAATGCGGCAGTAAAAATACTCCATAATAAAAATATTAGTTATCCTGTTATAATAACTGAAGGCACCGAAGCGCGCTCATATTTTAATTTAGATTTTTATGGAACGTATCAGATACAATTAACCAAGTGTAAAAAACTTTCTAATTTACCAATATTGAGAGAATTTGGTCACGAACTAGGACATTTAGACTTAGAATATAACAGGAATGCCCAGCAAAGATATTTGCGTTGTGCTCATGAACAACTCCTCACTGACCTCTATAATTATTCAATAGATTATCCTAGTCAAATTGGTGATAGCATTGACCCTATCACAGCTTTTGAAAATTCTTATGCCAATCTTGAAAAAATCTCTAAAATATTGCAAATGAATGAATTATATTGTGACCGATTCGCAATAACAATAGGTGAAACCTTAGAAGAAAAAATGGGCATCATAAATGAAAGAATTAAATGGTGCGAACATAGACTCGAGAAAGATGATGCTGGGATTCAGAAATTTAATACCCATCCTACTTATGAAGCTCGTAAACAAGCATCAGAAAAATATCGCTCAGAATTACTTCAGCAATACCAAAAAAGGTGTGAATAACGCCCTAGAAATTGCAATAATTGCATATTTGGCTATACTTAAAGCTAGTTTTTATAAGACAAATGGAGTGATCAAATGCAATTCAGAACTCTTTTATTATTAGCCCTTTCTATGATCTTTGGATCCGCTCATGGGATGATGCTTCCATGGCAATTAAGGCCAAAGCCAAAACCCCTAGGGCCTAAAATACCCATAATTATTTTTGATGAAAGCAACAATAAGACTGGACTTACTGCCATAGAAGTAACCGTAAAACAAGGTGACAGACAAGGTCGCAGAACTATTTATCATCAAGAGAATACCAAAACCGTTATTTTACCCAACAGCCACACAAAAACTATCGCACCAGAACCTTTTTGCAAAGAAGTATCCACTTTATGCGATGACAATGATATTCCTAACCCCGTCATTCCCTGCGACAATAAAAAATTATATGGAACAGGAAGCAGTCAAATATGCTGTGCAACTAACCAAATGTTTTTTGATCCTCAATACACTCGGCAACAATCCCATCCTTTTTTGAGAACACTTGTTGGGCATGAAGCGATGCATCAAGTTATATATGAGCACTTTAAAAAACGAACGAGCGCTGATGGAGAACCATTACTTAAGCGAGCGCAAACAATAAAAATTGGTTTTCATCTTTTAGAAAAAGAATACAACAAGCTGCAACGAGAAGCTGTTGATATTGATATGCAACTGCAAAATAATACAACTCATAGCGCATACATTAAACTCACTCAACGCCGAGAAGAAATTACCCAACAATCAAATGCTATGCTTGATGTCGCACGCCAAGTTGCCCCTCACCTACATGTAGAAGAGCTCGAATGCGACCAAGGTCCACTCAATTTTTTTGGCAAAACTGCGCGAGGAAAAGCAGACCTTGCACAAGAGGGCATAGATTGTTTTAAATGTGATATGGAACGAGAAAAAATATACATGCCTTACCTTGATCAAAATAAATTGATCGATTTTCCATCAAGCCATCCATCGCATAAAACTCGCATTGCTCAACTTGAACAAGAAAAAGCAAAATGGGAATTTATAGCAATGATGCAAGATCGATACCAATAAGCAGCATGTTAAGGCACGATACAACCGTTTTATTTTCAATATCCGCTTTTTTAAAGCCATTATATTATCCCTTACACCGTAATCGAATCAAATAGGCGCATTACTCAAATGCGCCTATTTCTACCTCACCGCCCTACCTTATCTCAAATAATCCCTATAAATTGCAATAATTGAATATTTGTCTATACTTAAAAATAAGCGCATAATTCAAATGGAGGAAAAATGCAGTTAAGGACCCTTTTATTAATAGCCTTTTCCCTGGTTGTTGGTTCAGCCCATGGGATGTTCGATGCAAGGAGATTCGTACCAAAACGTAAACTCCAAAGAGATATAGCCGAGCAAGCCTTTCAAGAGCCTATACGCATCCAAAAAACTATCGTCACTTTTGATGAAACCAACGAAAATACTGATTTGACTGCAGTAGAAGTCACCATGAAAAAGGATGATCAAGAGCACTTAAGGACTATTTATCACCAGGCAAATACCGTTTCTGTTACGTTACCAAGTGATAGAAGAATAGATGTTGCTCCTGAACATTTTTGCCAAACAGTTTCAAGCCATTGTGATGAGTATGAATCACCGTATCCGGTTATTCCCTGCGACAATAGCAAGCTTCTTAATACCGGCGATAGCCGTATGAACACGCAAGACAATTTAATGCAATTTGATCCCGCTTATACTCGTCAAACCACTTTTCCGTATTTATCTGTGCTGGTAGGGCGTGGACTCAAACAGAAACACATAGATGAAACATTTAAAGAGTTGACCTTTGAAGGCAAAACAGCATCTGAACACTATGAAACTCTACGCGCTACTCATAAGTCGCTAGAAAAAGAATATACCGAGCTCACGGCCTCTGGTTTCGATGACATTGATGATGCAAAACTCAATTATATGGTAGACGTTATAGCTCAAGCAGAAAAACCCGCAGCCCTTTCGCAAGAATACGAATCTGTACGCAACTTGGGACCACAGCACTTTTTTGCTCGAACCAATCAAGAGAAGTTGGAACGCATACAAGAGAGTATTGATTTTATTATAGAGCGCGAAAATCCCAATCCATATCAATCAAAGCCTCTTTTTCCCTCTCGCCACCTTTCTGCTGTAGAGCACCTAGCAAATCTCGAACAGCAAAAAACAAAATTAGAACAAGAATTGAAAATAGAAACTCTAACAAAACGCCTAGGCTCACTACCAAAAGATATCAGTCATAAAGAATCAAATTGTTAATTGTTATGACAAAATACGCTTTTTAAGTTCTTTTTTATCAGTGATTCCTTTGCGAATTTGAATTTCATAGGCGCGTTCAAGTAATGCGCCTATCTCTTTTTCTGACGTCACCACATCAAAAAGATCTTCACCGTGTAAAATGGGCGCTTCCGGTGTATCTAACACGCCAGCTTCTTGCGCCTGCTCCGTTGCTTTGGTTATTTCTGGATCAATGATTATCAACGGCTCTTGGCTCTTTGGATTACGTCCTTGCCTATCTACCAAAAAAAGATCTATTAATGTTCTTATGGTGTTTTCGGGCGCTAATTTATAGGCAAGCATTTTATACGCACCCGATTTGGCACCGGATGAAACATAAGAACCGAGTTCCATGTGATAATGAATAAGTTTTACCACCGCACGAATAATGCTTTTTTTATGCGTAATACGCAGCAATGCTGGTCGCGCCAGTGCCGCTCCATGTTCTGCATGGCCAATAGAGCGCCATCTACCATCTTCCCATTTGGTAGTGTCTTTTTTGCCAATGTCATGAAACAAAGCAGCATATAACATGATCAATTTTTTTTCGTTATTCTCATATAGTTTTACCACAAGCGCTGCTGCATCCACCACTTGCATACTATGTTCAAACACATCACCTTCAGGATGATAATCAGGTCGTTGCGGGACCCCGATACATTCAAATAATACCGGCACAACTTCGTACAAGCGATTGATTGTACGTAACCAACGAATTCCTAACGATGGCCGTTTTGATTTTAGTAATAGTTTTTCGAATTCAAGTTCTATGCGCTCACGCGAAACACCTTCAAGTGACATTGTTGCACATATCTCATTGAGCGTAGCATCAACTGACATGCCAAACCGCCCTACAAATTGCATAACCCGATAGAAGCGCAACGGATCTTCTACAAATGTATGTAAATCCGGTGCACGCAACACTTTGTTTGCAAGATCTTCTTGCCCATTATACGGATCGATAATGCCACCTGTCTGCATATCAATGCCCATCGCATTTACCGTCAAATCGCGACGACGAAACGCATCTTTATAAGCCATATGCGGGTCAACTGAAACCTGCGGTTTGCGCCCAACACCATCGGTACGTGGTAATGACCAATCAACATCTAAACCATGCACCCGCAACACACCATATGATTTACCCACCACAATCACCGGCCCAAACTGACGCAAAACAGATTCAAGGTCTTGGCACGACGCATTATACACTTCAAAATCTAAATCTTTACTCTGCATTCCCAACAACATATCACGCACGGCACCCCCAACCAAAAGCACGGTATAGCCATGGGTAGTTAATGTATTAATAATTTTTTGTACCAAAGGGTGGCCATTTAAGAGATGCTGTATCTTTTCTTGTATGTTGATAGCGGTATTCATTGGAAGGAAGTCCTTTATAATTATTTAGATAGAGCTCTTCTAAAAACTCACATTTTCAATTTTTTAACATCGATTTGTACGAAACTTTTTTATAAAAAATCTAATGTTGTTTTTAAAGCTTATCTGAAAAATTTCATCTGGTTTAAAAAAATGAATGTCCTCCTCCCCGTTCGTCCTGATGCTTCGATATGTTTTTTACAAAACACTCAGCACAAGGTGTATCGACGAAGTCCGTCGCTCGCCACGGCATAGCCTTTGGCGTAGCCGGGTAGTCTGCCAAGCCGGAAGGCCTGGATAGACGTAGTCGGAAGGATATCTTGCTATCTTCGGTTTAAGTATTTTGAATTATAAAAACATAAAACCGAAAATACATTTTTGCCATCCTTCGATACACCCTCCTGCGTCGGGTACTCCCAGGCTTCGCCAAGGCTACGCCGGGCAGGCAGGACGAGCGGGGAGAGGAAAACACATTTTTGAATCATATGAATTTTCAGATAAACTCTTATTCCTACTACTGTACGTATTTTTAAACATGAATTCCATTAATTGATTATATGCTCACATGTTCTAAAAGAAGCATAATTTTTCTGATTTGGGTATACTGAAAATCTAAAAAAATGCTAACCTTCTTTTATGATAATAAAAGGAAAAATCACATGTTTCATTATATAGTTCTGTATGCCACCCTTTGTGCAACATCAATTTTTGCAGCCATTACATCAACAACGCGCTCTCTTTCTGATACCAAAAAAGAAGTTACCATTCATTTTGATGTACCTGAAAAAGATTTTATCTATAAAGAATATCTCACCATAATAGCCGATCATCCTGCCGTTGCCGTTACTGATATACACGCAACACAATCACCACATGCCATGTATATTTCTGCATTTAAAAAAACAAAAGATGTATACAACCGTCCGTTTGATCTTACATGCACCGTTACCACTCACGATGATAATCTTTCAAAAGCAAACATTGTGGTTGACTACTATCAAGAATCAAATAAAAAAATAATGCAGAAGGTGTTCCCTATTACATTTCATGAAGCACAACAACAATCAGCAACTGCCTCTGCTCTTGCGCCAACTGGTGCAACTACACAAGTGCAATCTGCGCAATCTGCCAAAGCTGTGCCGCTCGCATGTCCCACATCAGAATCTCAAAAAAAAGACGCTTCGTTTTGTGATCGTTTGTCTTACACGCTAACGCATGCAGAATCTATGTGGCTTCAATTATTACTTGCATTCCTTCTGGGTCTTTTGCTGAGTTTAACGCCGTGCATTTATCCGATGATTCCTGTCACCATTGGGATTCTGCAAGCACAAGGCAGCACATCTGTATGGCGCAACTTTTCGCTTGCCAGCGCTTACACATGCGGCATTGCAACTACGTTTGCCATTCTTGGTTTACTTTCAGCATTCACCGGACATCTTTTTGGTTCTCTTATGAGCTCACCTTTTGTAATACTTGTCATCGTTATTATTCTTGCGTATTTGGCAGGTGCTATGATTGGGTGGTATCCGATGTACACTCCTTCTTTGATGCAAAACAATGGAAACGTGCAAAAAGGCGGATCACTGCTTGCTGCTTTTAGCTTTGGCGCTGCAAGTGGCACCGTGGCATCACCCTGTTTGTCGCCGGGTCTTATTTTATTGTTAAGCATTGTCACCAAAC
>Ga0207081_1128_pt2 | contig 13230 bp, 12 predicted proteins | sample Alteio_BWMinHeat_59_FD_153524 | JGI IMG/M metagenome (GOLD analysis project Ga0207081, IMG submission 153524) | Enriched cells from forest soil in Barre Woods Harvard Forest LTER site, Petersham, Massachusetts, United States -... | ecosystem: Environmental > Terrestrial > Soil > Temperate forest >... | reverse complement strand
TTCCATCGGAACTGAGGTTCACGCCAACGGCGCCAACATGGATGATCTCGAGATTCACGACGAGCGCAGGCTTCTGCCCAATTCCTGTTTTTCGATCGAGCCCGGCATCTACTTGCCCGAATTTGGCGTGCGCAGCGAAGTCAATGTACTGGTGCGGCCTAAGGCGGCCGAGGTCACAGGTAAAATCCAACGCGAGATTGTAATCATCTGAATGGCAAATTCCTCGGCAACTAAAGAAATCGCGGGCCCTCAACCTACGGCGATGTCGGTGGTTGCGCCGGCGATTGGGTGGCTGATTCCTGGCGCAGGACACCTGATCCAGAAACGCTGGATTCGAGGCCTGCTGCTGATGAGCTCCATCGTGATCATGTTTGTGCTGGGGCTGGCGATGCAGGGACGCGTCTATCGGCCCAACGGCGGCGACATTTTGGATATCCTCGGATTCGTCGGCGATGTGGGCGCCGGCGGACTCTACATCCTGACCCGGGCCATGGATCTCGGACAAGGCGCCGTTGCCCACGCCACGGCCGACTACGGAACCAAGTACATCATTGTTGCCGGCCTGTTGAACTTTATCAGCGCCGCCGATGCCTACCACATCGCGATCGGGAAGAAGCCATGAACCTGCAACTCTCCCACTTCAGCGCTGCCGTTCTATTCGGCGTGTTCGCCTCGGTGGTCTTCGGCATAACCCAGCGCAGCACCTCGCGCGAGCAGATTCGCTATGGCCTGTATTGCTTCGCAATGTTCGTCGGCGGAGTCTTTGTGGCGGGCTGGGTGATGTGGCTGTTGCGGAAATAGCTCTTGGCTCTTAGCTCTTGGCGATTTGCGCACGCTAGTCGTGGACGTGATCCAAAAAAGCTAAAGGCCAAGAGCTAACAGCTAAAAGCTTCTTACCCCTCCCACACAAACGCATCGAACACGCGTTTAGTGTCGAATCCCAGGCGAAGATAGAGTTCCACGGCGCGGGCATTGGCTTCCGTAACCGTCAACGACAACAGGGAAAATTTTCGCTGGCGCAGATTGGTTGTGGTGGCTGCCAGCAAGGTTTCGCCAATCCCGTGTGAGCGGTACTCGGGGAGGACGCACACTTGCGTCACGTGGCCAACGTCACCGCGCACGCGGGAGCAGAGGATCAACCCCACCAGCGTGCGTGCTGCTTTGTGCACCGCTGCGAAGGAGGACACGGGATCGAACGTCCCGCACCCGGGGAAACGGACAATATTGTTCAGGAAACGCAGCGAGCCACTCAAAGTGCGGTACTGATCGTTGATCTCGGAATCCACGTGCCCGCGATACGCAGTGGTGATCAGGGCTGCGGCAGGTTGATAATCCGACTCCGACCAGCGCCGGATTTCAATGTCCTCATGCAAGGGCAGCGCGGGCTTGGCCGCGTCTTCCAATGGCAAGACCATGAACAGTCGCGCATGCCGGCTGAAACCCTGCTCCACAAAAGGCCGGGAGACAACCCCAGTTTCGTGCATCAGCAGTTGGGCTTCCACTCGATGAATGCCGGGAGACTGCTGGAGAGTTTCGATGACGTGCATGAGCAGCCGGGACTCTACTTCGTGGGGATCAGCCAAGCCGCCACCATTGGTCACAAAAAGATCTCCGATTACGCCCTTGCTGCCTTCGTACACAAAAAACGCGTAGCCGAAGATTCGTCCGCGCTCGATGGCCGCGTAGCCCGGCAGGATCTTGGCGTCCACGTAACGGAGAATCATGTCGGAGGAGCCGGCGTAATCCCAGGAAAGCAGGCGCGACCAGACGCCGATCTCGTCCTCCAACAACGGACGCAGGTCAACGGAGGAAAAATGCCTGAGATCGAGAATCTCCACTCGGGGCTCCTGGAGGACTGCGCCTCGGCTGTGCAAAATTGCGGCCACGAAAACCGAGTGTATTAGCTTCGCACGCCGCGAGGCAACCGGGAGTATCTCGGAGGATTCACGCCACGCCCTTGCCACGCCGTAAAACATGCGGTGGAAGAAAGCCGGGGGGTTGGCGAGCCACCATCAGCTTTTACTCAATGCTGAGTGCTGAATGCTACTTTCTAATGGGCCATCTGCCCCATCCCAACTGCGGACACCCAGTAGTAATCCAAACCTTGCGGCGCAAAACTTCCCAAGTAGGAAACGCGGCGGCCGGCCACCGCTTTTGCAATCGCGGTCTGCGATCCCTCCGGAGCCACCAACAGATGCTCTCCAGCGGGTACCTGCCCCAGTTCGTATCGATCGACGACCTGGTTGCGACAGAACGCGAGGCCATATTCGGTTTCCCGCGAAACGCGCATCACAGCGAGCGGGAGCGGCCGGTTCTCCAAGCGGCTGATTTCACCTGCCAGCGGCCGGGACGAAAATGTGCTATCGAGTGCAGGTGCACCTAAACGCAGTATCGCAGCCACTGCCAGCACTACCGGAACCAGCGTCACAAAGCGCAACATTCGCAAACCAAGCTGGGTACGCAGCGTGACTGCCATGCCAATCGCCAGCACCGCGGCAAATGTAAACGAGATTGCTGCCGCTTTGCCCCATGGAAACCGCCTTTGCAGAACAATGTACTGGATCAAGAGCGCCGGAACCATGGTCGATGCCGCGACCAGGGAATGCAGGACGATCAGGAAGGTGCCGGGACGCTCGCCATCGGTTACGCGGCGCCGCACGTACTCCGCCAGAAGCAGCGTGCCAGCCGGCAATGCGGGAACAATGTAGCCGGGCAGCTTCGACTGGGAGAGAGAGAAGAATACCACTGGCACTGCCAGCCAGATCACCAGAAACACGTTCAGGGCGTCCTCCGAAGCCAACATTTCTCGTCGCTCCGTCCACCACACGCGAATGGTTTCCACCAGCGAAGCCGCCACAAACACCGTCCACGGAATCAGCCCCAGCAGCGCGACCGGCAGGTAATACCAGAAGGGTTCACGGTGGTGATAGAGGTTCGTGCCGAAGCGCGCAAAGTTGTGTTGAAGAATGAAGACGCGGAAGAAATCCGGATTCTTAATCTGTACGGCGACGTGCCAGGGCAGGGCGACTACGCAGAATAGCAAGACTCCAGGGAACCAAAGCGTTCGCCAAATCAATCGGGAGTCATTCTTTGCCACAGCAAAGATCACGACAATGAGAACGGCCAGGAGGGGAGCTACCGGGCCTTTCGCCAGCGTGCCCATAGCGAGGAAAAAATAGAAGGCCGCGAGATAGCGATGGGTTCCGCTCTCGTACCACGCATACCAGGCGAGCAGCGCGATGCTGAACATGGCTGTCAACGGCATATCGGTTGAAGCTGCCCGGGCGAAGCCAACCACTCCCGCCGCCGCAGCAGCAATTAGCGCGCCATCGAGTTCGAAGCCCGGACGGAATCGTTTCAGGAAAAGATAAATCGCAGTCACCAGAAGGGTCGCGTCCACCGCCGACGGCAAGCGCGCGGCCCAATCGCTCACTCCGAAGATGCTATAAGCCAACATCGCCTGCCAGTAGTAGAGCGGCGGTTTCTCCAGCCACGGTTTGCCTCCGAGCGTGGGTGTAATCCAATCGTGACCAGCCAGCATCTCGCGCGCGACCTGCGCGTAGCGAGGTTCATCGGCGCCGACCAGCCCAAAGTATGCGAGACCGAAGAAAAACAGGAAGCCGCAGAATCCGCCAAGCACAAGCCAGTCGGTGCGCGAACTCCTCACGCATTTCCTCGCGGCCTGGCCAGCGCGTACAAGCTGATCAGAACCCAGGCCACTTCCAGCACCACGAAGCCGACCTGAAAAGGATGAAAAGCAATGTAAGCGAGAATAGCGGAGCCGGCGGCATTCAGAACGTTGTACGCGGCCTTGCGCGAATCCATCCAACTCATCTGGTGGCCTGCATAGGCGACCAGGATGAGGAGCGCGCCGACAAACGAAGCGACCTGCCTTGCCACTGAAATGTCCATGGAATGCTATTGTACGGAAGGATGGGTCCGAAGTTGCGCCAGCACCCGCGCCACCGCGACCGATAGAGGACCGTCGAGAGAACAACCGCCGGCACAGGCATGTCCGCCGCCGCCGAACTGCTCCGCCACGGCAGCCACATCCAGTTGTCCTTTGCTGCGCAGGCTTACGCGGTAGCGGCCATCGGGAAGCTCGCGGAAAAATGCGGCCACCTCCACATCCTGAATGGAGAGCGCGTAGTTCACCAGTCCTTCGCAGTCTTCTTCCTTGGCGGCAAAGCGCTCCATCTGCTCACTCGTAACCCAAATCCAGGCCAGGGGCCCTTCGCGGTGCAGGTTCGAAAGTGCCGCGCCCAGGAGGCGCATCTTGGCAGTGGAATGTCCGAAATAAACGTTGCGGGCGCAACGCGAAGGATCGGCGCCGGCCAGCACCAGTTCCCGCGCCAAGGCGAAGGTGTGCTCGTTGGTGCCTTCAAACATGAACGAACCGGTATCCGTGAGCACGGCGGTGTACAGGCAGGTTGCGATCTCGGGAGAAATCTTGACACCGGCTTCGCGCGCCAGGCGGTACACCATCTCCGCCGTCGCCACTGCCTTGGGATCGATCCAGTTCACGTGGGCAAAAGGCCGGCCGCTCACGTGATGATCGATGCTGATCAGAAAACGGTTCTCCAGTCCCTCCAGCCGGGTGCGCTGGATGCTGTCGCACTCGAGAATAATAGCGGCGTCGTAGTTCCCGTTCACGCGCTCGGCACGCACGACGGTGTCGGCGAAAGGCAATGGCTGATAGATGCGAGGCACCCCGTCGTGCAAAACCACATCGGCTTGCTTGCCCATGGCGCGAAGGACCTGGCAGCACGCCAGCGCAGATCCAACCGCATCCCCATCCGGCCGGGCGTGCGAAGTCAGCAGGAAGCGGCCGCGCTGCTCAATGTGTTTAAGGACCTCTTTCAGCATGTCTGCCCGAACCCGCTATCGGCTCCTTTTCTTGTCGCGTTTCAAGAGCTCATCGATTCTCGCCGCGTACGTCTGCGAGCGGTCTAACTGAAAATACAACTCTGGCGGACGTCGAAGATGCAAACGTTCCGCCACTTCACGGCGGATGAAACCGACCGCCGCGGTTAGGCCCTCCAGGGTGCGTGCAGCTTCCACATCGTCGCCCTGGACCACCACGAAAATCCGCGCCGAGCGCGAATCGCTCCCGAACATCACCCTGCTCACGCTGGTCAGTCCGATCCGTGGATCGCCTAACTCGCCCTCCACGATGGTCTCAATCTCCTCGCGGAGCGCCTCCCCCAGCCTTTCCCGGTGATATTTGACTCCACGTTTTTCCACTTCTTTTCCCTCAGATTAAAACGAATGAGAATATCAGAAAATCAGGCTCACGGCTTCAATGTCGGCAAGCTTCTGGGGTACTTTCGTGTCAAGCTAAAAGTACCTTGAAAGGAATGGACTAGATCTGCGAGGTTTCGACCATTTCACGTTGCAGTATCCCATTACGAACTGTCGTCCTGACCGAACCGAGCGACGACAAGTGCGCGTTATATGTAAAGACGGTTTAGAGGTATTCCACAAAAGAATCTGCGACATCCGCCCCGCCGTTATTCGCGATGCGCGTCGCCTGGCGTTCCACATTCTTCATCAAACCATCCAGGTAATCCCGCGAGTCGGAAATACTTACCACTCCCAGGGTCGCGCGGTTCCACAATCCACTCGCATCCAGCTCCGCCACCGCCACGTTGAAATGGGCGCGCAGCCGGTCTTTAAGGCTGCGAACGACCTGGCGCTTGTCTTTGAGCGACTGCGCGGCTTCAATGCGCAGTTCGAGGGTAAGAAAGGCGATCATTTGGATCGTAAGTCGTCGGTCATTGGTCGTTGGCGAAAGCAAAACCCTCGGCGGGACAAACGACCAACGACGAACGACCAGCGACCGACTTCTAGGCCATCGCTTCGGCCGCGACCTTTTCGGTCACGAAGGCCTCGATCACATCGCCGACTTTGATGTCACTATAGTTGGCGATCGATATGCCGCACTCCATGCCGTTGGTAACCTGGCTGGCGTCGTCCTTGAACCGGCGGAGCGATCCGACCTTGCCCTTAAAGACAACGACGTTGTCCCGCAGCAGGCGCACTTCGGAGTCGCGCTTGATGAGGCCATCGGTAACCGAGCACCCGGCAATAGTCCCGACCTTGGGAATGCGGAAAGTTTCCTTCACCTGGGCGCGGCCCTGATAGGTTTCTTTGATGGTCGGCTCAAGCAGCCCGGTCATGGCGCGCTTGATCTCGTCCTGCAACTCGTAAATGATCGAGTGCAGACGGATGTCGACTTTCTCCTGCTCCGCCAGTTCCTGCGCTTTACGTTCCGGACGCACACTGAATCCGATGATGATGGCGTTCGAAGCCGAGGCCAGCAGCACGTCGGTTTCGGTGATGGCGCCCACTCCAGAGTGCAATACCTTCAAGCGAACCTTGTCGTTCGAAAGCTTGGAGAGCAGATCGGTAAGCACTTCGACCGAACCACCGACGTCGGCCTTCAGAATGATATTGAGTTCCTTGGTGCCCGCCGTCTTGAGCTGTTCCGCCAACCCTTCGAGGGACACCCGCGAACTCTTGGCCAGCGTCGCTTCCCGGGTCTTCTGTTCGCGATACTCGGAAATGCCGCGCGCCTTATCGCGATCGGCAACCACCACGAACTGATCGCCCGCCTGGGGCAACCCTTCCATGCCGAGGATTTCGACCGGGGTTGAGGGCGGCGCTTCTTTCAGCGCATTCCCGCGATCGTCGAACATGGCGCGAACCTTACCGTAAACATTGCCGACCACGAAATTGTCGCTGTCGCGCAACGTGCCGTTCTGCACCAGCACCGTCGCTACGGGTCCGCGGCCGCGATCCAGTTTCGCTTCGAGCACAACCCCTTGTGCTGGCCGGTCTGGCGTAGCCTTCAGTTCCTGCAGATCCGCCACCAGGCAGATCATTTCCATCAGCAGGTTCAGATTGGTTTTTTGCTTGGCTGAGACGTCGACGAAAACGGTGGTTCCGCCCCAATCTTCCGGCATCAAGCCGCGATCGCCCAGTTGCTTCTTGACTCGATCCGGAAGCGCGCCCGGCTTGTCAATCTTGTTCACTGCCACGATGATTGGCACTTCCGCCGCATGCGCGTGGTCGATCGCCTCCAGGGTCTGCGGCATGACACCATCATCCGCTGCCACAACCAGCACCACAATGTCTGTGGCCTTGGCTCCGCGCGAACGCATGCGGGTAAACGCTTCGTGACCCGGAGTGTCGAGAAACACGATCTGCCGGCCATACGCCGGAGACTGCTTGTCCTGAACCGTGACTTTATACGCGCCGATGTGCTGCGTGATGCCTCCGGCTTCACCTCCGGCCACGTCAGTAGAGCGAATCGAATCTAGCAGTGTGGTCTTGCCGTGATCCACATGGCCCATAATCGTGACTACGGGGGGACGCGGCACGCCTTCGCTGGCGGCGCCTTCCTCACCCGCGGCCGCGTCGGAAACCTCTTTGGCGGCTTGCTCTTCGAACGTGATTATGTTGGTATCCGCTCCGAAGAACCGCGCCATCTCGCTCGCCAGTTCGGCGTCGAGCGTCTGGTTGATGGTGGCAAATACTCCGCGAGCCAGTAAGCGGGCGATTAAATCCTTGGCGCGAATCCCAAGTTTTTCGGCCAGATCCTTGACGCTGATCCCTTCCGTGATAGTGATGTTGCGCGTGATCGGCTGCGGTTCGTTCGACAGCGATAGCCGCGGCGGCGGAACGAAGCCCTTCATCGGGCCTTCTTTTACGCCTCGCGGAACATAACGCTGCCCCGGCCGGCGCGCGGGCGCACCCGGACGGGCACCCGGGCGAGTGGAACCCGGAGGAGGCGATCCCGGGCCAACCCCAAGCGGACGCGTCCCCGTAGGCGACTGGCGCGTGGGATGCATCGGCCGGCGTTCACCGGGACGCAGCGGAGTTCGCGTACCGGGAGCCGCCGCACTGCCGGGGCGGGGCCGCTGGAAAATTGGCTGGCCCGGTACCGGACGTCCGGGCACGGAACGGGCCGGCGCTCCCGCTTGAGCGGATGACGCCGATGGCCGCGGTGGCGCCTTGTACACCGGCCGAGGTCCAGTCTGGGGGACGATCATGCGCGGCGACGGCGGCTGTGCATGCGCAATCGGAGCCGCCGGTTTCGCAGCGACGGGAGCCGGTGCCGGTGGCGGCATGGGTGACGCAGGGGCCACGGAATGCGGAGCCGCGGCAACTGGGGGCGTCGCCGCCGGCGGATTCGCCGGACGCACGGGAACTGGCATCGCCGAAGGCGCAGCAGCGGACACAGGGGGCTGGGCTGGAACGGAAGATGCCGGCTTCTGGGCCGGCGCCGGAACCCTGGGCTGCGGAACGGTTGCGGAAGTGGCTGCAGGAGTCAGCGCGGCTGGACCCGCGGCCGCGGCTGGACGCGAAGGAGCAGTTGCGCCCACCGGAGCCTGTTGCTTTCGAATGGCATTGAGAACGTCGCCCGGCCTGGAAATATTGGAGAGATCGATCTTGGTTTTAATTTCATCGCTGTCCGCGCGGCTCGGGCGCGAGTGCTTAGTAGAGGTCTGAGTCTCACTGGCCCCGCGCAGGTAGGCGCGAACCTTCTCCGCCTCGTGCTCTTCAACGGAACTGGAGTGCGTCTTTTTCTCCGTGACGCCTACGACTGGAAGTGCGTCGAGAATCGCCTTGCTTTTGACTTCCAGCTCCCTGGCCAGATCGTTAATTCGAATCTTGCTCATCCGCCCTTTCTTTCCTCCGGACTGTCCCGCTAAGTCTTCATATCAACCTCACGGTGTTCGGTGTTGGGTTGCACGCATCCGCAGTTCGCGGAGGTGCATAACGTTCTCATTACTCTTTACCCTCGGAAGACGCGGGTTCCTCCGCCGGTTCTTGCTTCGGCTCTTCAGTGGCCACCGCTATTTCCGCCGTTTCGAGCTCGCTGGCAGCCTCAGCCGTCTCGGTACCCGCTCCAGCTTCCGGCGCGGTCTCTTCGCTGAGCGCTTCGTCCGGCGCGGCCTCCTGATTTTCAGCGGCCTCCGCGACCGCCTCTCCTTCTGGCGCGGCCACTTCCCCGGCTTCGAGGCTGGAGAAATAATTATTCACCGCCAGGCTGATTTTTTCCACCGTCTTCGGACCAATGCCCTCGATGGCCTCGAGTTGCTCGGGCGTCATGTCCGCCAGAGCTTCCACGGTGGTGATGCCGGCGGCGCTCAATTTCTCGATCAACCCTTCGCCGAGCCCGGGCACGTCCGCCAGCGGAGTCGAAGCCGGAGCCACCAGTTGCGACATCTGCTGTTCCACTTCCTGCCGCTTTTCTTCCTCGCTCTTGATGTCAATCTTCCAACCCAGCAGCTTTGCCGCAAGGCGGACGTTTTGCCCCTTCTTGCCAATGGCCAGCGAAAGCTGGCTGTCGTCCACCACCACTTCCAGATGCTTCTCGGCTCCCTCGAGCACGCTGACCCGGCTTACTTTCGCCGGCTGCAAAGCCTTCTCGGCGAAAGTCACCGCATCCTCGTGATACTCGATAATGTCGATCTTCTCGCCCCGCAGCTCGCGAATGATCGACTGCACTCGCATGCCTTTCATGCCAACGCAAGCGCCGACGGCATCCACGTCTTTGTCTTTCGACATCACCGCAATCTTGGTGCGTTCGCCGGCCTCGCGTGCAATCGCACGGATGACGACGGTTCCATCGTAGATTTCCGGCACTTCCGTCTGGAACAAATGCTGCACCAGTTCCGGCGCGGCGCGTGAGACCACGACGGCGGGGCCTTTCGAGGCACGCTCGACTCGCGCGATGACTACGCGTACGCGCTCTCCGATGGCAAAAGATTCCAGCCGCGACTGCTCCTTGCGCGGCATGCGCGATTCTGCTTTTCCCAGGTCGAAGATCACGTCCGGACCTTCGATGCGCTTCACCGTGGCATTGACAATCTCTCCCACGCGCCCGATGTATTCGTTATAGACCGTGTCACGCTCAGCTTCGCGCACCTTCTGGAAAATCACCTGCTTCGCCAGTTGCGCCGCGATCCGCCCCAGAATTCCTTCCGTCACTTTCGGAATCTGCAACTCGCCGCCGACTTCGACGCTGGGATCAACTTTTCGCGCCTCGTCAAGCGTGACCTGCAGCAGCGGATCTTCCACCTGCTCGGGAGCTTCCACCACCGTCTTCACCGCAAACGCGCGAATCTTACCCGTATCTTTGTCCAACTGGGCGCGCAAGTTCTCCTGCGTCTTGTAGTATTTGCGCGTCGCCACTACGATGGCATCTTCCACCGCGCTCACCACAATCTGCGGATCAATGCCCTTCTCCCTGCTGAGCGCGTCGATCGTGTTATAAAGCTCACTTGCCATAAATGAATCCCGATAAAAACTTGAAACTGAGAACCTAGAACCAGCAACTGACAACTGGTTCTTTCACCCGGCCCTCGGACGGCCCACCGATTTCGAAGGCGGAACTGCTTCTAAATCTCAGGCACCAAATTAGCCTTCTCCACGTTGGCCAACTCGATTTCCAAAGTCTGCGGCGTCACTTCTCCAGCACGCCCCTTCTTCCGCGAAGCTCCTACTTCCAGGCTCAACCGCCCGTCGTGAAAACTCTGCAAGCGTCCTTCAAAATACTGACTCCCATTCACTGGATTCCGCGTCTTCAACTTCACTCTGCTGCCCGTGAACCGCTCGTAGTCGGGCGCCCGCAACAGCTTGCGGTCCAGCCCCGGAGAGGAAACCTCCAGCACATACGAATCGCCGGGAATCACGTCCTCCACGTCGAGGATGGTCCCAACCTCCCGGCTCAAATTCGCGCAATCCTCGTGGGTCACGCCGCCAGGCTTGTCAATAACGATGCGGAGCATGCGCGCCTTACCCCCTCCGCGCAATTCCACTTCAACCACCTCCAACCCGCTGGTGGTGGCGACCCGCTCCACAATCTCACGCACCTGATCGAGCTCAAATCCCATGAAACCAATAATTTATCGGGCTGTTGGGCAGTTCCGAAAGCGCCGCAAACTAAAAAGTGGGCTTGCGCCCACTGGTGTGCTCCGCCAAATCTGCAACCTACACAACAGTTTCCAATCACCAATATACGCCGCTCACCAACAAAAGACAAACCCCAGGATTCACAGCGCCGGCGTCTCGGCCGGGCTGCCGCGCGGCCCCGAGCATCACTTCACCGCCCCTCGCAACACCGTAACCGACGCCTTGGGCAAAGTGTATTCCACGCCCTTCCCGCCACGCTCATGAGAACTGACCGCCGGCCCATCCGGATTCGCATAACCGTTCTGCCCGTTCGCGTGCCACACGTAATTGTCAGCCCCAAAGCTCACTTGGTTCACCGTTCCCTCGAAGTAGTGACTGCTGTGCCTCGACGCATCATGAAACTCAACCACCACCGAGTGCGGATTCGTCTGATCTTTATTCACCAGCAAAAGAGACCATTTCCCATCAGGCCAACGCACCGAATAAGCAGTCACCAGCACGTGCCCGCGACCGTCCTTGATATCAGCCGACGCCGGATAGACCAAGTGCTCCTGGTCCACAGGATCAACCCACTCCCGATTCAAAATCTGCGCCGAGAAGAACTGAGCCGTATTCTGCGTGACATTGTAGTTCGCATCCACATTGAACATCCCAAACGTGCCCCACCCACCGCAACCCTGATACATAGGCAGAGTCTCCGCCTGATAATAGAAAAGCGCCTTACCGCCTGCCGTCAGGAACGAGCCTGCGTAGTCCGCCAGCCACAGCGCCCCGAATGGCTCCATATACTGATCCGCCGTGTCGAACGCCAGGTTCGACTCCGTGATCTGCATCGGAACATTCTTCGGCAATCCATCATCCCGCCACACTTTCACTATCCCCCGCACCAGCGCCGGCTCCTGATAAAGATCGTTCCAGGTCAAATGGCAAGGATCAAACGGATAATGTTCGAACGTCATCACGTTCAGATCGTCAAGATGCCCGTGGCTCTTCAGATAATTCAAAAACCGATTGAACCAGGACACGTTGTGCTTCGAATCCGGCCACACCTGAATGTCACTATTCACCCCTTCAAACACCGGCCCCGCGAGCTTGATCGTCGGATCAACCTTGTGAATTGCGTCCGCCCACTGCACATAAAGCGCCGCATCATCCTCAGGCAGCACGAACTGCCCATCAGGCTCTTCCCCAAGTTCTACGTAGTTGATGGCGTACCCGCGGCTCTCGATGTAAGCGATTTCATTCGCCGCATTCTCCGGATTGTCGTACAACATCGCGACCGGAACCGTCATCGGCAGACCGCGCGTCAAACCGCTTTTGTATACGAGGTCAAACCCCGGCTGTTCACCGTCATCTTTCGCAATACCCTTCGGGAGATGCCAGGAATCCACCGACGAACCGTAAGTCGGAGTCTGGTTACCGTCCGCGCGGTGACGCATCCGATCGATGAACTTGCCCGCCGAGTCATATCCCAGATAAACCTCGCGAACCGCGAAGCCCAGACAGTTCCGCCGATCGGAAGATCCATGAGAGTCGCAAGTGTTCGAAGACTCCGTCATCAGAACCCTAACAAATTCCACATTGAGCAGCTTCTTCGAAAGTTTCAGTTTGGATAGGCCACCCTTTCCATCGGTGACCGTTCCATTGGGAAAATCCTCCCAGACCCCTCCGCCCTGATTGCCGATCGCGTCGTCGCCGGTCCAGTACTGTACCTGATAGCTGGTTGCGTAAGGATTTCCCCACGCGATCTCAATCGCATTAACCCGCTTCCTGCTGCCCAGATCCACGATAATCCACCCCGGGTGCAGCGCATTGCTCTCGCCCGTATAAGTTTCGTCGAGATAAGGATCGCTCTTCCAGTAAGTCGCTGTGTCGCCGTCATCCAGCATGGAGTAGCCACCGCTGGTTCCGTAGTTGCCCGTGGTTCCGCGGTGAGGGAGGTTGTATCCGAACGATCGCCTGATATCGCCGGAACTATTCGCATCGCCCACAAAGTAACCTCGCCCCGAAGAATCACTCCATGTGCCGGTCGGATTCCAGTGCCAGGCCTGAATGCTCAACTCGGTATTGAGCCGGTAACTGATCGGCTCCCAACCCGCACTGTGCATGGTATCGACGTGGTGCTGATCGTAAAGAATGTGAACCGAGTTCAGTGGATCGCGATCAATGCCAGCCCCGAGCGCGCGCAAAGGGCTGAAGGAATTGGTCGAGTGCCCCGGCGTGATGTCCACGGTGACCTGTTGAGCAAAAACAGGGGCAGCGAGCATCATTAGCATGATCCCTTTATTGAATCGTTTCAATACAAGC
>Ga0207081_1149_pt1 | contig 13263 bp, 11 predicted proteins | sample Alteio_BWMinHeat_59_FD_153524 | JGI IMG/M metagenome (GOLD analysis project Ga0207081, IMG submission 153524) | Enriched cells from forest soil in Barre Woods Harvard Forest LTER site, Petersham, Massachusetts, United States -... | ecosystem: Environmental > Terrestrial > Soil > Temperate forest >... | reverse complement strand
TATCAACGGTGTATTCGAGGGGGAATTCTTTTTTGCTCAGCAATGCATCACGGTCATTGGCGCGCACCTGCTTTATTTCTTTGGCATGTTCTGATGCCACTTTTATGAAGCTTTGCATTAGCGCGTAGGTGGCTTCTACCCGCTGTTTAAAAGGCTTGAGCATGTGTGTCTCCGGCACATAGGCGAGGATGCTGAACAGGGCAGCATAACCGCTGGAAAAGCGGGGCGGATCGTAAAATTCGCGCCAGCCATTATCAGGCGTTTTGTCGAAATCATTTACGTAGGGCGCCACGTCGTAGCCACGGGCATTCATGTCTTTATAAATAAGGGGGGTGAAGGTATGGTACATATAAGCTCCCGTTTCGCCGCCCAGTTTGTTGTGCTGTGTTGCCAGCAGTGTCATTATGTGCTGGTAGTCTGCCCCATCGCTTACGTGGTTGTCAATAAAAATATCGGGGCTTATCCGCGCAAACTGTTCTTCCAGGCCTATAGTTTCAGCCGCATCGCACTTTATAAAATCGCGGTTCAGGTCCAGGTTCTTGGCGTTGCCGCGAAAGCCATAGCTCTCGGGCCCGTTCTGGTTTACCCGGCTTGTGTTATTGCGGTTGAGCGCACCGCCAATGTTGTACATGGGCACTACTGCCAGCACTACATTTGCAGGCACATCAATTTTCCCATTTGCGGCATCGCGCAGCATCATCATGCAGGCGTCCACCCCGTCAGGCTCGCCGGGGTGTATGTCATTGTTAATGAGTATTACAATTTTCCCTTCCTTTTTCCAGTCGCCGGTAGTGAATTTTTCATCTTTTGAAAAGAATACGCAGCGCAGGGGATAACCAATATCAGAGATGCCCATGTCGCCCATAAGTATGGTGTGGTACTTGGTATAGAGCTTCTTGTAGAAGTCCATAGCCTCGTTGTAGGTGGCAGTTTGTTTACCATTTGAACGCTCAAATGGGGTGGTGAAAGCGGTATCTGTTTTGAACGCACTTGCTGTGGTGCCCGCTGATAGAATCAGACAAAAAAGTAGTGATCTCTTCATGTTGTGTAAAGATAATGTTGATTGGTTGATTAGTTATGAGTTGACAGGCCGCGAATTTTTAATCACATAGGAACAAAGAAAATATAGGTATTCACATAGGCCTATGTGTTTTTGTATGTGCCCTATATGCCTATGTGGTTAGTTTTTTGATTGTTATATGTCGCGATGCCCAACAAAAATCACTTTGAATTAGCTTAGTTTTGCGCCTTATTAAAGGGATCAGTAAAGGATGTATTTAACACAGGCTGCCAATTATTTTGTATCAGATGATGTATTTGATGGGTTGTTCCCGGTTTATATCCGGCAGCTTTCCGCTGCTCACTGGACGCCTTTGAATGTGGCGTTTACGGCTGCGCAATTCCTTGCGCCTGATGAAAATGCCAATGTTATAGATATAGGGGCCGGTGCAGGGAAATTTTGCATTGCCGGCAGCCAGGTATCGAAGGGGCGTTTTACAGGCATAGAGCAAAGAAAGAACTTTGTAACGGTTGGCAATAAAGTGATCAGGCTATTAGGGCTTATGAATGTGGAACTGCTGCATGGCAATTTCATGGACCATGACCTGGGTACCTATACCGGGATATACTTCTTCAATTCATTTCATGAAAATATAGTTATCTCTGACGCCCTTGATAAAAATATAGAGGCCTCTTACGATCTGTATGTGCTATATACCGCACACCTGCTGAAGCAACTAAAAAAAATGCCTGTTGGCACGAGGCTTGCCACTTACTGGCTATCTGTAACTGAGATACCGGGATGTTATAAATTGCACGAATCGCATTTTAATGGCTTGCTGAAGCTTTGGGTGAAGGAGTATTAGTGTCTGAACCATGATTTTCCTGATTAAAGCATTTGCCTGAAATATTCTTCAATCAATTTTTCGATGTAGGCCACATATTCTTTCGCGGGCTCAACATATTCGAGCACTTCATCTTCATTTACTATCATAAAATCGCTATACTCATCATCAATTCTTTCCTGCATTAACCTGCTGAAGAATGTAGCACGGGCAGGATCGAATAAACCGGGGAGCACAAAATGTTGATGCAACTGATTAATGACCCCGCTATGGGTTTTGGGCAACAAGTCCTTCGTGAGCAATAGCGCCTTTGTTGCATGAAAACAACTGTAGTATAATCTGCTTACCGCAGAAACATAGAATTTATATTCGATCAATACTGCAACTTCGGAAAGGAGAGATTGAGATTTTAATAACTTCAGCCGGATGGTTTCGTCTTTCCTGTTCATAGCGCAACCATTCTGTCTGCAACTGATTGGAACAATGAATAATAAGATGGGTTATTATACCAATCATTTTCCTGGATAGTTACTGTATTAATAAAAGCTGCAATGCTGAGGCTCAGGGGGAAGAGGGTATCGTGTATATTCCTTTTTAAGATTGCACTTACAGGTTGCGGCGTCAATATAAGGATATCCCAATCGCTTTCATCGGTAGGCATTCCATAGGCCCTGCTGCCAAACAACATTACTTTTGCTCCGGGCGCTGCCTTTAAAACATGTGATTTTATGGAAGACAGTATATCATTCTTTTCCATGATGCAAATTTAAATAAAAATGGGGAGAGATTGGTATTCACCGAAATTCCGGGATGTTACAAATTGCATGAATCGCATTTTAATGGTTTGTTGAAGCTGTGGGTGAAGGAGTATTAGAGGTTAAAGGCTATTTACGGTATTTCTTTTTAGGATGTCGCTTGTGGTGATATATTGCTACAATCACTACACGCTGAAACGCTTCCTCAATGAAGTAAACTATAGTGTAAGGATATTTTCGGGTACTTACTTCATGGTAATTCCTGAACAAATTCTTATATTGCTTTGGATGGCTGCTGATCCCGTCTAACCGCTCATCTACTGCTTTTATAAACCGTTCAGCCGCTAATAAGCTTCTTTCTTCATACCATTTTATGGCATCTTCATATTCCTGCGTGGCTATTGGCCTGTAAGTTACCTGGTACAAATAAGTTATTTTGCCTTGCTCAATATCTTTTTAATGCGCTTGTCCATTGCCTCCCGGCTAATCACTTTGCCATCCTTCTTATACTCCGCATAGCGACGGTCAAGCTCCGCTTTAAATTCGTCGGTATAACCTTCCTCACCTTCTTTAATATTTTCTTCAAAAAGGGTATAGATCGCTGCCGCTTTCTTGTCTTCTATTGTATCAATAAAATGGTGAAGTTTCCGACGAATGCCTGTTGTATTCATAGCCCAGTATTTATACAAATTTAGTGTTTTATTTAATTGCGGTTACAAATTATATGTCTCGCATTTTAATGGTTTGCGGAAGCTGTGGGTGAAGAGTATTAGACAAACCGTCGAACCTTCTATAGTAAATCAATAGAGATTTAAATTTCCTGATTTTCCTTGTAATTTCATTAAGAAATCAATATCAGACATCTTTAACGATTCATTTGAAATTAGAAATGATATAACCTTTTTTTGAATCGAAATTTCTCTTAGCATTAATGGATCATTTAAAATATCTCGTTCAAAATTCGAAGATGCAAAATCTAAATTATCTCGTGATTGAACAAACATATAAACACTATCGGTCGCAAATGTCGAAATAGTAGATAGTCGTTCAAATTCCCTATCCAATGAAAACTCTAGCGTCTCGATTATCGAACACGAAGCATCTAATGCAGAGGAAACGAAAATAGTTTGATAATCTTCTGTATCTGGAGTATTAATATTTACATCGTTAATAGCTTGTAATATTTTATCCTTATTTATTCCCCCTGCAATAATAATATCTTTAGTACAGTTTATACTTTCTCTTAAAACATCAACATTTCCAAATGAAAAATTCTTAGAAAAATAAACATAGTTGGGATACAATCTTTCACATATCAAATAGGCAAAAGCGAGTTGATTAGCGAACTTTATTGCCCTTAATTGTTCTATTTCAATTTTCATGAAAATCTCTTTTTCTCCTCTTACCCATCCCATACGAGCAGTATCTACTGATATTTAGCATTAACTTGGTCTCGAAGAGAAGTGTTCTCACCCAACATGGGAAGAACCGCCTTGGCTGTATTCAGCGCGTGCGCCTCATCAAACTTCCCTCTTCCTGAAATAGGAAAGGAATGTGTTACTTAGCACCAAATCACTGTTTCAACAACCTCCTCGTCTGCGTAAATTCCCCCGCTCTCAGGGTACAATAATAAATACCTGATGGCAAGTTACCCGCGGCAAAAACATACTTATTCTCTCCCGCATCCATGGGGCCATTGGCGAGGGTCTTTACCTGGCGGCCCAGCTCATCATAGATGATGAGGCTTGCGTTGGTTTTGTTTGCCAGGTCAAATTGTATAGTGGTCTGTATGGTGAAGGGGTTGGGATAATTGGTGAAATTAAAGTTGGGGATTGCAGCTATAACTTGTTTAATGCCCGTAATGTCCGCAGTGCTGTTAATGTGCGAGGAGTAGATTCCGCTGGAGTGGGTAGCTACCACCACTAATCCGTCTGTGGAACGGTAATCCATCATATCTACTACCGCCATGCCGATAGTATTAGTGCCCTGCTGTACCCATACGGTAGAGGTGTCCTTTAGCTGGGTGGTAGCGAACAGGCCAACGCTGGTGCCCACAAGGTATACATTGCCGCCTGCAGCGGGTATAATACTTGCCCACCTTACTGAGGGCCCGTTGCCACTGCCATTCCTGTTATCCTGTTCCAGGTTGCCGCCTATTTTTTCCCATGTGGTGCCGCCATCAGTAGAATGAAAGAGGCTGTAAATGTTGTAATTTGAAAAAGTCACAATGATATTATCTGCATTATTCGGATCAACCGCAATACAGCTTACATAGCCAGCCGGGAACGAGAGTGTCGCTGTGCTAACAGGAGTAATGTTCTTTGGTACACGGGTACCAATATTGGCACTATCTATTCTGAAGACTCTTTGATAGTCGGTGCCTATGTAAACCCGGTTTGCTGGCGTATGGGAAACAGCGATTGCTGTAATTGAAGTATCGACTGCAGAACCTTCAAAAGTGGAATCGGTCATTCGTACCCAGTTAGTGGAAATGGAATCCCAGTTGCTTGCATAAGTAATGCCCGATAAGTTGTTGTTTCGCCATAATGTTTTACCAATGGGCATATACATCAGGTTATTATTATTGGGGTCTAAAGAAAATGGATTTACAAATAAAGGCGCATGGCCGCCAATAGGATCAATGCGCCCGAAGCTGTCAATATTCCCTGAGCCGTCAAGCATCGCCCTCATTACCTGCCCGTTCTGAATGCTGAAGTAGTAGGTACTTCCATTGTCTGCAATGGCGCAATATGAGCCATCACCACCGCGGGGAGTGACCCACGGGGAAGTGAGGCTCGTTGAATTGGTAAACCAACTGCCGTTGTCCTGTGCGCCGCCTATCACTATATTGCTGGTGCTTGCGTGGTCTATAGCGCAGGTGTAAAACATGGTAGTGAGGTAGCCGTTATTGAGCGATGTCCATAACGGAGCGGGTACGGTGTTATCATTACAATAAAATATACCACCATCATTGGTGGAGATCATCTTATTCGGGTTGGAGGGGAAAAACGCCAGTTCATGTTGGTCGGGGTGATGGTTGATATACATGCCAACTACCGGCAGCATAGCTCCCTGCTGGTAACCGCCAAAGTAGGCAGTATGCGTATTATCGGCAAAAGCAGAATTAGAGCGGTATAGATTTGTACCGCCAATGAACACAACATTGGTATCATCGGGCTTCACTTTTACTACCATGTCGTAAGAGCCCTGGCAGGTATATTTATCAAACAGGCCGCCGGAGGACGGCAGGTTATGAGAACGGTCCTGCCAGGCGCCGCCTGTATCGCTTCCGTCGCCCGAAAGGTAGGTATATCTCCAGAAGCTGTTCCATTCTACAGTTTTCAAAAAGTTCGTATCCGGTATTCCTGAGCCTGGCGTATTGCCTAAGAAATAGACCTGGTTTTCATCAGATGGGCTTATGCCTATTTTTACCCGGTTATAAGTGGTCGGAAAAGTTGGCGGGGTAATATTAATAAAGTTAATGCCATCGGCACAGCGGTATATACCTTTGTTTCCGCTTTCACTGCTTAAAGTAGCGTACAGCACACCTGTTGTGGTGATCGCAATGTCAGTATAATAGGATGATGAAAATGCCCCGAGGACTTTGGCCCAGGTAGTTCCTCCATCCATGCTCTTATAAATGGCGCCGTAGGAACACGCATATACCACATCGTGCGTAAGATCGGAGGGGTCAGTAACAATATTCCAGATAAACTGGCCCCAGGTAGTAAATGATGTAATATCACCCGTGGTGGACGAAAGCAGTGTCCAGGTTGCACCGCTGTCTGTAGATTTATAAATACCATTGCCGATATAATAAGCACCCTCTGCACCCGCAGATGCACCCTCGCCTTCGCCTGTGCCATAATACCATACATTGGTATGCCCCGGCCGGGTATCCTGCGCCAGGCACGATACACTTTTATATTGCATGGAAGGGGTGGTAGGATGCCATGACTGGCCGCCATCTACCGAACGCCACATGCCGCCGGAGGTGGAACCGGCAATAAGGTTTTTTTCATTGCTTACGTCTATGCCGAAGGCGCGTGTTCTCCCGCCAACATTCCATGGGCCTCTTTGCTGCCAGGCCAACGGAGCTGAGGTTGTCCTTTCAGAAGATACATTCGCATCATTAGGCAATGTAGCGGCATAAGCAAGCTCCTTTTCACGCATATGGTCCGGTATCCTGCCGGTTGCCGGGTCGCGGAGCTGCATTAATTCGTAATTGATCCGCGCATTGGCATCATCATCGGAGCCAAGCGCATCAGCATCACCGAAGTACTTATGGGATTCTGATGGAACAGTACGGGCGCCGGAAATGATGTAAAATGCCGCTACAATAAATGCCGCTATTATAAATAATAAGATTTTTCTCACAACAAAATAATTTTGTGGTTTGAAGGTACGATAAAAATCAGTTGATTAATCCTCCCCCTCCTCATGCACCGCAATAAATGCTGCCCGCTTAGGCGCGGGAAATGCTGCATAAGGCTTCAGGCTTTTCCAGATCACCTCGTTCAGTTCGCGGTCAGGGACTTTGTCGGCCTGGGTGAGGTCGAATTGTTCACTTTGTTGTGAGCCGGTATTGTTAGCGAGGTTCATTTCATCCATATTCACCTGGGTTGGCAGGTGGCTGTAGGGTGTTGTGTCGGGGTCTTTTATAAAGCATTTGTACATAGGCGTGGCAGCGGCATCGTACTGGCTCATGGGGGGTATGCCCAATATCAGTTCTATGGTGTGCAGCATGCCGGTGGTGGAGTACATACTGTGGTCTGCAAATTTTCTTTTCACATAGGGCCCGGCTACAAAGGCTATGCTGCGGTGCGCGTCCACATGGTCGGGGCCATTCTGGGCGTCGTCTTCCAGTATAAACACTACGCTGTTTTTCCAAACCGCGCTTTGTGACAGATGCTCTACGAACTGGCCTACCGCCTGGTCGTTATCGGCTACAAAAGCATACGGCGTACGCGATTTCTTGCCAAGACCTGCGGTATGGTCGCTTGGAAAGTAAACGATATTGAGCTGTGGCACTGCATCTATAGCTGCGAGGGAATCAAAATCTTTTTCCCATATCTTTTCCCTGTCAAGGTCCCTTACTTTTAAGTTCCAGCCAGGGTAGGGAGTGCACATGTGTTTTTGCAGATCGGGGAGGGATACCTTTCCGTCATCATCAGTAAACTCGCCATAATCCCTGAAGGTGATACCCGCGCGCATGGCATAGTCCCACAGAAAGCCATTTTTCGGAAGTGCAATTTTTTTGTTGCCGGCATAATCATAAGTGCCGCCCCGCCCACCGTAATTAGTGGGCCATGTTTTTTCCACATAGTCATTGGCATAGGCGGCAGTGCTCCAGTTGTGCCCGTCGGCGCTTACTTCGGCATCCACATAAAAATTATCGAGCAGTACAAATTGTTCAGCCAGTGCATGTTGGTTTGGCGTTATCTTTTTGCCAAACAGTACAAGGCTGGTATCCCCATTGCCTTGCGGCTCATCGCCAAGCACCTGGTCATAAGTGCGGTTCTCTTTAATAATGTAAAATACATGCGTTACCGGAGACGGCCCGCCAACCTTCATAGGTACCGGGTTGCCTGGCTCGCCTTTTGCCTGTAGTTCTTTGTCTTTTGAATACGGCGTATTGCTGTAAACCTGCCGGGAATATGCACCCAGCTTTTCTTCATCCGGCTGCGGTATAATGCTCATAGTACCCTTAAACAGGCTGCCGATATACTGCTCACTTTTTTTGTCCGCTTTTTTATAGTTGTCCTGCTCGCCCTTGTGCACGGGTTGCGGCCCCTTTGGGTTTGGTAATGATGTATTGCCTTTGCCATTGAGCACCAGCAACGAGTGCCCTGCAACCCTGGCGCAGGTAGGATACCAGCCGGTGGGTATAAAACCCTTTGAATGGCTGTCTCCCGGCTTGCTTACATCAAAAACTGCGAGGCAATTATTGTCGGCATTTGCTATGTACAATGTTTTATCATCAGCGCTCAGCGATACGCTATTAGTTGTTGAGCCGCTTGGCGCATCGGGGTACAGGGCTGCATTCAGTGTTTCTACCACTTTTTTAGATGCTACATTTATTACCGATACGGTATTATCAACCGAGTTCGCAACAAATACATACTTCCCGTTTTTTGTAACGCATATATCATTCGGATTGCGGCCTACGTCTATTGAGTCAGTAATTAACTGGCGCCTGGTATCAAAAATGAGGAGCTTGCTGCCGCCCCATAAGGAAATGTAGAGCGAATTGCCATTGGGGGATAACACGCAGGTATAGGCTTCTGCGCTTAACTGTACTTGTTTTAAAACCTTCTTTGTTTTTAAATCTGCTATATAAAGCGAATTATTTTCTTTAGTGGCCACATACAACTTTTGTGCTTTGTCGTCAATATCCAATCCTGCTGGTGATATTTTTTCGGGCCATTTCGGGCCAAGAATTATGCTGTCTGCAACCTTCAGTTTATTATTAGCCACCGTATACTTAACAATGCGGTTATCATTGCCGCCTGATGCATAAAGGTATCTGCTGTCGGCGCTGAACTTGAGCCCCAGCCAGCTTTTAGGTATTTCGGATGAGCAGAGCACCTTGTATGTTTTAGCGTCTATAAGCTGTATGGCCTGTTGGCTTACCCCATTGTTAGTGACGGCAATGTATTTGTTGTTTTTTGAAATTGCCATATTAAGCGGCAGATCGCCAAGTGTGGCCATCTTGCCCGGAGGTGTCAGCATCCAGCCATTAGGCAAAAGCACTTTATTTTTTTGTGCCAATAAAATATTTGGCAGAAGGAAGATGGATATAATTATGGCAACGAGTTTCATACTTGTTTATTTGCTGTAAAGTTACCTTGTATGCAACATACATTAGCAATAGGAGGGTTTAAATTGATGTTAGGTTTTCCGTATGTGCTTTAACGGCTGCATTTCATGCCTATTCATTATATTTGCCATAATTTTTCATTATCACAGTAATGCGGCTAACCATATTTTTGGCTCTTTTTCTTTTACCAAAGTTTTCAATTGGCCAAACCCATATCCAGCGTCCTCAAAAAAAACCTGACAAAGACCCCATTATGGTTATTGATAAGCTGTCGCCGGGCAAAAGCAGGCATTATAGCTGGGACAATAATACTATAAAATTCACGATAGGGGGTGATGGCGACGACTGCCGGAAAATAAACGTATCATTCAATAGTAAACCCATTTTGCAGCATCACTGCATAGGAAAGGGAAAATCATTTAACCTGAAGCTCAATAAGAAAACTAACCTGATGGTGCTGGCTACAGATCGCGGTAATGCTACAGATACTACCTTTGCAAGTATAACATTAACGGGTGGGGCTATGTCATACACAATTCAGGCTATGTGCGGGAAAAGGGCAAATGATACTATCTTTATTAAGTATAAATAAGTGAAAATAAAATCATGAAGAAACTAAGTAAGGTTCTGTTATACAGTTTGTGTATTTCTTTTATTGGCATTTTGGCAATTGGTATTCAAGGCTATGCAGGCAATCATTCCAGGCTGCTGAATCCCAAACCTACCAGCGAGAATGAACAAATGGAAGAGAACAAGAAGGCTCACATAGAACATATCCACCGGGCTGCGCCCGGCACTAATTGGCGGCAGGTAGAGGCAGGCAATGCATGGAATACCTACAATGCGCTACAGCACCGGCGGGCGTCTAAAACCACAAGTACCTTTGCAGGCGGCGCTTTCAGCGGGACATGGTATGAAAGGGGCAACGATAACCAGGCAGGCCGTATGGATGCTTTCGCTTTTTTACCGGGCACCAACACTTTATACGGAACATCGGACGGGGGCAGTGTATGGAAGACAAGCCTCCCTGCGGTATCGTGGGCAAAAGTAAGTGACATAGCAGAATTTCAGCCTTATGCGCTGGGCGCCATTCAGCGGGGCGCAGGCTCAAGGTTATTTCTCTCTGCAGGGTTAAATATCTGGCGCACAGATGATGAGGGTGTCACTTTTGATACATCGTCTACCGGAATAATCTGGCCGGTGGCGTGGGGAGGTAATTATATTTACCGGATCATCCCTGTTAATGATGCGAGCCATACTATCTACTGTATAACGTTTGAGTGGGACGATGTAACATGGAGTGCGCTGTTTAGTTTGTATTCCTCTACAGACAGCGGCCTTTCTTATCACCGCATAAGGAATTTTCCGTATCATATTGACAACCAGTTGTCTTTTGCCACACCACTTGGCTCCGGCACATTGTATGCATTGGGGGTATCCAATTCAGGCGGCGATACTTTGTTTTCTATAACCAATAGTGTAGTGTCTGTTGCGAGCGTTATCACCACCTTCCCGTCTGCTGCGAACCTGGTAAATATGAAATGCATGCAATACGGGGGCACCACTCATTTCTATGCAATTGTTGGCGGCAGTAATGTGTATCATTCTACTGATTTTGGAAGCTCCTGGCTTCTGAAGAGCACGGTTACTGCTGATAACAGCTATATTATTGGCGTTTCAAGCAAAGATCCTGATGTGGTGCTGTACGGTATTGTAAATGCCAATCGCAGTACCGATAGCGGGGCAACCTGGACACTGATAAATCCCTGGGGAGACTACTATGGCGCACCAGCTACCAAGTTGCACGCCGATCTCAGGGCATTCGATTTCTTTCAATATGCAAGCGGCGTGGAATTCGGTATTATTGGCACCGACGGTGGCGCATATATCACCAACGACCAGGCAGCTACCGTGCAGAACATAAGCCTTACCGGCCTGCATGTAAACCAGTTGTGGGACCATATTACCAACCCAACCGACGCTAATATGGTCTTTGGCGGCGCTCAGGACCAGGGGCTTCAAACAACAGCAAGTGCAGGAGGGACAGGATTAATAAACGAAGACCAGATACTATCAGGGGATTATGGGCATCTGCGTATCACAGGGGGGGGGCAATACCTTGTGGGCATTATACCCCGGCGGAGACCTGTCTTTATACAACTCGCTGAGCGCCCCCAGTTACCTGGGCGGATGGAGCCTCACTGGTACTCAAAAGCCCGAGGATGGATGGATGATGCCAACCTGTAATTATTACACCAGCGACAGCCTGGATGAGATATTGATAGGCGGCGGGAATATTACCGGTGATTCCGGTTCATACCTTATAAAACTGACATTAACTATGGCTGGTGGTTTTACGGTAACTCCTTCACAGTATCCGTATAACTTCCGGGTCAATTCCAATGACAGCACGTCAGGTATCTCAGCCATTGGCATTTCTCATCTCAGCAGCACACTTATGTACGTAGCCGCCGAAGACGGGACATTTTTTTACTCTTCAGATGCAGGCAGTACCTGGAATAAAACTTCGGGGTTCCCCGGCGTAGCGGGCAACTGGCTCTACGGTGCCTGTGTTCTTCCCGGCGCCACCTCCATAAATACGGTTTACTATGCAGGAAGCGGCTACAGCAATCCTCCGGTATATGTATCAAGAAATCATGGCGTCAGCTTTACGCCAATGAGCACAGGGCTGCCGCCCACGCTTGTAAATAATATGGCGATAGTGGGTAATGATTCGCTGATATTTGCTGCGACGGAAGCTGGGCCTTACGTATATGTGACCAGCCACAACCACTGGTATAGCCTGGCAGACGGTAATATCCCGACACAAAACTGGAGATCGGTAGAGTACATACCTGCTATCAATACCGTGCGGTACAGCACCTATGGCCGGGGTATTTGGGATCTGAAATTGAACGGCCCGCCTATTACAAAAGTTGCGCCTTCACCCATTACTTCCTCTGACGTAAAAATTGCTCCAAATCCTGTAAAAAGCGGCGCTCCGCTTACACTCTTTTCAGCAGATCAGCAAAATATACACCTTACCATTTATACTATGGAGGGTAGGGTGGTACTGGACAAACAAGTCGCCACCAATATTGGCATAGAGATGCCGGGCTTAGTACCGGGAATGTATGTTTATACTTGCGGGACAGCAGCAGGCAAAGCAACGCAAAACGGCTTGCTGGCAGTCGGGTTATAAAAGTATTGCTGCGCCTTGCTTTTGTTGCCGGGCAAAAGTTGATTACATTAGCATTACGCTCAACGAAGCTCAGGTATGCAATTGACCATTAAGAAATACCGGCCTTATCTATTCCTGTTATTGGCATCCGTGCCGCTTTTCTTTTTGAACATGCATAGTGGCCACTCCGCAGGCGGAGACGATTATGCGCAGTATATTAAGGAGGCTCAGAACATTGCGGATGGCAAGCCCTACTACCTGTCAAACTATGTATTCAACCCTTATAACAATTGCTATTCACCGCCGCAATATCCGCCAGGCTTTCCCCTGTTGCTGGCTCCGGTGGTGAAAATATGGGGCATAGGCATCTTGCCCATGTGCTATTTCAATACCATTGTTGCGGTATGCCTGCTGCTTTGTTTTTTTACCTACTTCAAAAAATACACCAGCACTATTGTTGCCATTTGTCTTGCCCTGTTGATCGCTTATAGCGGGTGCATGATAGACATAAAGCAGTCCGTACTGTCTGATATTCCCAGCTTGTTGTTTGTAATGTTATATCTGATTGCAAGGCAGGCTCAAACCTTATCATGGCAAAGGATATTGCTGCTGGTGCTCTTCGCTGCAATGGCTATACTGATACGCACTCAATCCATTTTGCTG
>Ga0207081_1146_pt1 | contig 13398 bp, 15 predicted proteins | sample Alteio_BWMinHeat_59_FD_153524 | JGI IMG/M metagenome (GOLD analysis project Ga0207081, IMG submission 153524) | Enriched cells from forest soil in Barre Woods Harvard Forest LTER site, Petersham, Massachusetts, United States -... | ecosystem: Environmental > Terrestrial > Soil > Temperate forest >... | reverse complement strand
GGCAGGCGAAGCAGGCGTAGCGCGCGCCATCGAAATCCTGCGCGCGGATTTAGAGCGCACGCTCAGGTTGCTCGGCTGCCCCTCGATCGCAGCGCTCGACCGCTCCTACATTTCCTGCCAGCGGGTCTAACCACAGATGGCCGCTTCGCATCCAACGCGGGCTATGGCCGAACACAACTTACAGCACACAATTTCGCTTCTCATTCGCACTCCCGCCGCTCTCGATGCGCTTCTGCGTGATCTGCCGGAATCGTGGACAGCCCGAAACGAAGGTGAAAGCACCTGGAGCGCGTTCGACGTCGTCGGCCATCTGGTTTACTGCGAACGCGTGAATTGGATGCCCCGCGTGCGGCAATTTGCCAAGTCCGAAGCTTTTAAGCGCTTTGATCGTCGCGGACACCTGCAAGAGGTGGAAGGCAAGTCTATAGGGCAATTGTTGGACGAATTTTCTCGTTTGCGGTCGGAAAACCTCGACCAACTGCGTGCACTGAATTTGCAGCCAGACGACCTCAGGATGCGTGCAGAACATCCCGTCCTCGGAATGGTTACGCTGTCAGAACTGCTGTCCACCTGGGCCGCTCACGACTTGACTCATATGCACCAAATTTCCAGGGTTATGGCTCACCAATACCGTGACGCCGTGGGTCCATTCATCAGAAACCTTGGCGTGCTAAAGTGCGCTGGCCACAGCTCTCCGTAGCAAACTCTGCGAATAGGTTGAGGCTCTTCGTGCCAGTCTCGGATAAGAGATTGAGGCTCTGCGTGTATATTCCGGGGACCACGGCGTGAGTTTGCCGGCCGAGGTGCTGATCGTAAGCGGCCGTAAGCCATCGTGAGCACGTCGCAGGTTCTTTGCAGTGTTCTTCCTTAACGCCAGGGTCACTGAGTTTGTAGTAAACGCGGACCGGTCACACGGTGTTATGCTTGGGCCAAGGTTTAGAGCATGAGTGCGGCGAGAATCTTGTGGCGATCAGCCTGTGCGATTATTTTCTCCGGAACCCTATTTGCCGCTCTCTACGCGCAGCGCCCCTTCCGTGAATACCCCTCGGTCGAATATGGCGAAGAGATTCCGCTGCCTCCAGATTGGCAGAGGCAGGCAGAGTGGACGTTCGCTCGACTGATGTATCCGCCGGGCCCGCTGGACGGTTACCGCGGGAGATTCGACGGCGACTGGCGGCGCGGACTTTCCCTTTGGACGCAGGACTATCCGCGGGCGGATCGCGCATTCGCGCAGGCCGTTCACCGCTTGACGCGCATCGACGCCCGGTCAGTCGAGCAATCAGTGAACCTGGATGACGGCGACGAGGTCTATCACTGGCCGTGGCTCTATGCAGTGCAGGTAGGCGAGTGGGGACTGACGGAGCAACAAGCAAAGAAGCTTCGCGATTATCTGCTGCGCGGCGGCTTTTTCATGGCCGACGATTTCCATGGATCGCAGGAACAGACTTATTTCGAACACACCATGAAGATGGTTTTCCCCGACCGGCCCATTGTGGATATTCCCAATAACGACGAGATTTTCCACACCCTCTTCGATTTGGACAATCGATACCGAATTACCGGCGCGGAGCACCTGGATACCGGCTACAAAAAGGACGGCAAAGTCGCGCGATGGGAAGCTATCTATGACGATAAAGGCCGGATCATGGTGGCTATTTCCTTGAATTCGGATATTGGCGATTCGTGGGAATGGTCAGACACGCCGAGTTATCCCCTTAAATTCTCCGACCTCGGCATGCGCATCGGAGTGAATTACGTTATCTACGCGATGACGCACTGAAGCGGGTGTGCGGATCAACGATTCGCGGAGAACAAATTCAAAGGCAAGCGGCTCAATGGTAGGATGTGCGTAGCCGTTGCGCGCCTGTAGCTCAGATGGATAGAGCATCTGCCTTCGAATTCTAGGACCACCTGGTTACCCTTGATTACCACCCGTTAATATCTATATCAAAATAAAGGTAGTTAGTATATTTTGGCCATAGCAGTAGTTTAACGGAAGTTAACCGCGCTACAAGGTCATTCCGTCACTCACCGTTTGCCGAAGACTGTGGGACGAGCGACGGGCCGAATACCCCTGGCCTCAGACTTCGAGCCAGGGAGAACTCCAAGAGGAGCAGTGGGAAATTATCGCCGATCAGCACGGACCAGACCATTTTTAGTCTGGTCCCTAGTCTGGTCCGTTCCAACTTATTTGAAATCAATTGTATGGCCAGACTACCCAGACTACCCAGACTATTTCTTAAAAAGTATAAATAGAAATTTCAAAAAAGGCAGGTTGGGCTTCTCTATGAATGTTGCCCCTGGTGCTTGCTCGCGCCGCCTTCAAAAATATAGACTTCACAAAAGGTCTGGGTAGTCTGGTCCGTCTGGCCATCACGTTCATTCTAAAAACTTTGAACTTTCGGCAGTCTGGTCCAGGTCTGGTCCAGGTCTGGTCCGTTCTTCCGCTAAAGTATTGAAGGTTCGTAGTAGGGATAACCCGCCAGTCCATTTTCAGGACTGGTCCTCTTGAAGAAGATAGCTGGAGTAACAAGGCCGCGTTCTCGGCGCGATTGCGTTTCTCTGTGAAGGACACATTTTTTCATCACAAGACAGCACAGGACACTCATTTTCATCCTCGACCGCCACTACAAACCGCCACAAAATAAGATCATGGAGGAATACCACGGCCCGTTCCATAGAGTTCACCAATCCTCACTGAAATGATGCTCAAACAGTGAAAAACACGCCCTCAATAGAGGACCGGAATAGCCGCCTGAATCCAAACCGCCGGATCCAGCCCGAAAAAAAAACAGTAAAAAACCCAGCAAAAGCACTAGTTTCCCTATGTTGTTGTAGAACCAACAAGTTACCACGTGATTAAATCACTGTACCAAACCTATAGTTTTATGGTACACTATTCTCGTTCGGTTAGGAGGCATCGTGAACGAGAAGCAGTTCACAAAGTTCGGGGCACGCGTGGCAATTTACGCGCGCGTTTCAAAGACCAACGGCGGCCAATCCACCGACATGCAGCTACACGAGATGAAACCCTACGTGATGCGACGCGGCTGGCGCGTGGTAAAGGACTACGTCGATCACATCTCGAGTAAGAAGGCCCACCGCCCGCAGCTTCAGGCCATGATGTGGGCCGCGAAGCGCCATGAATTCGACATCGTGGTTTGCTGGAAATATGACCGGATTGCACGCGATACGATCCAGTTGCTCACGATTGTTGATGAGCTAAAACGCCTGGGCATCAACTTTGTCAGCCAAACCGAGCAAATCGACACGACAACACCGGGCGGTTACCTGACCGTCACCGTGTTGGCCGCTGTTGCTAAGCAGGAGCGTGACAATATCTCGCGGCGCATTCGTGCTGGCATAGCCCACGCACGGGCCAAAGGCACGAAGAGTGGTAAACCCATCGGTCGGCCACCGGGCAATAAGGTGAACGCAGCCGACGTTCGCCGCCTCTACAGAAAGGTTAAGTCCTGCCGCAAGGTAGCCGAGCAGCTTGGCATCGGCACGATGACCGTTCAGCGCCTCAAGTAGTCGTGTCCTATATTTCATCCTAATAAACACGCTTATAGACAACCACGTACCGGTCGGCACGATCCTTCCAGCCTCACGCGGTCACGCACACCCACTGGAATAGAAGCGTCACGTGACGGTCCCGTGTCCGGTGAAAACCCGAAATTGGGGACCCCGATCGAACCCCCCCAGGGGGTTCCGGGGCTCTTCCTAAAGGCTTCGGGATTTCTTGCCCGGCGGGACGAGGCCCGCAACCCGTTTGCTTGCAATGAAACCCGTGAAAAAACTGCATCGTGGTTCCTTTCGTAACGATCTTCCTTTCCGTCACAAAGCCCGCAGTCCGAAACGGGGGAACCAAATTCCAGCAAGGGGAACCAGCCGTTTCAAAACACCCGCCCATTTTCTAAACAGGGGTACAGAACTTTTCCCGAACAGGGGGTCAACGGTTGTCGAAACACACCCAGCATTTCTAAAAAGGGTACCGGATCACTTTCCGTAACTGGGCCCCGATTCCTGCCCCAACACCGTGTATGATCGTGGCACGTAGAATTCAATGAGAAATGATACGCGCTACGTGTCACACATTCCCAAGAAACTCCCAAAGGGAAAGGTACTCGTCCACAATCACGTATTTCCACAGCGGGTACTTGGTGCAAACGGTTTCAGGGCTTGGACACAAACCCTGAATGACACTATTGAGGTGTGCTCCTGCGGCTGGGCCGGGATAGACCTCTACGGCCTCGTCCACTACCGCATCAAAAGGGTCAATTCGAAATCTGAAAAGGGGAACCGTAAAAGAGTACCGGATCGCTAGCGCCGGGACCTGTGCTTTTCTGGAAGGGGAACCAAATCTTTTTCGCAAGGGGGGGCGATCTTCCTGGCCAGTTTCCGATAAGCCGACTTATCAAGACTTGGCCGTCAAGATCATCACTGCAAATGCGCCAACCCAAAAGATTCTTGCGTTTCGAATTAGGGCAGATCGAGTTGACCACCCTCAAAAACAGGAAGGAGGTTTATCTTGGGAGTCCTCGGGTCAACGTTGCTGATCCGGAGCGTAAGCGTATAGGAGTCAGACGGTTTCAATGGCATGTGCACACAATTCCAATGCCAGAAAGCAGCTTCAAAACCGCTCGACATGACGACCCAGATGTGTTCGTTCTGACCGTCCCTTGGCATTCCTGTGGCCTGACATACTGTCCGGCCGTTATGGTCAACCAGAAGAGCGTCGAGCATGGTATCTAAGTGCGTTAGTTCTTTGCGATTCTTGTCTGTTTTTCCTTCGGCGTAAAGTTGGAGCGACATCTCTTCGTCGGGTAAACCGCGAAAATGAAAAACATATTCTCCTGCTTGGTCAAATGGAATCTTTCGCATTTTGATGGTATAGCCAAAAATTGGCCCGCCTGAAAACTTGCCATCTCCGCGGAAGCGTAATGCTGGATATTCATCTGCAATCCACAACAGTGCGACGGCGCAAATCACTACGGTCGCCGCCACGTTTTTCGTGGATGATTTCATCGGAATGCGTCTGCCAGTTTATAACAGACTCGCGAGGCTCTCGGTCCACTTCGGAGCCTCAAGTTCTTTGCAGGGCCTGATAAACGGGATTTTCGGTAACTGGGAATCGGCGAAAGCCACATTCCGAAAACCCGACTTAGCAGGACTTGAGTGGAGTTGGAGAAAGAAGCGAGAAGGCTCTCGTTTAGTTTTGTGGAGACGACAACGGGATCAGCGGCAGTGGAGAATCCACCGTGGAAGGTTCTGTGGCGCTTCCACCGGAGCACGGATGCGTCTCGCGCTGAGGAAATAAATAGAGCGGCGAAAGTCTCGTCACATTTTCGCGAGCAACCCAAACTCCGATGTCTCTTGACCAATATCCATCGAGAGCCGCCCGCACCGTGTATGATCCGGGCTGAAGATCACTGAATTGAAATACTCCCCGGTCATTCGAGGTGACCTCCGCAATTACTCTCTCGGGATAATGGCGTTCATACAATGTGTTGCCGCCCACTTTGACTTCCCTGGTTTCCATAGGGGAGTTCGTGTCAGTCTGCAAGAGAGTCAATGAAGCCATTGCCAAAGGCCCACCCCAGGCGTTCCATACCGAACCAGCCACATAGACATTGTCCCGGCGTTCTCCGTACGAATCAGAAGGGTTCGGAGGGCCTGAGTTGGACATGTATCCAACACCGTTGATCTTGGCGAGTTCAGGCCTAACAAAGCAGCCGCTCTGCTCCCCTACGCGGAGCGTCACCAGCACGGGATAAGGCATATTCTCGGTGACTGCAGCGCTAGTGGAGAAGAATCCGGGAGACGAAAATTTTAGCCAACGCGTTAATGTGGGCAAACTTGGAAACTCAAAAGAACCGTCCTGGTTCGCTTTAACCGTGAGTACCCGATCTTCAGAGAAAAGCGTTATCGTCGCTGCAATTCCTCCGCCTGTCACATCTAGCACTTTGCCGTGTAATCCCGCCGATTGACCCCAAGCGGCGGAAACACGGAGCAGGCAGACGGCCACTAACCAGCCCAACAAGCAGCGACGGCTTCGTTTCAGATTCACGCTAGAAGTATAAACCTCTCGCTGCTGACTGCACCTGACCTCAGGGCCCGACAAACGGGATTTTCGTCAACTGGGAATTGGCGAGAACGGCAGTTGACGATAAACCGACTTATCGAGACTTGGCCGGTAACGGTGTGGCGAGGCAGGAGTCAGTTGTGGGAGCGTGCGTGCCCGATTCTGCAAGGTTGGCCACAGAGTCGAAGAGCGAAGCAATTCTGCCTTTGTATCCAGCGAAATCGTCCGGCGTCATATTGTTTGGTTTTCGCCATTGGCCGAGCGCTCTCAATCCCTCTGTTGCGGTTTGCTTTGCTCTTGTGCGGTCCTCAAATGTTTGAACTGGATCGTATGTGGCAGCGAAGCAGATTGCCTGCCCACGAGCCATGAAATCCAAGAGGCGGGTTTCAACGTCGGGCTTTTTCATCAGGGCTAAGAGCTTATCCGCATAAGAGGCAGCTTGGGTGTAATCCTTCAGCGAGTGATAAGTCCCGATGTATTCATGAAAGACAGACGGCATCAGCCCGGAACTCGGATATTTGATGACAAAATCGTCCAAGCATTTGATTCTAAGCTGAGGGTCCGGCTCCTCGACAGCTGCTTCGTAATCCGCGTATTCGTTGTTGGGTCGATATTCTTCTAATATTTTATTTCCATGGCATTGCGGTTTCTGGGTTTGACTGTGAGCCGCTGTAACAAATCCATTTGCCGCAACCAAGAACAACCCTATTCTGACGAATGCCGAAATCTGTTTGCGGGAGCACATCACTGCGCTTCTTCCCCAATTCTAACGCCGAAAAGCACAATTGGAACCGTGCGACGTATGAACTGCTTGCGAGGCCAAATCCTGATAAACGGGATTTTCGCTAACTGGGAATCGGGCCAAAGCTCATTTTCCGATAAGCCGACTTTTCGAGACTTGGCTTTGGTGGTTTACCGAAGCCCAGACTGTTAGTCGTCCGGACAAGCGATCCTAACCATACTGAATCGACCAAGACGCTCTTCGGATATAGTGAGCGAGTGGCCGAAAGTAGATCGCAGGCGACCGCTGCTGGATTTGTTGGCCTTTTCTGCTTCGCTATCTTTTGGACGGCGAGATTTGTACCCGGACTCGTCGGTACCTACATATCCGGCGCAGTCGGAGCGCTCGCCGTGGAGGTGGTTGCACCTATATTTGGTGTAGTGTTGACCATCTTTGCAGCAATCAAGGGGTCGAGATGGTGGGTGGCTGTTGTCGCCGCAGGTGTCACCAGTTGGCTTGAGTTCCTAGGTCTATTTTCAATCTCGTAGTAAACCAAACCGTTAACTCCTGAAAAACGCATTATCGGAATATGGGATAACAGGCCCTGACCGTGTTACATAAAGCCAATAGTAGGGCTGGCCGAACGAACAGCTAACGCTTGAGTAAAACAAGCCGGGCATCCTCGTTTGCGGACGACCTCGAGGCTCCTACCATGTAATTATCACCTGGAGAGCCCATGTCAAAAACCCGCAAGCGAGCGTTATCGGCCCTGACACTGTTATGCGTGTTGCCCACCCTAGGCAACGCCCAGTCCGACAGAAAACCTCTGACGAGCGGCGAAGTGATCGCGATGATTGCGGGCGAGTCCGTTAGCCAGGACATCGCTCAAGAAATCAACGTGCGTGGATTGGCTTTTCGTCCTGATGACGAATACCGCTCAATTGCAAAAGCCGCCGGAGGCGATGATCGTGTTCTCGGGGCATTGAAGGGCGCCAGAATTATTGAAGGCGGTGGGCAGGGTCAGGGAAGCCCATGGAATTCTTCGCTAAATCATTTAGCTCTGGCCGGCCAGGCGATACGCAGGAAGGACTACGCAACAGCCTCACAGGAACTCACTTCCGCCGTGGAATCGGCTTCCCGGGATGACGCGGGATTTGTGATGGGCGATTCGCTCATTCAGCAGAGTGAAGGCGATGAAGCATCGCAGGTATTGGCCGAGGTGGTACGGTTGTCTCCAGAATTTACTGCGGCTCACGCAAAATTGGCTTTTGCTCTTTATTCTGTGGGCCGTCACGAAGCGGCTTTAAACGAGGCAAAGGTCGCTCTGGCACAGAACTCACAATATGCCGAAGCTCACAAAAATGCGGCTTTGGCCCTCGCAGAGCTACGGCGATTTGAGCTCTCTGAACAAGAATACCAACAGGCCCTGCGCTTCAAGCCTGACTATGCCGCGGTCTACCAGGATTTGGGAATTCTCTACAACTTCTGGCACAGGTGGAATGACGCAATCGTCGCTTTCAAAAAGGCAATCGCCTTAAATGCGCCCTTCGCCGTCAACAATCACTATAACCTCGGAAATGACTACAACAGGACAGGCGACATCGACTCCGCCATCCGCGAGTACCGAGAGGCCAAGCGCCTTGATCCGTCACGAGTGGATGTGCGGCAAAACCTCGCCGGTGTTTTAGGTAAGCGCGACCATTCTGCGGCCATCAAAGAATATCAAGAACTGATAGCCCTGGATCCCAATTTTGCGAAGGCGCACGCTGGTGTTGGTTATTTCTTACTCCTCGATGGTGATTACAAGGGGGCTGAGGCCGAGTGTGAAAAGGCCATCCAAATTTACCCGCTCGAAGCCGATGCCTTCACCACCCTCGGAGAGGCTATTGAAAAGCAGGGCCGCTACTCCGAGGCGGTGACTGCGTATCTTCGTGCAGAGGCCCTGGATCCTGAACACGATGCTCCCCACCGCCTGCTCGGAAGAACCTATCTTGAGCAGAAGATGAATGCCCAAGCCATTGAGCAATTAAGGACGGCGACGCATCTTAAGCCCACGGATGCGGGCAACCACGACCTGCTGGCTCAAGCGTTCGCCGCTGATGGTGACCTGGATGGCGCGATCTCTGAGTACCGCGAAGCCCTGAAGTTTGCTCCGCAAAATTATCTGGTGATGTCGGAACTCGCACCTCTGCTTGAAAAGAGAGGCGACGCCAAAGGTGCATTAGAACAGTATCGCCAGGCTGCCGAAGTTGGCCAGGATCAAGCAGCCCATACAGCTTACGCGGATGCACAAAAGAGGCTCGGAGCAAAAGTGGTATCTATTCGGCCGGCAAAGGAAAATGCCAAACCCGTTGTGCGCCCACGTCCCAGCGTTCCTCCTGCGCAGTTGGAGTCGGCTTGGCGCCAGGCCTTCGCCGAGGGCAATGCCTTGAATGCACAAGGTAAGCAGGCGGAAGCGCAAGACCGATTCGAATATGCAGCTAGTCTTGCTGAAAGACTTGCGCCACAAGACGACCGATTATTCAGTACGCTCTCATACCTTGCAATGGTCTATTTTGAACAGCGGAAGATCGACCAGGGTAAAGTAGTCACCGAGCGCGCTCTTGCCCTTGGCGAACAAATCTACGGCTCCCAATCCCAGCAGATTGTGCACCCTCTCGAGGCTCTCGGCGACGTCGCAGTGAATGAGAACGATTTTCCTAAGGCAGAAACTCTCTATATGCGGGCCTTCGAGCTGAACGAAAAGTTCACGGGAGCCGACTCCACCTTTGTGGGCATGGACCTGAGCCGGTTGGGTTTGATGTATCAAAAGGAGAAGGCTTTCGATAAAGCGGAACCCCTTATTTTGCGGGCTTTGACGATCAGCGACACGCTGTCTCAGGGTGGCTATGACCCCATCACCGAGCATTACGTCGCTCAGGTGCAGAATTTGTATTTAGCGTGGCCAAAATTCGACAAAGCGGAGCCATATGCCCGCAGAGTTCTAGCCATAAGAGAAAGAACGTACGGGCCGAATAGCCCGATGGTCCTGAACCAACTCAGGACCGTTATCGATATTCTCACCAAAATCGGCAAGACAGAGGAAGCCGACAATCTCCGTAAGCGCGCCGCAGCAATTTCAGACGTCGAGCCACCCTCGCAGCCCTGACGTGGCTAAGGCGGAACCGTAGCTGTCACTCAACCTAAGATGCCACCTTCCGATAATCCGACTATTCAGGATTTGGCGATGATGAACTCTCAGGTGCGATAAACTCTCGGCGAGTATGTCGAACCGAAACTCGGACGATGTCAGCAGGATTTTTGACCACTACCGAATGTCGGCGAGGGCGATATGGAATACGATGTTCTGGCCCGACCCGGACTTCCGCAATTGGGATTCAATCGACCAATTCCACGAGATTGAAAGACTCCTGTTTCATGAATTGGTGTTGGCGAAGCTCGACAGAGAATGGGCGCTAGAGAACATTTTTCGGAATGCCATTCCCTTCTTTCACATCGTTCCTACCCTTGGAGACAGAACGCCAATCATGATTCAGAACCCACGACCGGGAGCACCGACTGGCTACTGGGACGACCCCGTAAACACTGTTAAGCGAGGGGAAGCCGAATTCGTTTTCATTGCTTACTTCGATTGGAATAAAATGAACTACATCGACCTCCGGTATTACCACGTCAGGATCACCAGCTTCAGTGCGCACCCCGAACTCGTTGGCCGTGAGGCTCTAATCGAGTGCCAAAGCACCGCAGTCTACCTCGTGAACGAATAGGTATTTTGCGTGGAATCGCCACCCATGTAATGGGCTGGGACAGGTTCCAACTGACATAGGTCCTGAGAACGGTGTTCTCGTCCAGTGGGATTCTCAGGCAGGAGCCACATTCGGTGAACAAGACTTAGCAGGCCTTGACGGTCGCCTCGCCGAGGCGATGTTGACTTCCTAACAGGTAGCTCTTTTCATTCCAGCTGGCGAAATAACCATTGCCCTCTATAACAAACGAAGTAAGTCTCTAGGCCGTCGCCATTATCACTCACAAGTACGCGAGCGCTGGCTAACACGCCAGTTGGACCTCCGGGCTTCGGACGTGTATCGGTAACAGGATGGAAAGAAGTCAATTCAAGGTTGCGTTGTGTTTCGATTCTTAAGCCGCGCGGCCAATTCCAGTATTCGATGACAGCTGGGCACCCTGCCAGTTGCTTCGGGTCGGCCAGCTTCAACTCCAGAGTGTCGCCCACCGCGAAGATCAGTTTATATGGCCTGTCGCTTTTCTCTCTCTTCTTACACCAAAAGGCAGCACTGTAACTTGCCTCGGGAATCCATCCTAGAACGTAAGGTGGATTCATAATATTAGGGTCCCGGTCAAAAAAGTCGTCAATCGGATTGCAGCCGTTCGCGTGAGCAACATCAACGAGGCTTTGGGGCATGACATTATTGGGCCAAGAGGCTGGAGCAAAGACCAGCGACAATAAGCTGCATGTCGCAAAAACGGCGAGAGTTCGTCGTCCGATTTTAATCATCTCTTTCTCCACGAAGCCTATGAGACGAGTATAGGGGCAGGAGCAAGCTATCGCAGGAAGGTCTTTAATTCGGGAGCCTAAATCCTAACTCTCGAAAAACGGTGTTCTCGGATAGTGGGATTTCGAGCGGGCCACATGACGAGAACTTATCAGGACCTGGAATCGGGAGATGGTTCGGAGAATCGCCGCCGTACCAGCGATATTCCAGCGCGGGATCGGGGGACTATACCGGGCAGATTTCGTACTCCAGCTCTCCGATAAGGAGTCGAAGCGATCGCAGCGCGTCCCGGCGGACCCAATACACCGGGTCACGCTGGGTTGCTTGGAAGAGAGCTTCCGTTACCGCCTTCTCGTTCCTAGAGGCCAGGAGCATCGCCGACCAGGCTCGATAGGTCCAATGCTGTCGTTGATCGAGCAGAACGGCGATGAGTTCGTCGGCGGTGAGGCTGCCGCGTTCACGTGTTGCCATCCATGGCTCTACTGTCGTCACAGTATCGCAGCCCGCGGCATCTGACGGTGTTTCTGGCCATTTCACGCACAACGCTGATCTTTTCCTCTTCACATAGCCTAACGGCTGCATGCGAAAAGCCCCATACTACGTCCGCGCTATTTCTCTAGGACCGCTGGCGCGTGAGTAGACTATCGACAGCATTGTCGGGCCGATTCCTGAAAACGGCCAAGTCCCGTCTATAACGGCATTCTCGTCAACTGGCTTCAAAGCGTGGAAATCGGCTTCACCGCCTCGGACCTCGAGGCCCGAATCCTGGCGCAACACGTCACGGGTCACGAAGCGCCTGGCAGAAAGGCTAGACCTCGTCAGTTTCGAAAACCCTTCTCGGGAGTTGAGATCAATGGCCGACAAATCGGATTCCGGAAGATTAGTACCTTGGTACGTTAAGCCTTGCACAACAGAAGGCTGATGGAGTTCCACGCCACTAATCCTACTCGGCGTATACTGTGAACCGCCATGTCCTTATCGCTCGCCATATTCCTCGCGAGCATCACGTTTCAAATTTGTGTGCTCTCGCTTCTGGCGCGGAACGCCCTGTGGCGGATGTATCCCTTTTTTTCAATATATGCAATTGTGAACGCACTGGAGAGTTTTATCCTTCTTGCCGCCTACTTACGCTTCCTGCTTTTTTACTCAACTCTGTACTGGCGTTTCGACAGTGTGGATGTAGTGCTTCGGTTCCTGGTGGTCTGGGAAGTCTTTCATCAAATGTTTCCGAAGGGTTCGGGCCTGAACAGGAGCTTGTCGAAGAGCTTGGCTATGGTTGCCTTTCTTCTTCTCATACTTGCTTGCGGCGCTTACATTTTGGGGGGCTATCAGAATTACACGAGTATGCGTTCAATCGGTCTAGCCTTGGATAGCACTTTCGGTTTCGTTCAGGCCGTCATGATTTTAGGTACGCTCCTTATGGCTCGCTATCATGGCGTTAAGTACGGCCGGAATGTCAGCGGAATAGCCCTTGCATTCGGAGGATGGTTATCGATCTTAACCGCTAGTAGTGCCATGGCGGAGCTGACCAGTTCTTTCCTGCCGTATTGGTTCTATTTGCGACCATTGAGTTTTGTGGCGATGATGGTTGCCTGGCTATGGGCTCTGTGGGTTTATGAGCCAACCCCGCAAATCAACGGGCCGGGCGCTTTGGCAAACTAGCACCGTCTCCTAAACCACGCATTAGAAGGACACCCGCACCTTCCCGAAAAGCAGAAACTGGCATTCGGAAAAGTCACTTTTCGAAATCCCGACTTACCAGTCCCTAGCCCTTAAGTGCGGAAGCGGTGGCCGTTACATATACGCTACATTGGCGCGGTGATCCTTCCAACCCGCGAAGCGGGGTGTCCATTCCAATAGGCAGAAATTCTCTCTCAGAAAGGAGAGCGTCTTGTCCAAACTGACGATTGGAACAATTCTGCTGTTGGCTACACTGCTGTTGGGAAGCTTCGATTGTGTGCGCGCGCAGAGTCTGAGCCCTTACTTTGGTCTGGGCTCAGGAACAGCCTCCGCGGGGACGAGCACGGGTTGTCCCCCAGGGCAGCTTTTCGATAACTTCAATACCGCTTGTGAACCCGCGC
>Ga0207081_1144_pt1 | contig 13458 bp, 7 predicted proteins | sample Alteio_BWMinHeat_59_FD_153524 | JGI IMG/M metagenome (GOLD analysis project Ga0207081, IMG submission 153524) | Enriched cells from forest soil in Barre Woods Harvard Forest LTER site, Petersham, Massachusetts, United States -... | ecosystem: Environmental > Terrestrial > Soil > Temperate forest >... | reverse complement strand
GCAAGACTATGAGTGGCGTGATGCCCTTTTTTTTCATTTCTTGTATTATTTTTTTGTAGTGAGCAATAGCTTCTTCATCCCATTTTGTTTGTTCCGGTTGTACGCGACTCCATTCAATTGACATGCGCATAGTGTTAATACCAAACTCTTGTTGCATCATGGCAATGTCTTCTGGATATTTATGCCAAAAATCTATAGCTTTTCCTACAAGTTCTCTAATTTTTTTGTTGTGTGTCGCATCTTTTATTTCTTGTTTAATTGATGTATCTCGTAGTCGCTCAACTATACCGGTTGTTTTTTGATTAGGGTTTCCATAAATTATTTCCCATGCACCGCGTGCCCATTCTGTATCTACTGTTTTTGTTGTATTATTGTTTGTTTTCTCTAAATAGTCGCGCCACTTTGTTATTTCTTCTAGAGCCTTTTGATTCATCTTTGGTTGCTCTTTTGCGTACTGCGTCCAGAATTGCACGGCGTTTTCGGCAATTATTTGATTATGACTTCGTACAAAAATAGTCCATGAATTTTCGTCACCGATACCACCTTCTACTTGGTATGAAGAGCATGAAGCACCAAAGCAAAAGGGCACTTGAAGCCCCAGAGACTGCAAAGCATTATGAACATTTGTATGATCGGCTACTGTTTGGGCAAAGTAAGCGCTCAAAGCAAGAGGGTCTTTTATAAGAGTATCATTTTGCTCATAAATAGGTGCCCACTCGAGCTCCCACTGCGTATATTTTGGAGCCGTGACATTCGTTGAGGTGCTGGTTATGTACGAAGTTATGATGCCTACGAGTAATAAAAGATATTTTTGGTTGTTCATGATTTCTCCTTTTTTCTAAGATTAGAAGTAGCATAGCATAGACAGTGTCTATTTGTCAGTAGCTGGTGCGTTTTATGAATTTTGGCTATTATGAAACAAGGTTGATATACAGTTTTATGAAAGGGGTTTTATATGCAATTTGTGCGCAAGGTAATCGTGTTGAGTATTTTATCTATTGGGTTTAATCTTACTATTCAAGCAGAGGGTTGGTGGGATTATTATAACACGGCGAAATCAATGGCTTCTTTTCATATAACGGTTGGGTGGAATAACTATTGGTATGGTAATAAAAAGAACTTTGATGAAATCATTGGATCCGGTGATAAAACAGAAGTTGTTATTAATGATAAAGGAGTCATAACTTCTATTACTGATAATAAACGATCGCCAGTTTTGTTAGGCCGGATACCTCAAACGCAAACTGATATTGATGCAATTCGTGATGGGCTTTCCAACCATGATAAGATTGGCATTTATACGTTTAACAGGGATTTTGAGCGTTCGTGGGCTGGGCTTGAAGATTTAAAACGGAGCGAAGATAACGAAAATTTGATTATATGGCATCGTTATGACACGACTGACTATACGTCTCCAAGCGATATCGATCTTATACGCATTGCGCGTGATTTATATTCACGCGATAAACGGGGCGAAAAAAGGGCGTATGTGCATTGCAAAGCAGGGCGAGGCCGCAGTGCAGCCGGCATCGTTGCTTATTCTCTCTTACTCGCAAAAAATGACGGAAAAATTGATCAAGTTTCAATTGATTCAATGGAAAAATATCTACAAACAAAGCGCCCACAGGTTGCGTTAAGTTCTGATGCGCGCGTTAAGCTAGAAGATTTTCGTAAGGAATTGTCTAAAGAATCATTTGAAACTATGATACAAAAAAATGATCTGGCCATTGCAAAGCGCGATGCTGAATTATCTCATTAATTTAGAATCTATTAAAAATAAGAAAAAGCCACGGAATCATCCCAACCCGTGGTTTTTTTATTTGTGTTAATCTGCATTTGATATATTTGCATGTTTGTCTTTTATGCATTTCTATACATGATAAGGATTTTTATAATAAAATATTTATAAGGGTTTTACTATAAAAAACATTTAAAAAAAGGGTGGAGATGAAAAGATGGATGCATGTATTCGTACAGATTATATTGGGTTCTGTTTTTATAACAAATGCCATGGAGCAACAGTCTGATCAAAGCAAGAAAATAACGGTAACAATAAAGCTTGTTGATGATGGTAAAGAGATCGTATTTAACAAAGAAAATGACATCATAGAAATGCCTAAGGAAATGCTTCTTTTAAGTTCAACCCTTGCTAATGTATTAGCAGATATGGGAGAGGAGGCTTTTAAAGATGAAAAAACGGGAGGATGGGTTATTCCTGAAGCTGTTACTGAAGAAACAATTGATATGTTAATATTGTTATGGAATGCAAGGCTTTCATCAAATGAGAGGACCCTTCATACAATAGAAGGATACAGCGAAGGCCTTATCTATAATAGAAAAATGCAAGAACTTGTAAAACAATTAAAAGAATATAATTTTGAACAATTATATGATTTGATCAAACTGGCTAATTTTTTTGATCTTATTTTTATTGTAAAGGCAGCATGTAGTGTGTTTTCTGATAAAATTGAAACATTCGACGATGTAAAACACGTTCTATTAATGCATATTATTTCAGGTCCGGATAAAATCATTGCTCATGGTATTTTAACATGGCCGAATGTACATGTTTACCCTTTTAATAGTATTCTTGGAGATCTTTGCGCGTATTCTCTTGGTAAAGGCAGAAAAAAGGTTTTAGAAACAATACCTGTTACTAGCGGGGAGATCAATCAACAAGGAGATGCCTTATTTTTTTCAGCGCCTAATATGTATGTATATACTATAAAGAGAGATAGGGTAACTAAAATTCCATTCTTATTTCTTTTAGAAGATCAGATTGAATTTGATTCGGAAAGGTTTGCGCTATCACCGAGTGGGAAATATATTGTCTGCGTTGGCAAATCAGATAAAAACAAAATTACCAATATGTATCTTATTGATATGGAAACTGGGCATAGACGAGTGATTCCTAGACCTGAATTATATCAAGATTGGACTGCTAAGAGAAAATTTTATAAAGGAAATGTTGCCAATATTATTTTTTCTCCGGATGAAAAAAATATATTGGCATTATATGATAATGCAATTTATCAATACGATACAATTACGGGTAATCTTATTAGTCAGCAACCTATGAAGTTGACAGATGAAGGCAAAGTAATGATAAATATAAGTTTTGGCAAATTTGATCCTGCATATTTATTTGTTAAATATCATGGAGGCGCAGATTTTTTTAACGCATTATACGATTATGAGAAGAAATCATGGGTAAGCGAAGAGCACATCCCAAGAAATATTGATGATATACCCTCGAATCAAAATTCGAAGATTAATTATTTTTTTGTTGCTAATGTAAAAGAAGAATTTGGGCTTGCTAATATTTATTCTGCTAAAAAAATTGAAAATAAAAAAGATGTTTTCATGTTGCAGGAAATTGTTTCCTTTGAAAATCTTGCAGAAGATGAAATTAATTATAGGTGTTTGGCTTCGGTAGTGAGTCCAGCAAAGCAAGGCGCAGATAAGCCATACGAATCAATGGTAATTTTAGCTGATATTGTTCCGGATGATGTGCGCATCCTTATCAAAGATTATAATAAACCTCTTGGTATGCAGCGTATTACTTTATCTGAAGCGTTATATTTGTATACAGCGAAGTTATATGATTGGGATCCAAGCAAAAGAGAAAAAATAGATCAATTATTTTCTGAAGTAGGCATTAATTTGGAGCCAGGCATAATTGATGTTAGAAAATTAGCTACAATAAAAAATTGGCCGGTCCCAGAATTAGAATATATCTCTGAGGTAATAGCAGGAGGGCAACCATTGCATAAAGAAAATGTTCCTGTAATAGCATCGCAACCAACGATAGATATGCCACAACAAGTCTCTCAACCCAGTCTGTGGCAACGATATGCGCCAACGTTTCTTCGGCGAGGTGCGCAGGCAGCAAGACAACAGTTATCAGCAGTACAGCAACAGTTTAGAAATTTATACAATAATTATTCGACTCGGATTAACTATGCGTTGGGTGCAGCAGCAGTGGGCGGTCTCGGTTGGTTATATTTAAAATATGGTAAAGATTCAGGACTATCACTTAGCAAATAGTTATAGAAATAGTATAAGGGCATCACTGTTAAACTGATGCTCTTATACTAATTTTTGTATTGATTATTACACATTAAAACGTACGTGAATAATATCGCCATCTTGAATGATATATTCTTTACCTTCTTTGCGCATTTTTCCTGCTTCTTTTATTTTTGCTTCACTGCCTAGTGTCATTAAATCATTATAATTGAATGTTTCTGCGCAAATGAAACCCCGTTGCAAATCTGAATGAATTTCTCCTGCTGCTGCAGGCGCTGCCATGCCTTTTTTAATTGGCCATGCATGAATTTCTTTTGGTCCGCATGTAAAGAATGTGATGAGTCCCAATTGAGCATATGTTGTACTGATAATGTGAGCTAATCCAGATTCTTGCATATCGAGCATGCCCATCATTTCTTGTGCATCATCGTGAGAAAGCTGCGCGAGTTCATATTCTAATTTTGCACACACGGGGATAACGCGGTTGTTACCAAATTTTTTAACAAGAGTTTGGTAGTGTTGATTATTATTGGCAGAACCGATCTCGTTTTCTGCAATGTTGGCGATGATGAGAAAGTTTTTCCCCGAAAGAAGGGGAACGGTTTCTACCGGCGCTTGATCTATGAGTGAGCGAACACGTTCGGGATCTGCATTGTCGATGGCAGTTTTTATTTCGTTTAATAATGTTTGTTCTTGTTCAGATGCTTTCTTTTCAGCGGGGCTTCCAGTACGCACTGATTTTTCTAATTTGGCAAGTCGTTTATTGATTGAATCAAGATCGCTCAACATAAGCTCATCGATAATGATTTCATAATCAGCAATCGGATCAATGGTCTCGCCTTGATGGAGTATTTCTGGATCTTCAAAGCAGCGCAGTACATGTAAAATCAGGTTTACATCACGGATATGACTTAAAAATTGGTTGCCCAATCCTTCACCAGAAGCAGCACCTTTTACAAGACCTGCAATATCAACAAAAGTAACGGTTGCGGGGATAATTTTTTCTGAATTATAGATTGCTTTGAGTTTTGCTAATCGTGAGTCTGGAGTTTCTGTTATAGCAATATGGGGATCTATAGTGCAAAAAGGGTAGTTTTCTGCAGGAACACTCGATTTAGTGAGTGCGTTAAATAAGGTTGATTTGCCTACGTTTGGCAAGCCTACAAGGCCAGCTTTGATGCTCATATTTTCTTTACCTAACTTTTTAGGGTTTTATTTTCATTAGTGGATACCATTTGGCAGTTACCATGCATGTGGTTTAAGTGAGACTTTTACCAGGCATGTACATTTACTTAGTGTGCGCTAAAAGGCAACTTTATTCAAATTTATGAGGGGGTTCTTCATTTTTATTAAAAACCTGTGCTAGCATAAATCCTGGGTTGTCATCAGCTTGTAATGGGTTGGAAATTATTCATGGGAAAGGGAGAAAGCGTTTAATAAAAAAATAATAAAAGGGGTCTTAGGTGAGAGTTTTAGCATTATTGTGTTTAATTTGGCCATATAATTTTTTAGAAAGGAGATTGTAATGCACGCAATTCTTAAGATAGTATGCAGCGCAATTTGGCTTGTAGGTATTTTTGCATTGATTTGTATGGGGCTGATGCCTTTTGGCTATGATGTGTTTGCAACAGACTTCATGATGAATCATCCCGGATTGATTATGGCGATTCATTACATAGCGGGTATTGCTGGTATCATAGGATTGATTAAATTTACGCATCATTGCATGGGTGGCGGATCTTGGTGCCATTCTCGCGATGAAAGAGGTGGTGCTTGCGGATGCGGCATGCCAAATTGCAACTGCTGCCGTAAATAAGCAATTACTTATTTATTTAGATTGCTAATCAAAAAGGCGGGATTTTTAATGTCCCGCCTTTTTAGTATCAGTTTTATGATTTTACTGATTTATTTCAGTATCAAAAGGCTCTTCATTCTTAGGTTGTTGCGCTTGTTGTGCTTCAGGGTTTTCCTGAGATTGTTGAGCATTTTGCGTGTACAACGTTTCAGCTATTTTGTGAGATGCTTGGAGCAACTCTTGCGTAGCTTTTTCAAGCTCTTCTTTGTTTTCTGCATGATCTTTAAGTGCAATCTTTGCTTTTTCAAGACCCGCTTGTGCTGTTTGAACATCAGCTTCTGCTAGCTTGTCTTTATTTTCGCTGATGGTTTTTTCTACTTGTAGAATGATACCATCAAGTTTGTTGCGTACTTCAACGAGTTCTACGGCATTTTTATCTTCTTGCTCGTGATCGCCCGCTTCTCTGACCATGCGTTCAATTTCATCTTTATTGAGCCCGCTGCTGCTGGTAATCGTGATTCTTTGCTCTTTGCCAGTTGCCTTGTCCTTTGCGGAAACATTTACGATACCGTTTGCGTCAATATCAAAAGTAACTTCAACTTGTGGTACGCCACGAGCTGCTGCAGGTATGCCATCAAGTCTGAATTCGCCCAATTGTTTGTTGTCTTTTGCAAATTTACGTTCACCTTGCACAACGCGAATATCAACAGCGCTTTGGTTATCTTCTGCGGTTGAGAATACTTGAGACTTTTTGCTTGGTATGGTTGTGTTACGTTCAATGATAGGTGTTGCGATACCGCCCAGTGTTTCTATGCTTAGGGTCAATGGTGTTACGTCAAGAAGAAGCATGTCGGTAACATCACCGGCAAGAACACCACCTTGAATGCCTGCACCAAGTGCAACAACTTCATCTGGATTAACTGATTTGTTTGGTTCTTTACCAAAGAATTCAGCTACCAATTGTTGTACTTTTGGAATGCGAGTAGAACCACCAACCAAAATAACTTCGTTTATTTCACTTGTATTGAGATCTGCATCAGCAAGTGCTTTTTTGCACGGTTCAAGCAAGCGAGTAAATACCGAACTACACAAACTTTCTAGTTTTGCGCGTGATATTTTGCAGGTAAAGTGTTTTGGTCCTGTTGCATCTGCCGTAAGGTACGGAAGGTTTATTTCTGTTTCCAGAAGCGTAGAAAGTTCTTTTTTCGCTTTTTCTGCAGCTTCTTTGAGACGTTGTAATGCCATCTTGTCATGTGTTATGTCGATACCATGTTCTTTTTTGAACTCTGATACCATGAAATCCATAACTATATTGTCGATGTCATCACCGCCCAAATGAGTGTCGCCATTGGTCGATTTAACTTCGATAACCCCATCTTGAATCTCTAAGATAGAAACGTCGAATGTTCCACCACCAAAGTCAAATACTGCTATTTTTCCGCCATTTCTTTTGTCTGAGCCATATGCTAATGCTGCGGCAGTTGGTTCGTTTATGATACGTCTCACTTCGAGGCCTGCAATTTTGCCGGCATCTTTGGTTGCTTGACGTTGAGAATCGTTAAAGTATGCAGGAACAGTAATTACCGCTTCTGTTACTTTTTCGCCAAGATGCTCTTCGGCAATCTGTTTAAGATGGCTTAATACAGCGGCCGAAATCTCTTGTGGTGTATATTCTTTATCTTGAGCGACGATGCCGATGTCCCCATTGATACGTTTCGTTACCTTATAAGGAATGCGGCTTATCTCATTTTGAATCTCGCTATACGGATGCCCAATGAAGCGCTTTGCCGAATAGATAGTGTTTTCAGGGTTTGTAACAGCTTGTCTTTTTGCGATGGTCCCTACCAAGCGCTTACCATCCTTAGTGAATGCAACGATAGATGGGGTGGTGTTATTACCTTCGTTATTAGGTATAACTTTTGCTTTTCCGCCTTCCATTACCGTTACCACTGAGTTGGTGGTACCTAAGTCGATACCTATTATTTTTTTTCCCATAATCTCTCTCTTTGGTTGTAATGATTTATCATTTTAATTACCTAATTATAGACCTAAAACGGCCATTATGTCAAGCCTGGACTAAAAAAATCTTAGTGGGCGACACTAAAGTTTTCTACATGCAGGCGCTTATCACGCCGCCCATCTTTTTGCACATTCTTATCGGAGCGCGCCTCGTCGCTTATGGTGTCGCATAATTAAAGGGAGGAGGAGTGGGGGCAGTTACCTCCGTCGCCCCTTGTTCCATGCGAAAATCGCGCGAACCCCCACTCCTCCTCCACCGTCCCCGCCACACTATCGAAGTTCGAGATGGGGCGGGGACGGTTCCGTTTCCGTTATTTAAGAATATGGGTGAGAAAATATAAGAAGGGATAATAAAATAATAAGATAAGAGGGGATAATAAGAGAGGATATAAGAGAAATAAGAATTAAGAGGATAAAGGAATAAAGAATTAAGAGTAGTCGTAGGGGGTGAGGAGTAAGGGATAAGGAATAGAAAAGGAGTAAGGGATAAGGAATAGAAGAGGAATACAGAAGAAATAGAAGGGGAATAGAGAGTGAAAAATAAGAGATAAGGTAATACTAAGAAATAAAGAAATAATAGAGATCCTAAAGAGATCCTAAGAAGTAATTAATAAGTAAGAAAGAATAAGAAGAGATATTAAAAGGGATAAAGAATAGGGAATAAGGGATAAAGAATTATAAATATATGAAGAAGAAAAAGAAAAAATATAAGAAGGGGTGATAGAGGGTTATAGAATGTATAGAGAGGGTGAGTGAGCTATGCGGTATCCAATATATATACGTGTAAATGTATATAAAAAAAACTAACCAATCGCACGTACCCTCGAAAAGCGCAACCCTCTTACCATTTAACGTGCCCGATTATAGCTTGTGCAATGCGTAGCTATCTTATTTTCATATTATTATTGTAATTTTTTCAGGTTAAAAATCATTTTTGTTCTCTTTTTTCTTAAACGGGAATGAAGGGGCGCCTTGCTTTTTTTGTGAGATTTCTTGAGAGCGAAGATCCCTTCATGATACTATTAAAGTAAGGTCTATACTCGCAAGGCGACCTGTTGCAACCGAACCTTGATTATACGTGGTATGAATACGCCCTGTTTTTGGATTAATATACTGAGGCAATGCATCAATATACGTATTTTTTAATTTAGACAATTCACGATGTTTCATAATAAGACGCGGCACCACATGTAAGCGTCCAAGTTCTGCCAGCACACTCTGATCGGTAGAATATTCCCCTTTTTCACTTTTCTTTTGGGGTGGCAATTTTAAAATATTAAAAAGCAGATCTTGCACCTGCTTTGGTGAATTGAGGTTAATCGGCAATAAAAAGCCAGCTTGTGCTTGGATTTCTTGTTCTATTTGAGCAATATCTCGCGTCACCACCTCCCGCAATCGTTGCAGCACGGCAACATCACATATAATGCCTTCACACTCCATGTGATACAAAATTTCGCAGATGGGCATTTCAATATCACGATATAATTGATCCATATGCTCATGCGTAAGTAAATTTTGTAAAACTGACACTAATTTATAGGTCTGATGAGCATCGGCAGCTGCATAATATAAAGCATCTTCTACCGGCACATATGAAAAGTCTTTATAGGTATTTTTTTTGACCATTTCATCATAAGTGAACATATCTTCACCAAAATATTGCAATGAAACATATTTGAGTCCTGCGCGTTGACCATCTTTGGCAACTAATGCTGCTGCAAGCCATGTATCATGCACAACACCAGCGAGATTAATTCCGTGAGCACCTAAAACTTTTTGATCAAACTTAGCATTATGCAAATATTTTTTATAATCAGGGCTTTCCAAGAGAGGTCCCATTACATCACGTATTTCTTGTAATGAAAGTTGCGGCGTATCAGTACGATGTCCACATGGAATGTAATACGCTTTACCGTCTTGCATGCATACTGAAATACCAACAAGATCGCTTTGCATTGCATCTAACCCATTTGTTTCGGTATCAATCGCAAATGCTTTATAGTTTTTCAGATCAGCACACAACGCTTCAAGCTGTTCCCGCGTTGTTATCAATGAAAAAGAATATGTTTTTTGCCAATAGAGCTTTTTATCTTCTGCTGTTGAACTTATTGCGCCTATTTCTTCTACTAAGCTTTTAAAGCGTAATTCTTGAAAAAAAGGTAATGCACGCGCCCAATTTTTTTTATCGAATGTTAAGTTTTCAAGCGTGATTTGTGATGGATGATATTGCAATAGAAAAAGATCGCGACTTAAATAGGCATTTGCACGCTGCTCTTCGAGTGCTGCGCGCGTACGCGGCTTTGCTATAAGATTTACATGTGCATACATCTCATCTAAAGATGCAAATTGGTTAGCCAACTCCTCCGCGCCTTTTTTGCCAATGCCATGCACACCCGGAATATTATCTGATGCATCACCCAGTAATGCAAAATAAAAAGGCAAGCGTTCAACAGGCACACCCATTTTTTCTTGGAATTTTGCGCGATCATAGATTACATCTTTAGTTGGATCATACACCAAAATGTGATCGGTAATGGTCTGCCCCATATCCTTATCCGATGTTACCAAAAGAACCGTATAGCCCTGCGCGACTTGCTCTTTGGCAATAGAATACATAAGATCGTCAGCCTCTATGCCTGTGCGCGAAACCTGCAAACATCCAATAGTGTCAGCAAATTGCATAATACGCTCTTTTTGGGTAAAAAGATCACTCGGTGGCGCTTGCCGCGTTGCTTTATAGGCAGGAAAAAGCTCGTGACGCGTGGTCTCACCCTTGCTGTCCCATACCAAGGCACAGTAAACAGGATTAAATTTATCAATCAATTTTTTAAACATACGACAAAAGCCAAATACTGCTTGCACTGCTTCCCCTTCAGGAGTGTGCAACGGTCGTATGCTATAATAAGCGCGATATAAATAAGAAGAGGCATCAACAAGAATAATAGTTTTTTCTGAATTATATTTCACAGGCTTCTCAAATGAGGGAATGTTAATGATCATTGTAACAAACAGTATACTGATCAATGGCACTATGCTCAAACTACTAAAAAACGCTATATGATTGAACATGATGCCTGTGTTAATTGTTTCGATTTATTGTATTATGCCAACGCAAAGGGTTAATGTTCCACCGCCTGCCCGCACATTCTCTTTGAATATATTTCTGGGACGCCATTCCTTTCAGCACCCCACAATACCAGTATGCAAAAAATAAAAATAATTTCTATCAAAAAAGCGCGCGCGCATCAAGCAAAAAAACAATCAGGCGAAATCGTTGCCTTTGAAGAATTATCCTTGTAAATATGAATCGCCCCTATTATTTAGGTCAAATTGAGTTCCATTTTAGTGTCCACTCGGTATGTGGGCTTTTAGGACCTCGCCAGGTTGGCAAAACTACATCCTCATGAACATACATTCCCTATAACTGATATGGTTACTGCATTGGGATTAAAAAGTTTGTATACCAACAATGCTGCATCTTCATAGACTTTATTATGCAAAATAAAGTATTATCATTAATAATATGAAGTAAACCTCTATCTAAAAAGGGGTATGTCCCAATGATTAAAATTCTTATGTGTAGTTTTTTGATGATACATTCGTCGATTTACAGCATGGATAATAAAAACTTTGTATACGTAAGAAACACGGCAGATTTTCAGAAAATCCCTATAAACAATACAACAACCGTGCAAGACATAATAGATAATGATAAAATGCGCTGCTCCTGCGTGCCACCTCATACTTTATATATCTGTAACGTAAAATGTGCTCATAATGCATTGGGCCCCCTAGAAAGCCATGATTTAATTATGACTCTTTCAGAAGAATATGACTCTATTTATTTTGAAAGAAGATAGCATATCATTCGCCGTTATTATAAAGAATGTCATCAATAAAGCTTCTTTTCTCTTTTTTTGCTTTTAAAAAAATCACATAATGCTATCATTATTAAAATAATCTAAAAATGCTTTTTTTAAGTGATATATCAAAACTATAAGGAAAATACTTTATGAAAAAATGTATGTATATCATAACACTCTTAACAATCACTTCAGCTGCTTTTGCTATGGAAGAAAGACGACCCTTCATCATTGAGATGATTTCTTTTGGCAGAGGTCCGATTCCTGATTTTAACCCAACCCCAACAATACAATGTTTGGTAGAAACCCAATTAATATCTTCAAATCAGACATCAGTAAACATCCAATCTTACTGGGTAGAATCACAAAACCCTCAAACAGTAACTATTGGCGATATTAGAACAAAACTTGCTCAAGAAGGGATTTTACCAAGAACTACATTTTTATATGTCGGGCATCCAGGTGGAACTGGCGAAAAATGCGAAATAGCACCTGATCACACGCGCTTATGCGACATTGAATCGCAATATGGTAGAGCAATTTTAACGCCCTTCTTGCTCGGTTCCACACCAACGGTCTACCGCGGTCCTATTGTGCTAACTCAACATTCATTAGGCCAAGTTTCTCCAGATGCGTTGGAGCGCTTAAACAGCAGATAGATTCAAAAAATTGTGTTATCTGGAAACTGGAATTTTATGTTCGCACTCTTGGCAATTCTTATAGGTACCACAAGCATCTTGGGGTGCGAAGAACAAAAAGAATCATTAGATGTAGCCGAAATTTTGCCACATGTGGCATCTGCTTATTATGGTAGCTTTGATAATACTACACGCTACAACCTCGCATTGGTCAATAAGCGTACATATGCCAATTTGCTAGAAGCAGCAAATGCGTATTACAGCTTAAAAAGTGGTAATAACACTGCACACATCGCACTAATATGTTCACAATGTTTAAAGGTGGAATGTACATGCAAAGGACCTCAACGCAAATATCGCGGCTTGCTTACACGTAATGGCAGCGATGGAAAAAATATCCAAGCATATCTTGCTTCGAGCTATGTTAGACCGATGGCAACAAAATATCATAAAGCTTTGGCATTTGACACTATTTTTAATATGGCGCCTGTCGCTTCTATACCCGATCCTAAGTTCTGCACACAAATGGCGGGGTTTAGAAAAGGCTCGGCCACTTACGGACATTGCGGCAAAAAACCCTCTTCTTTTCTTATATACAAATACACAACGCCCCCCTATGCAATGAAAAATTCAGATGATATTCATGTATTAGAATCAATACCGCTATGTGTTAATAAGTGCCCTCTTCAATCATATGTGGTTCCTACCGAAGACAGTGTGCATGAGCTAACGCTATCTAACACTAATGAATTGACGAGACGTAACGTACGATTTAGTTTCGACAAGAAAGTCTATCCATTCACTATTTTATCTCTTTTCCCCCTTTTGCATGAGAAATATATCAACCTTATAAAGCAACAACAGTGCTTCGTATCAAGAACTGAAAAAATCACTTCATTTTCTAATGATTCGTTTTATGAGCCATATTTTTCTCAAAACGAAATAGCCACTACATTAATACCTATGTTTGACTTAATAATGTCCCTTAACAAAGGAAGATATCCCGACATTGTTGAAACATTTTTAAATAGACACAAAAGCCATCATGTTATATGTAATTGTCAAAGCAATCCCTATGCTTATGAAGCTCCAATAGATCTAGTACGCTTTTCTT
>Ga0207081_1143_pt1 | contig 13463 bp, 7 predicted proteins | sample Alteio_BWMinHeat_59_FD_153524 | JGI IMG/M metagenome (GOLD analysis project Ga0207081, IMG submission 153524) | Enriched cells from forest soil in Barre Woods Harvard Forest LTER site, Petersham, Massachusetts, United States -... | ecosystem: Environmental > Terrestrial > Soil > Temperate forest >... | reverse complement strand
TCCCGCAGCTTCACGGACCGCGTCGAGCGTCTGAAGGAGTTTTCCCGGCGCGTGGCGGAAGGCGACTTCCGGCCATTGCCCCGCGACAGTTCGGGCGACGCTCTCGGCGCACTCGGCATTTCGCTTAACCGCACGGCAGCCCGCTTGGACCGCACCATCCAAACCTTAACCGAAGAACGCAATCTTTCCTCTGCGATTCTCGGCAGCATGGTCGAAGGCGTCGCGGTGGTGAACGGTTCCGAGCGGCTGGTATTTGCCAATCCTGGCTTTGCGGAAATCCTCGGCCTGGATGTGCCGCCGACCTCTGGCAGTGCGCTGGTGGAGGTGGTGCGGCAGACCGAGTTGCTCGAAGCCGTGCGCCAGGTTCTTGGTGGCGAGCGGCGCGTCCAGTCGGAAATCGTCACCGGCACGCTCCGCCTGCACTATTTCGCAATCACCGTTGCTGCCGTCCGCGCGGGTGACACCACCGGCGCCGTCGTGGTGCTTCACGACATCACCGAGCTGCGAAAGCTCGAGCGCGTGCGCCGCGATTTCGTTGCCAACGTCTCTCACGAATTCAGAACTCCCCTCACCGCCATTCAAGGCTTCGCCGAAACGCTTCTCGCGGGCGCGATTGACGATTCGCAAAACCGTACGCGCTTTCTCGAAATCATTCTCGAACACTCCCGCCGCTTGGCCCGCTTGACGGAAGACTTGCTCGTGCTTTCCAAGATGGACGCCGAGCGCCTCGAACTCGAGATTCGCCGTCTCAGCGTCTCGCAATTAATCGAAAGCTGCCTCGAGACGGCCCAGCGCCGCGGCGCCGAAAAAGACTTGCGGATTTCGGTGAACTTGCCGCACAACTTGCCGGATATAGCCGGTGATCGCCGTCGGCTTGCCGAAGTTCTGCAAAATCTCTTGGACAACGCCATCCAGTACACGTTGCCCGGCGGCCAGATCATCGTCAGCGCAAGGTCCACAGAAGAAGAGATTGTTCTTACCGTTTCAGATACCGGCATCGGCATCCCTAAGGCTGACCAGCCGCGCATTTTTGAACGCTTCTACCGTGTTGATGTGGCCCGCTCTCGCGAAGCCGGAGGCACGGGTCTCGGTCTGGCCATCGCCAAACACCTCGTCGAGGTGCATGGCGGCCGCCTTTGGGTGGATAGCGAAGTGGGTCAAGGATCGCAATTCCATTTTTCCGTGCCTTTTTTTGAAGCAGAGCATCCCGCGCCGCGCTCCGGTTCGGGCGGCGTCGCTGGGCGTGGCAACGCCGGTGGCACGTAAGCTGCTTGCCGGAGGAATCGGCGCGACTCCCGAGCCGCTTCACTGCCTGCCGGGTCCCGGGATTCCATGCCAGGCCGCTCGTAACCTGCTGATTTACAGCATGTTCATCTCTTTGTGAACAAAGTGTAACCATCTTCCGGCCAGAATATCGACTATGAGCAGAGGTGTGACTCTCGGTCCTCGGCTCCGGAAGGGGAATCATGGCAAGTTCCGCTGGATTGACGGAAGCGGTCCTCTACGAAACACTTGTCAATTATCTGGTCTCGATGGCCCGCACGGTCGAAGGCGCCATGAACCGTGCGCTGGATGCCATCGTGGGCGTCAATGATTCGCGCACCTGGGCTCTTCCCGGCGAAGTCTTTCTCCTTGAGCCGCGCATCAACGAAATGGAGATTGTCATCGATGAGCACGCCATCCGGCTGCTCCGCCGCGGCTCGTTCTCGGACGATGAGGTGCGCCTCATCGTTGCCGCCCTCAAAATCACCAATGATCTCGAGCGCATCGGCGACCTCGCCGTAAATCTTGCCGAGTGCGTTATCTCACTCCGTGACATGCCGGCCGCGCAACTGCCGGAAGAATTGGCTCCCATGACCTCGGCGGTCCGCGCCATGGTCAGCAAGAGCCTCGGCGCCCTCATTTTCCGCAGCATCGAAATGGCCGGCCAAGTGCTCGAAAGCGACGATGTCGTCGATCAGTACCGCGACCGCATCTTCGACCAGCTCATGCAAAGCATGACGCAGCAAGCTACCTTGGTCAGCCCAGGAATGCAATTCATTCTCGCCACGAGACATCTGGAACGCATCGCCGACCACGCCACAAACATTGCCGAGGACATCATTTTCTGGGTCCGTGGGCTGGATGTCCGCCATGGCCGCGGCCTGTCCCTCAACACGCTAAGCAGCGATCAGACAGCGTCGGCCGGCGAAGAGGTCATCGAGAATTCACAAGCCCTTCATTCGCGTGTGATCCCGGGCGGCGATACTCAGCGCGTTTGATCTTCGGTCCACGTCCTACCACGGGGATCGGCGCACCCCTGGCTCCGATCCCCTTCTCCCCTTCGGCAAGTGGCAACGCGGCCGAAGCATCCCCTTGACCCCTCGAGGCAGTCCAACTATTGTAAATAAAGTGCCAACGAAGCTCAGACTCGGCTCATCCCCCGGAAGCGGCGCAAGACGCCATGCTTGGGTATGCCTGTTGCTCGCCTTTTTGTTTCTCTACAACCCTTACCTGAACGCCCCGGACTCGCCGGGCGGACTAAACGTGGAACATCCGGCAAGCCACCGTGCCACGGTCGGCTCTTCGGAGCTGGAGCGATATTCCTTGCTAGCCAGCCAGGATACGCATGTATTTGTGGATCTCTTGTTCGCGAAGTCTCTTCCATTTCTGCCGGAAATTGCCTCATTGTCCCTCCTCTCTCCGGCTTCTGAACTCCCTCCTCCGCAGCGAATTTTTTGCGCGAGTTTGTGGGTTCGACCTCCGCCCGCTCTTTAATTCCGTCGATTGCATTTTCGATGCAGTGCAACCGGATGACGCCGGCAGCGGTCCATTATTCAGGCCCTTCCGAGGATTCTGCGAGTGTCTGACGGTCCGGCGGTCCACACTCGCCGGCTACTGACACAGTTTAGGAAACTACCAATGACTACGAAAAAATGGATACTTGCATTTGCTGTTCTTATTGGCGTTGGTCTTCTCGCATGGCGCTGGATGGGCCGCGCTTCCTCCGAAGCCGACGATCCAAACCATCCTGTGGATGCTCCAGGTGATATGCCTGCCGGTGTCGCGCGTGCAGACCGCCGCACGATCTCCAACACATTGACGATTTCCGGAGAGTTCAAGGCGTTTCAGGACGTCGATGTGCACGCTAAGGTAGCCGGTTATATCAAGGTGATTTACGTTGATGTTGGCGACCACGCAAAGGAGGGGCAAACCCTCGCGATTTTGGAAGTTCCCGAGTTAGCTGCCCAGCTTGCCGGCGCGGATGCGGGGGCACGCCGGGCAATGGAGGAAATTGGGCGTGCGCAGGGTGATTTGGAGCGGGCGAAATCCACTCACGCCGCGATGCATTCCGCGTACACACGCCTCAACGATGCGGCCAAAACCCAGGAGGGGCTGGTAGCACAACAGGAATTGGACGATTCTCAGGCCAAGGATCTGGAGGCTGAAGCTCAAGTTTCCAGTGCGAAGTCAGCACTCTCGGCTGCGCAGCAAGGACTCGAGGTGGCCCAGGCAAATCGGAAGCAGGTGTCTGCGCTTTCGGACTACACGCGCATCACCGCGCCTTTTGCAGGCGTCATTACCAATCGCTACGCGGATACCGGAGCGCTCGTTGCGGCCGGCACTTCGTCGAGCACGCAGGCCATTCCGGTCGTGCGCATCGCTCAGATTTCCGTGCTGCGGCTAGTGTTGCCCATTCCAGAATCCATCGCTGGGCAGATTCATTTGGGGGACCCGGTGAAGGTCCGTGTGCAGGCGCTGAATGAGGATATAGAGGGTAAAGTCTCTCGCTTCGCCGATTCTCTCGATATGCAAACTCGGACCATGGAGACGGAAATCGACTGCCAGAATCGCGATGGCCGGTTGCTCCCCGGAATGTACACCGATACCCAGTTGCTGCTGCGTGAGAAAAAGAACGTCTTGACGATTCCTTTGGAAGCTGTCGTTCGCACCGGCGAGGATGCCACGGTCCTTGCAGTCAACGCGCAAGACCTTCTAGAGGAACGTCACGTCAAGCTTGGCATCGAGGACAATTCGCGCGTTGAGGTGGTATCTGGTCTGTCTGATGGCGAACGCGTGGTCATCGGCAATCGCAGTCAGTTTCACAACGGCCAGAAAATCCAACCGAAGGAAGTCAGCTCGCAGGGGAAAAACACGGCAGGAGGGAACTGATGTCCGGGTTTTCGATTAAGTATCCATTCTTTATCATCGTGATCTGTCTGGTCATCGTCATCGTTGGCGCCGTCACGCTGGTTCGTATGCCCGTCGATCTCTTCCCCCCCATCAACATTCCCGTCGTCGTAATCGCCACCTTTTATTCCGGCATGCCTCCGCAGCAGATCGAAACAAACATCACCAATCCTTTTGAACGCTGGTTCACACTGGCAAGTGGTGTGGATCACATTGAATCCCGTTCGCTTCCGGGTGTCAGCCTCATCAAGATTTACTTTCAACCTGGCACGAATGCCGACGCCGATCTCAGCACCGTCTCAAACCTCGCCATGGCCGACCTGCGGCGCCTTCCCCCAGGCACCCTGCCGCCCGTGGTCCTGAAATTTGACGCCTCCAGCTTGCCGGTATGCTTGATCACACTCAAAGGCCAAGGCCTCGACGAGACGCAACTCCACGATCTCGGTCAATACACCGTTCGGAATCAGATTGCCAATGTTCCTGGTGCTTCCGTGCCCCAGCCCTTCGGGGGCCGGTACCGGCAAATCATGGTATACATCGATCCTCTGAAACTCGAAGCGCACCAGTTGAGCCCCATGGACGTCGTGCGCCAAGTCAACGAAGCCAACCTGATCTTGCCGGCTGGTGATGTCAAGATCGGGCCGTTCGATTACAATCTCTACTCGAATAGCCAAGCCCCTTCGGCATCGGCCATCAACGGCATGCCCCTCAAATCCGTCGGCCAATCCTCCGTTCTGGTCGGCGACATCGGCAAGGCAGTGGACGCGGAGGCGATTCAGACCAACATTGTGCGTGTCGACGGCCAACCGTCTGTCTACCTGCCGATTCTCAAGCAAGGCGGCGATACCAACACCATCGCCGTGGTCGATGGTATCAAGGATGCCCTAAAGCATCTCGTTGACATTCCGAAACAACTTACGGCAAAGGTGGTTTTCGACCAATCCCTTTTCGTGAAGACTGCCATCTCCAACCTGATCCACGAAGGCGGCATCGGGTTAGTCCTGACCGGGCTGATGGTTTTGCTCTTCCTCGGAAGCTTGCGGGCTACCGCGGCTGTGTTTCTGTCCATACCGCTTTCTGCGCTGGCTACCTTTCTGGCTCTCGGCGGCGGCGGCGGCACCGTCAACACCATGGTGCTCGGGGGGCTCGCGCTCGCGTTTTCCCGCTTGATCGACAACTCCGTCATCGTCCTCGAAAACATCTTTCGCCATCTCGAACTCGGCGAATCGTCCGAGGTAGCTGCCGAAAAAGGCGGCCAGGAGGTCGGACTGGCGGTGCTGGCGGCCACAGTGACCACCTCAATCGTCTTCTTCCCCGTCGTGTTTCTTTACGGCGTAAGCCGTTTCCTGTTCGTGGCGCTAGCTCTCGCTGTGATTCTTTCGCTCTTTGCTTCTTATTTCGTCGCCATGACCGTGGTGCCACTTTTTTGCGCAAAACTCGTTAAGCGTCACCAAGCGGACAAAGAAGTTGGGCAAGGCTCCATCGGTGCGCGGCTGGGGATCGTCACCCACAAATTTAATTTCTACTTCGAAAAAATGCTTGGCAAATATGATCGGACGCTGAGCACCTCGCTCTTAAAGCCCGTCGCGACAGTGGCTGTCCTCGCCGGAGGTTCACTGATTTGTCTTGCGCTCTACCCCTTCCTTGGGGTCTCGTTTTTCCCCCGGACCGATCCCGGCCAATTCGTGATCAATCTGAAAGCTCCTTCAGGAACACGCGTGGAGTTGACGGAAAATTATGTGAAGCAAGTCGAGCAAATCATCCGACAAGTGGTGCCCGGCAATGAACTCCAAATCATTGTTTCAAATATCGGCATTACCACGGATTTCTCTGCAATCTATACACCCAACTCCGCGCCACACACCGCTTTCGTGCAGGTCAGCCTCAAAGAGGGCCATAAGGTTGGCAGCTATGAATACATGCGGAGAATGCGCGAGCAATTGAGTCAAAAGCTGCCTCAACTCAGCACTTACTTCCAGTCAGGAGGTCTCGTGGATGCGGTAATCAATCTCGGATTGCCCGCGCCCATCGACATCCAGGTCAGCGGAAACGATCTTGACAAGGTCTACGGGGTAGCCACACAGCTAGCCGGGCCGGTCCGCGCATTGAAAAGTGTAAACGATGTGCTCATCCCCCAGGACATCGATTACCCCGCTTTGGAACTCGATGTCGATCGTGAAAAGGCAGGACTCCTCGGTCTTTCGCAAAAGGAGATCGTCGACAACGTGATCACGGCTCTCACTTCCAACGGCATGATCGCGCCAAATTACTGGATCGATCCGAAGAGCGGAAATCCTTATATGCTCACCGTCCAATATCCAGAGGATGCGGTCAAGACGCTGACCGATCTCAAACAAATTCCTTTGCGGGGCGTGAAAGGCACGCAAACTACTTTCTTGGATACCGTCGTCAAAGTGAAGACCATCCCTTCGCCAACGGAAGTCGATCACTATCAGTTGTTTCGCGTTGTGGATGTCTACGTCTCGCCAAAGGCTGAAGACCTCGGCGGAATCACCAGCCAGGTCGAGGAGGTCATCAAGAATACGAAACTCCCGGAAGGTGTTCGGGTAAATCTTCGTGGTTCGGTGCAGGGCATGCGTTCCTCGTTCAAGAGCTTCGGGATCGGCCTGATTCTTTCCGTCGTGCTGGTCTACTTGGTCCTGGTCGCGCAATTCGCGTCGTGGCAGGACCCTTTCATCATCCTTCTGGCGATTCCGCCCGGTCTTGCGGGAGTGCTCCTGTTCCTCCTGGTTACCGGTACCACGCTGAATGTCATGTCGCTGATGGGTGTGGTCATGATGGTGGGCATTGTTGTTTCAAACAGTATTTTGATTGTGGAATTTGCCCGCCACATGCACCATGATGGCAAACCCGTAAAAGAAGCTGTGTCGCTCGCTTCCCGTATGCGCCTCCGTCCCATCTTGATGACTTCCTTTGCCACCCTGCTCGGCATGATTCCCATGGCCATCGGAGCCGAACCGGGCAGCGAACAGTACGCGCCGCTTGCTCGAGCGATTATCGGAGGATTGCTGGTTTCAGTTGTCGTCACGGTCTACCTTGTTCCGGCAGCGTATCTCCTTGTGCACAGGAAGGGAGAACAGAACCTCCAGGAGGTGCAGTCATGATACGACTGTTGCTCGTTCTCAGCGCCATCCTCAGCGCCGCATGCCCCTCGCTTTACGCACAGGCAATGAGCAGCCCAGCGAATCCTCAAGGCCTCCCGCAGGCCCCGCAAATCGCCGCGACCCTCACCCTGGCTCAAGCCGAAGCCATTGCTCTCAAGAATAATCCGCAGATCACCATCGGCCGATTGCGTGCGCTCGCCGCGCAACAGTACGTCCGCGAAGCGCGTTCTGCACTATTGCCGAATGCCTATCTCAGCCTCACGGCGGTGGATGCAAATCCAGGCAGCCGCCTTACCGCAGGTTTCCTCAACAATCCGACCCTTTATCCGCGTGCGGCCGGCGGCGTGAGCGTCACCCAACTCGTCACCGATTTCGGCCGCACCACCAACTTAGTTTCCAGCTCCGAATATGGCGCCAAATCCGAAGACCAAAACACTGCCGCTACGCGGGCCGACATTATCCTGGTCGTGGACCAGGCCTTCTACAACTCTCTGGAAACCAAAGCTCTCGTCACCGTGGCGGAAGAAACGGTGCATGCGCGCCAGACGCTCGTCGACAAAGTACAGGCCCTGACGAATGCCAAGCTCAAATCAGAAATCGACCTCAGCTTTTCCAATGTCGATCTTGCGCGTGGCAAACTCCTGTTGCTCGAGGCGCAAAACAATTACCAGACTTCTCTCGCCGCCCTCTCCGCAATCCTCGGCTATCCCGACGAGCAGAATTTCCAGCTTGTCGAAGAGACGGCGACGGTGATTCAACCGGCCACTGACGTCGTTCCTTTGATTCAACAGGCCCTCGAACAACGTCCCGAGATCAAAGCCCTGCAATTCGAAGTCGAGTCCGCGCAGAAATTCGGCAGCGCCGAACATGATCTGTGGCGGCCGACGGTGAGTGCACTCGGCGTTGTCGGGCAAGCTCCGGTCCGCGACAACCATATTGAAAGCTGGTATGGTGCCGTCGGGGTGAATATCAACATTCCCCTGTTCAACGGTTTTCTTTACAGCGCTCGCGCCAAGGCCGCCGATCTCCAAACCGAAGCCGATCGACAGAAGCTGCTGGATGCCCGCAACAACCTCGCCCGCGACGTTCGCAACGCCTGGCAAGATTCCCTCCGCGCTTTTGAGCGTCTCTCCGTAACGCAGCAATTTCGCGAGCAAGCGAGCCTCGCTCTCCACCTCGCACAGGCCCGCTACAATCTCGGTCTTGGTTCGATCGTCGAGTTCACCCAGGCCGAGCTACAAAAAACGGAAGCCGACATCCAGGACACCGACGCCAAATACCAATATCGCTTGACGCAAATTGTCCTCGCCTTTACCATAGCCGCGCCGAAATAGGTCCTTCCCCGCGTCGAGGCCGGAAGGCCGTTTGTCGAAGGTGGGAATGAGCCAGGGTTTCAATTCACACGCAGATGAATGGAGCTTTACCGAGGGCATGGCAATTCGGTAAAACCCCACCATTTTTTGTGCTTGTTGACCTCTTTTTCGTTCTCTAACTTTCTATATCTAAACGGTTTACGTCTGCCATCCCCAGATTGTTACAGGATATTCACATTTGGTTGACGTAACTGTAAGACACGGCCTTTACCTTTTCGCGCGGGGTGGTTTCGATCCTTCCTCGGTACGCGGTCGAATTTTGCTCCAAAGAGAGAGGCAATGAAAAAAATCGCAGCACTCACACTATCGCTGTTCCTTACCAGTGGAACCGCTTTCGCTGATACACCGAAGGACGCCGATGCGCAGCCCGCTAAACCTGCTACCCCGGCGAAGGCTAAGGCAGCCAAGAAGGTGGACAAGTCGGACTCGGCGATCGCGGCCGAGATTGAAGAGCTCCGTCAGACTCTCGAGGCCCAGCAAGAACAACTCAGTTTGTTGAAGGAAGAGCTTGCCAAGCGCGATCGCCAGATTGACGAAGCGCGCGACGCGGCTGCCGCGGCCAATGCGCGCGCAGCTGAAGCCAGCACCAAGGCCACCGAAGCAGTCAACACCACCGCCGAAGTGAGGAGCGCCGCTGCCACGCTCAACACCACGGTTGCGGATCTGAAGACCAGCAACGAAGTCCTGAAGACCACTGTGGCAACCGCGCAGGCCGAGGAAAAGAAAGCTTCGGAAGAAGGCCCGGCCGCGATTCGTTACAAGGGCATCACCATCACGCCGGGCGGTTTCGTCGCGGCTGAAACGATTTTCCGCAATCACGCGGCCAGCGACGGAATCAACACGCAATTAACCGGCATACCGTATCCTGGTCTCGCGATGGGCAAGCTGACGGAAAACGCGTTTGAAGCTCGGCAGTCTCGCCTCTCCCTGCTGCTGGAAACGAAGCTCGCCAGCGCCAAGGTCACCGGCTACGTCGAGACTGATTTTCTCGGCGCCGGTACCACTTCCAACAACCGGCAGAGCAACAGCTATGTCCTTCGCTATCGACAACTATGGGTCAGAGTGGCTTTTGAAAATGGCCTCGCCGTCTCCGGTGGTCAGATGTGGAGTTTGGTCACCGAAGACAGGAAAGGCATCGAGAATCGTCAGGAAAATCTCCCGCTCATGATCGATCCACAGTACATCGTCGGCTGGGCCTGGCAGCGAGCCTACGGCTTCCGCGTGGTCAAGAACTTCGGCGACAAGTTTGCCGTGGCTGCTGCCGTAGAGGGACCGCAAACCACCGCTGGCGGCCGTGGCTTCCCGGCAAACTTCTTCTTCAACGCCAATGGCCAGGGCGGCGGTCTCCTGAATGGTTTCGACGCCACTGGTTACACCATCAACAAGGCGCCTGATTTTCTCGTCAAGGCGGCACTCGATCCGGGCTGGGGCCACTACGAAGTGGTCGGCATTCTCAGCGACTTCCGCAACCGCATCTATCCCTGCGGCGTTCTCAGCGTCACTCTCCCGGCCGGCTGCGCTACTGCGACTGCCGTTACCGGCGCTTTCAACGACTCTCGAGTTGGCGGCGGCGTTGGCTTCTTTGCGCGCCTCCCCATCGTGGCGAAAAAGGTCGACCTCGTCGGTCACTTCCAGGGCGGCGACGGTATTGGCCGGTACAGCTCGGCTCAGTTGTCTGACGTAACCGCCCGGCCGGATGGCTCCCTTGCCCCTGTTCGTTCCGCGGCATGGTTGGGTATGCTCGAACTCCATCCTAGTCCCAAGTTCGACTTCTATGCCTATGGTGGTGGCGAATACGCTGCTCGCACTGCGTACATCTTCACGAATGCTGCCGGTCACGCCGTCGGCGTCGGCTATGGCTCACCGCTATTCAATAACTCAGGTTGCTCCACAGAAACCTTTCCGACAACAGGGGCGACTCCACAGGGTCCAGGTGGCAGTGGCACCTGCGCCGGCGACGTTCACAACGTCATTGAGGGTACGCTCGGCTTCTGGCACAACATGTACACCGGCCCGAAGGGCCGCCTGCGGTGGGGTATTCAGTACTCCTACCTCACCAAGATCGGTTGGTCAGGCGACGCCACAACAGGCATAGCGCCACCGGCGACCATCGTCAGCCAGCGCCCCAAGGCCGTCGACAATATGGTTTGGACCTCCTTCCGCTACTACCTGCCCTAAACGGGAAACCTATCGACTCCATCCTCTTTCCGGACGGAAAAGGGGCAGCTCCTCACCGGGCTGCCCTTTTTTTTTGCTGCAACCGCGGGAATCGCCTCGTAGCAGCTACAAGTCATTGCACCCACACAGGTTAACGGACGGGCGCCACCGTCAGCCGATAAATCTAAAGAAACTCTGAATAGATTGTAACAATCCTGTAACACAGAAGAAGCACACTCATAGAACCTGGGAAAATGTAAATCCTTCGCGTGGAGATGACGGATGAAACGAATCGCAGCAATCCTGCTGGTGGTTTTCGGCTTGGCGGCTTTTTTTGTCGCACGGGCCGTACTTTCTATCAACGGAGCGGGGGCCTCATTTCCCGAGCCCATTTATTCAAAGTGGTTTGACGAATATCACAAGAAAGATCCCAGCGTTCAGATCAACTATCAAGCTATCGGCTCTGGCGGTGGTATCAAGCAAGTTACCGAAGGCACCGTCGATTTCGGCGCCTCCGACGGTCCTATGAACGACGACCAATTAAAAGCTTTCCAGGATAAGCACGGTTTCCCCGTCCTGCACTTCCCGACGGTTCTCGGAGCGGCCGTTCCCACCTACAACATTCCAGGCGTCACCGCGGAGTTGAACTTTACGCCCGAAGCTCTTGCCGGAATCTTTCTGGCAAAAATTACCAAATGGAATGACCCGGCCATCACCGCCGCAAATCAAGGTGTAACCCTCCCGGGAAACGATATCGTCGTGGTGCACCGCTCTGACGGCAGCGGCACGACCTACATTTGGACAGACTATCTTTCCAAAGTCAGCGACGAGTGGAAAACCAAAATCGGCAAGAATACTTCTGTGAACTGGCCCACCGGGGAACTCGGAGGCAACAAAAACGAGGGCGTGGCTGGACTCGTTAAGCAGACTCCCAACTCTGTCGGTTATGTGGAGCTGATTTACGCCATCCAGAACAAGATGCCGTACGGAAAAGTGAAGAACTCCTCCGGTCAGTTCGTCAAAGCAGATCTGGCCAGCGTGACCGAGGCCGCCGCCGGCGCAGCCAAGAACATGCCGGACGACTTCAGGGTTTCCATTACCAACGCTCCGGGCAAGACCGCCTATCCGATCTCCAGCTTTACCTGGCTGCTGATTCCTTCCAAATTCTCCGATACCACCAAACGCGACGCCATCAAGAGTTTTGTGAAATGGATGCTCGCGGATGGCCAAAACGATACCGAGGCTCTGGCTTACTCCAAGCTGCCGAAGGAAGTGGTCTCCAAGGAACTTACCGCCCTCAACAAAGTGCAATAAGCCCGGAGAGAAATGGCCACCACCAGCACAACTGTTCCGAGCGCGGGCCCCTTGGCGGGCTCGCGCTCCTTTTTCGATCGACTTCGCGACGGCGACGAAATCGCCCGTCTGCTCACCTCGTTGTTCGCCGCTTCCGTCGTGCTCATTACTTTGCTCATCGTTTATGAGCTCTGGCAGGGTTCCGTCTTGCCGCGGCACAAATTTGGTTTTGCCTTCTTTCGCACTTCGGTGTGGGACCCCAATTTCGAGCAGTTCGGCGCTCTGCCCTTTATTTTCGGCACGCTCGTGACCTCTGCCGTGGCGCTCTTTATCGCCGTGCCCTTGGGCATCGGTGCTGCCATCTTCCTCGCCGAACTCGCCACCGCCCGCCTCTCGGATGCCCTGGAATTCTTTATTGATTTGCTCGCCGCGGTGCCTAGTGTCATCTATGGCCTCTTGGGTATCTTCATCGTCGTGCCCGTTATGCGCGACGTTATTCAGCCCGTCCTCAAAAACACGCTCGGCTTCATTCCCCTGTTTAAGGGCCCCGCATTCGGTATCGGCTTCCTCACCGCCGGCGTCGTCCTCGCCATCATGGTCATCCCGTACATCATCTCCGTTTCGCGCGAGATTCTTCTTTCCGTCCCCCGTGATCAGCGCGAAGCCGCGCTCGCTCTCGGTTCCACGCGCTGGGAATCAACCTGGAAGGTCGTTGTTCCCTTTGCCCGCACCGGCATCCTGGGTTCCATATTTCTCGCTCTGGCTCGCGCTCTCGGCGAAACCATGGCTGTCACCATGGTCATAGGCAACACTCCGGCCATCGCCGCTTCGCTGTTTTCCCCGGGCGATTCCATCGCTTCGGTCATCGCGAATCAATTCACCGAGGCCACCGGCGAACTCTATACGCAATCGCTCATCGAGCTTGGGCTAGTCCTCTTTCTGCTGACGTTCATTCTCAATGGGCTCGCGCGCTTGCTCATCGTCCTCACTTCCCAGCGCGGCGGAACGGTGCACGCATGACCGTGAACGCTCAACTGCGTTGGCGTAAATTTGTCAGCAATTTCATGCTGACCATGACCGGTGTTTGCGCGCTTATCTCCGTCTCTGTCCTTTTCTTTATTCTCGGCTATCTCGTTTATCACGGCGGGGCGGCCATCAACTGGGACTTCTTCACCAAACTCCCTGCACCGGTCGGTGAAAACGGCGGGGGCATGGCGAATGCCATCGTGGGCAGCGCCAAACTTCTCCTGCTCGCCACCTGCTTTGGGGTTCCCATCGGCTTCTTTGGCGCAATCTACCTGGCCGAGTTCAGCAGCAGCAAAATTGCCTTCGTCGTTCGCTACGC
>Ga0207081_1140_pt1 | contig 13552 bp, 5 predicted proteins | sample Alteio_BWMinHeat_59_FD_153524 | JGI IMG/M metagenome (GOLD analysis project Ga0207081, IMG submission 153524) | Enriched cells from forest soil in Barre Woods Harvard Forest LTER site, Petersham, Massachusetts, United States -... | ecosystem: Environmental > Terrestrial > Soil > Temperate forest >... | reverse complement strand
TCCTATCGGGCTGGACAGTTCTACTTCAGGCGTCAATTATGAATTATACCGTGGAGGAACGTTGATTGGCACCTTATCCGGTACGGACAGTGCACTCGATTTCGGATTAGAAGTTTTGGCAGGCACTTATACAGTAGTGGCAGTGAATCCCGCTACTGCCTGCACAAGAAATATGACCGGCAGCGCGCTTATAACTATTACTCCGTCAGTAACGCCTTCCGTTACAGTTACAGCAAGTCTCGGCGATACGGTATGCCAGGGTACAAGTGTGACATATACTGCTACTTCTATTAATGGTGGCAGCGTTCCAATTTATCAATGGGCGGTAAATGGAATTACAATGACAGCAGGCACAGCAAGCACTTACAGTTATATACCCGCAAACGGTGATAATGTGTATGCAATTCTTGAAAGCAGTGCCGGTTGCGTATTCCCGGATTCAGCTACCAGCCTTCATATAATTATGGATGTGTACACACTCCCTTCTATTACCGGCGGCTCGTCTGTATGCGCTGGCTCAGCGCTTGCACTTACTGATACTGTCGGCGGTATATGGACCAGCAGCAACCCTGCCGTAGCTACCATAGCCACTATTGGCGCTGCAACAGGAGTTATAAGTGGTGTAGGCCCCGGCACTGCTACCATTACTTATACGCTGGCTGCGGGTTGTTCCGTTTCTGCCTCATTTTTAGTTCATCCGTTACCTGTTGTTACCGCGTCTTACTCGGCTGCAACATGCGGTGGGGCTTACACGCTTTCCGCCAGTGGTGGCGTTTCTTATTCCTGGGCGCCATCTGCAGGCATGTCCTGCGCCGCCTGTGCGGTTACCGATGTGGTCCCACCTGCAACTACCAGCTATTATGTAACCGGAACTGACGCCAACGGCTGTTCTGATACGGCTGGTGTAACCGTTGACGGTGACCGCATATCCGGTTATATTTCCACGGGGTCAACAGGTGCCCTCAATGTATGGCTCATCCAGTTCAACCCTTCTGACAGCTCGCTAATAGCTATAGACTCCACAACAACTTGCCTGTCAGGAGGAAGCCCATATTATGAGTTTGACGACAAGCCCGCCGGCAACTACCTGGTAAAGGCATACGCTCCCGGCGGCACTCCCGGCACAAGCGGCTATATCCCTACCTATGGCCTGTCCAGCCCGCACTGGAATACTGCCAGTTCTGTTACCCATTCCGGCGCGGCTGATTCTATGCATATTAATATGATCTACGGCACTGTGCCTTCAGGCCCCGGCTTTATCGGCGGCCTGATATCTTCGGGTGCAGGACGGGGGACTACGGGAGACATACCGGCACAGAATATGCTTGTTTACCTTACTGATGCAGCGTCGGGCGTGGTGCTTACTTATACTTACACCGATGCCAACGGCGCCTATTCGTTCAGCAACCTCGCGTACTACAATTATGTCGTTTACCCGGAACAATTTAATTACCGCACCACTGCGTCCACTTTCATTACGCCCGGCAGCTCTTCAGACAGTGTAAAAGGAGTGGATTTCAAACGCCATACAACTGCCAAAACCATTACGCCCATTGCCGCTAATACCGGGACTAATACACTTATCTCCCCGCAAAGCGAAATACAGGTGTACCCCAATCCTGCGTCCGCTAACCTGAATATCCAATGGAACAGCCTGCAGACAGGCAGCGCACCTGTGGTTATAACAGATATTGTGGGCCGGGAGGTATACAGGTCTGTGATAAACATTAATGCGGAATCAGGAAAAACGCAGGTTGACATCAGCGATCTGAAAAGCGGCATTTACCTCATCAGCATTAAGTCCGAAAACAGGGAATATAAGGGCAAGCTGATGGTGCAATAAACGTTCAGTATATAAATAAAGATCAGGAAAATGTGCACACGAACAAAAAAAAATCTATTTTTCTGACATTAAGCGTACAGATTTGCTGCATAATATAGAAGGCTTATAAAAAAAAATCATAAATTTGTCTTACAAAAAATAAATGCTAAATACAGAAAATATGAAACACCTTAACCTGACATTGCTGGCATCATTGCTTTCTTTTATTTCCTTCGCGCAAGCGCCTGCTCCTATTACCGGGCCATCCACTGTATGCGTGGGTACTTCAGGTACGTATACCGATGCCACCACTGGCGGCACATGGAGCTGTGGTGCCACTGCCGTTGCCAGTATTGACACTTCGAGCGGCGTCCTGTCGGGCATTACGGTTGGAACTTCTACTATTACTTACACCACAGGCGGAGGTTCCGTTACTACTGTAGTTACGGTTAGCCCGTTTCCGGCGCCAATTATAGGAGGCGGAATAGCCATTTGCACGGGTTCAACAATTACTGTTACAGATATTACCTCTGGCGGAGTATGGTCAGCTACAGGTGCAGCAGCTATAGATCCTACCGGTATTGTCTCGGGTTCAGGCAGCGGGCCTGCCACTATTTATTATACAAACGTTTTTGGATGTTCTGCCGTTACTACTGTTACTGTTAACGCCGGGCCATTCCCTTATGCTATGAGTGGCAGCGGCATTGCCTGCAGTGGCGGCGCGGGTATAGATATAAGCCTTGTCACAGGTTCCACGCCGGGGGTTACTTACCAATTGTTTAACGGCGCGCTTCCGGTAGGGGCTCCTATAGCCGGAACCGGGCTTCCTCTTGATTTTGGTTTATTTGCGATAGGCGGAACTTACACGATAGTAGGGACAAATGCTGCCGGGTGCACCAGTACAATGACCGGAAGCGCTACTATAACGGTAGCCCCCTCCCCAACTATTTATAATGTAACGGGCGGCGGCGCCATCTGCGCAGGCAGCGCCGGGGTTCCTGTCGGGCTCAATAATTCGGACGTAGGTATCAACTACCAGTTATATAATGGAGCTGCGGCTGTGGGCGTCCCCATGTCAGGGATCGGCGCTTCTCTTAGTTTTGGCACTATAACCATAGCGGGCGTTTATTCCATAACCGCTATTGACCCGCTTTCCAGTTGTACTTCCAATATGTCCGGCACCGCAACAATTGTTGTTAACCCGCTTCCGGCAGTTTTTACGGTATCAGGCGGCGGCAGTTATTGCAGCGGTACTTCCGGCCTGAACATTTTGCTCAGCGGTTCGGTGGTGGGCATCAGCTACCAGTTATTTGATGGTGGTGTTGCTGCCAGCAGTCCTGTGGCGGGCACCGGTGCTGCTATCAGTTTTGGTTTGCACACGGCCGGCACATATACGGTTGTAGCCACAAACACAAGCACAGGCTGCACCAGCAATATGACCGGCAGTGCGGTGGTAATACCGGTAATGCTTACCCCAACGGTAAGTATCATAGCTACTCCGGGCGGGTCAGTATGTACCGGGCTTCCGGTTACTTACGGAGCGGCGCCCGTAAACGGGGGCACTGCCCCCACATATGTATGGTCGGTAAACGGTACGGCCGCAGGAACCGGGGCAACGCACACCTATGTTCCCGCAAATGGCGATGCAGTAAAAGTGGAGCTCACAAGCAGCCTCCCCTGCGCTTCGCCTGACACTGCCGTAAGCACAGACTCTATGGTGATTATTACCCCAATGATAACCGCATCTTCCTCATCAGCCTGCGGAGGAAGTGACATGCTGGTTGCGCATGGCGGCGTCACTTATACGTGGGCTCCGTCAACCGGGCTTTCCTGTACCACATGCGACACCGTAAGTGTTGACCCATCCTCTACAATTACTTATACACTGACCGGAATTGATGTCTATGGATGCATCGGCACCACGAATATTACGGCAGATGGAAATCGCATTTCAGGGCACATCACTATTGCGGGAACCCCGGGTTCAATAAGGGTGTGGCTGATACAATACAGTTCCGTTGACAGTTCTCTTACGGTCATAGACTCTACAATGGCATGTTTGGACAGCGGAACTCCTTATTATGCGTTTAATGATAAGCCCGCAGGCAATTACCTCGTAAAAGCACAGCAGTTTGGCGGCATACCGGGGACAAGCGGTTATATCCCTACCTATGGCATTTCCAGCCCGCATTGGGACGCCGCCACCAGCGTCATTCATGGCAGCGGCACCGACACCCTGCATATAAATATGATCTATGGAATTGTGCCGTCCGGGCCAGGCTTTATCAGCGGGTATATTCTTTCCGGTGCAGGCAAGGGTACTTATACTAACAGCCCGGTAGTCGGTATGTTGGTCTATCTCACTGATGCCGTTTCAGGCAATGTCCTCACCTACACTTATTCAAACATTTCTGGATATTATGCTTTCAGCGGCATTGCCAATAGCAGCTATATAGTTTTTCCTGAGCTTTATCATTATTACACCACCGGTGATTACGTGATCACGTTAAATGCGCTTCATGACACAGTAACCTCTGTTGACTTTAAGCAGCATACTCAGTATGGCACCATTACTCCCTATATAATTGCTGCCCAGGTTACCCCTATATCTCTTGAAAACGGGCTCAATGTTTATCCTAACCCCACAAGTGGCAACCTCAATATCCAATGGAACAACCAGCCAACGGAAAACGCGGACATAGTGGTAACAGATGTTGTTGGGCGCGAAGTATATAAGTCGGCAATAGATATAAATGCGGCATCCGGCCAAACACAAATTGACCTCGCCAACTTAAAAAATGGAATTTACCTGATCAATATCAGATCAGCCAACATTAATTATAGCGGAAAACTGATAATTCAGCAATAAACAATTGATTGATTCTAACCCCAAAAAGCTTCCGCCTTATACCGGAAGCTTTTTTGTTTGCACAAAATATTTGCGGCACATTATAAAGCTAAACCTTATATCAGGATAGCAAAAATACCTAGTGATAAGAACATTCCTGTTACGTAAAAAAACTATTAATACCAAAACTCAATACCTTCTTGACCGCTTGCCTAAAATGAATCCCGGTGAGATAAATGGTGCTAATGTAAATTGCAAAGGAGATCTTTTCAATTCAGGCCCTCCACAGGACGCGCGGGTTAGCATCGCGCCCCTCGTGTCAACATAAAATAGCCGGTTTGTTTTCAAATCCCGCTACAGCGGAGCAACCGGAATTCTGGGAGCAGAAGCAGATGTATTCGCGACTTTTCTACCACCCTTCCTGGCGGCTCATAACCACACAAGTGTTTAATTTATAATACTATAATTATATATTAATTACCTCCATAACACAGCACTTCTCCAAAAAACAGGACGACTGTGCTGTGTTATACACTAATTTTTATATTTATCCAGATTGCCATCGGGGTCATTTTAAAGAAGTTCCCCCCAAGTCACTCCAAAAACAACACAGCACTTCTCCAAAAAACAAGGCGACTGTGCTGTGTTATACCATCATTTAATCATATCAAACCGCCTGAACCCTACGCTAACCCGAAAAACACACAGCACTTTTTCAAAAAACAGGGGCACTGCGCTGTGTCATACAATCATTTAATCATATCACATAGCCTGTACCCACAGTATTACGAAAAAACACACAGCACTTTTCCAAAAAACAGGGCGACCGTGCTGTGTTATACACCCATTTTATAATATCAAACAGCCTGTACCCACAGTGATACGAAAAAACACACAGCACTTTTCCAAAAAACAGGGCGACTGTGCTGTGTTATACACCCATTTTATAATATCATCTTCAAAGAGCTCGTGCGCAGTAATACATAATAAATCCGTAACATTTATTAAAAAAAGGGGGTACTGCGATACGTTATACACCGTTTTTATAATATTTATGCCGATTAGGAAGTCCTCATTTTTTTTCATTAAAATTCCCCGCTGACAATATCGCTAATTGTTTCCTATTTTTGCGCCCAAATGTATCCTGATGAAGCACTATAAATTCGCCTGCCTTTTACTGATCCTTATCTTCATTTTCAACAATAAAATTTTTGGGCAAATTACAGATCACGCACCGGCCTTTACCGGCGGCCATACCCAATTTTTAACTATTTGCGAAAACACGTCCCCGGTTTCGGTTGACACATTACTGGCTATTATAGATTCTGATTCAGGCGATACAGAAACCTGGGCCACGGTTTCTGCTCCATCACAGGGTACCTTACTTGCTTCCTACACCACCCTCTCTACGGGTGGTGTCATTAGCCCAGTCGGTTTGAGCTATACTCCGAATCCCGGCTACAGTGGCGCCGATTCCTTTAGGGTAAGCATATTTGACGGTTTTGAGGCAGACACAACAACTATTTATGTTACCATAACCCCCACTACCGCAGGCTCAATAACCGGCATCTTAGGCACATGTATCGGGGATACCACATCGCTCGGCAACTCTGTTGCCGGCGGGATATGGAGCAGCGCGAATACTTCAGTAGCCACCATTGATCCGGAAACAGGGATAATAAAAGGGGTAAGCGGCGGCACCTCTGTTATCAGCTATTCAGTAACGAATGCCTGTGGTACAGCCAATACTTCTGTATCATTCACGGTAAACACGGCGCCGCCGCCCTTTCCCGTAGGGATCACAGGTTTTCATGCGGTGTGTATAGGTGCGGTTACCACTGTAAATGATGCAACGGCCGGGGGAAAATGGCTCAGCAGCGACCAGTCCATCGCCTCCATTGATTCGGTATTGGGAACAATAACCGGAGTATCTGCCGGCCTTGCAGCCGTTACTTACGCAGAGGTAAATTTCTGCGCAAACTATTACCGGGTCATAACAGTAACTGTTGATCCGCTGCCCACGGCTGTTACAGGTTCTTTCTCCCTTTGCACAGGAGTGTCTTCCACTTTGCACGATTCGCTTGCAGGCGGATCTTGGAGCAGCAGTGCTACAGGCGTGGCAAGCGTTGGACCGTATACAGGGGTAGTTACCGGTTATAGTTCCGGAACTGCTGTTATCACTTATTCTGTGGGCATAGCAAGCTGCAAAACAACCGCACTTGTTACAGTGAGTATTACGCCGTCAGCATTCAACGTCACAGGCGGTGGCGCTTATTGCGCAGGAGGGCCCGGCTCTGACATTGGGTTGAGTGGTTCAGCAGCAGGCGTCCGGTATCAATTATATAGAAGCGGTGCTCCCACAACCACTTTTGCGGCGGGCACCGGTTTTGCATTAGACTTTGGTTTGCAGACACTCTCCGGCAGTTATACAATAGTAGCTACCGATACACTTACGGGTTGCACTAAAAACATGTTTGGCGTTGCCGCAATTTCTATCAATGGGCTACCAACCGTCTTCACGGTCAGCGGCGGCGGAACCTATTGCGCCGGGGGCAGCGGTTACCACATTTACCTTGCCGCATCGCAAACCGGCATCCATTACCAATTGTACAGCGGCATTACATCTGTTGGCGCTCCCGTTGCCGGAACCGGCGGTGCGCTCGATTTTGGCCTTTACGCCGCAGCAGGCACCTATACTGTGATCGCTGCCAATACGCTCACCGGCTGCACAAGAACGATGGCTGGCAGCGCTACCATAACGGTTGGCGCGCACCCTGTGGCATTTTCAATTATAGGCGGCGGCAATTATTGCGCAGGAGGTACCGGCGTCCATATCGGCTTAGACAGTTCCGCTATCGGCGTTAACTACCAACTGCTCAATGGCGTGGCACCTTTTGGCGCGCCAGCTCCCGGTACCGGTATTCCTCTTGACCTCGGATTGGTAGCCGCCGCAGGCGTGTATACTGTTTTAGGCACTAACGCTACTACCGGCTGCACCACGCTTATGCCGGGCAGCACCACTATAGTCATTAATCCGCTGCCGTTAACCTACCTAGTAACGGGCGGTGGCAGTTATTGCATTGGTGGTATGGGCCGCCATATTTCTTTGCCAAACTCGCAAACTGGCATCAGTTACCAGCTATATAACGGAGCTACGCCAAGCGGCCCTGCTGATACCGGTACCGGGTTCGCAATAGACCTGGGCTTACAAACTATTCCCGGTGTTTATACGATAGTGGCAACAAATACAACCACGGATTGCAGCAATACTATGACGGGAAGTACATCCATAACCATTGATTCGCTGCCTTCGGCACATACAGTCACAGGCGGCGGCAGTTACTGTGTGGGCGACTATGGGGTATACATTCAGCTCGATGGCTCCGATGCCGGTGTGGATTACCAGCTATTCGATGGAGCTGATTCATCCGGCCTGCCGGAGTCAGGCTCCGGCGGGCCTATTGACCTGGGCCTGGAAACTGTAGCCGGTACTTACACGGTCATAGCTGTAGATATTACAACAGGCTGTTCTGATACCATGGCCGGAAGCGCAACCGTTATCGTAAACCCGGTACCTGCACCTATCACAGGCATTGACAGTGTCTATGTTGGCGCCACAACCACGTTAAGTGACCTAACTCCTGGCGGCACCTGGAGCAGTGAGAATAACGATCTCGCTACGGTAGGCATTACAGGTGTTGTCTATGGCGATACGGTAGGCAGAGATACGATTGTCTACACGCTACCCACAGGCTGCACCGCCAAGGTAGAAGTTACCGTCAACTATGCACCCATTGACACATCGCACACAATGGTTAGCCATTACAGCAGTGGGCCTGCCGGAATTACCGTATTCCCCAATCCATCAGCAGGCAACATCAATATTAAATGGGCTGGCTTCACAGCGGGAACTGCCGGTATAGTAATAACGGATGTAGCAGGCCGGGTAGTTTACAGGTCTTCAATATATATTGATGAACCATCAGGCCAGGCACAAATAAAACCTGATCTGAGCGATGGCGCCTACCTGCTAACCATAAGATCCGAAACTGCCTGTTTCACAGCGGTATTGCTGATAAGGCGGTAACTTTGAGTTCAGCCCCGCAGATATTTTCCAAGAGATATACTCTTATTCGGTTGTGTCTTTTTTTAAATACCCCTTCATGGTACGATTATAGTCATTACTTTAAAAAAACTTATGCAGATAATCATTCAAACGCCCGGGTTCAAGCCCAGTGAGACATTAGAAGTATTCATAAATGAGAAAGTTGGCAAGCTTGCCAGCTATACCCAAAACATAATCCGGGCCCACGTCACGCTATCTAAGGGTGCTGAAACGGAACTTGAGAACAACTATTGCGAGATACGCCTTGAAATTCCCGGTAATGACCTCTTTGCAAAAAATAATAATGGAGGTTTTGAGCACGCTATCACAGAAACAGTGAATAACCTTAAACACATGATCGAAAAAAACAAAGACAAAGCAGTCAGCCAAAGGCACGGAGAACAGTAACTTGAAACGCTTTGCAGGATATTAAACTACAACGCCCCCAAACGGGGGCATTGTCATTATAACCACTAAAATTCTTGATTTATCTTCTTCCTCCCTCCCTCGGTTCTTCTCGTGGCTGCTCCTGCTGGGGCCGCTGCTGCTGCGGTTGTTGCCTGGGCTGCTGCTGTTGAGGTTGTTGGCGTTGCTGAGGTTGCTGTTGGGGTTGTTGCCTTGGCTGCTGTTGCTGCTGAGGTTGTTGCCTTGGTTGCTGCTGTTGAGGTTGTTGTCGTTGCTGAGGTTGCTGTTGGGGTTGTTGCCTTGGCTGCTGTTGCTGCTGAGGTTGTTGCCTTGGTTGCTGCTGAGGTTGTTGCCTTGGCTGCTGCTGTTGCTGCTGGGGTTGTTGCCTTGATTGCTGAGGTTGCTGCTGAGGTTGCCTTAGTTGCTGTTGCTGCTGCCTGTTTGGCTGAGCCTGGTTATTATTCTGGAGTTGTTGCCTGTTCGGTTGCTGCTGGTTATTCACAGGCTGCGGCCTTCCAGGCTGGTTACCGGCATTACCTTTGTTTAGGGTTCCGTTTTGCATCTGTTGCCTGAATGGGGCAGGCTTTGCGGCGCTCACATTTGTTGCTGCCTGTGGCCTGCCTATTTGCCGGGGCGCAGGTATCACATTAGCCGGGTGCGCAGTGCTTACAGTAGACCTGTTAACCGCCGGACGGTACATGCTCACCCTGTTCCCGCTTATAGATGCTGCACCAGGCCTGTTCCCCTGTGCTACATGGAACACCTGCACCGGCTGGTGTGTCACCTGCTGTATCGCATCTGCCCTCGGCCCGTAATTATATCGCACATGCGTACCATTATCCACGTACACATTGTTAATGTAGGTAGTCTGGCGTATGTACCCCCCGTTATATGCGGGGCCTCTCCAGTAATGAATACAATCAGGGCGATACATATATTGCGGCCCAACAAATATCCACCAGCTCTCCGGGCAGTTATATCCCGCGTCCACACTTACACCCGGCCCTAATGGGGCCCAGCCGCAATTGCCGCCACCATAGCGCCAGCTTACCCAAGCAGGCGCCCATTCATAACCGGGTATCCATACCCAGCCGTAATAAGGGTCGTAGGTCCAGCGGCCGTAGTGGTAACAGGCCCATCCCCATGGGTCGTCAGATACCCACGTATTGCCATAATCCGTCATTACCCAATGCCCGCGGGTGCCATAGGGGCGAAAATCGCCGCCCTCATTGGGTACCCATACATTACCGTATTGCGGATCACTAACCCACTGTCCATATGGAGATAAGTTGTCGTAAAATGTTTGGTAAGATACCGTTACATCCTGCGCGTATATTTTTTGGTCGGCCGTACCTGCGAAGAGTAAGATCAGTAATGATATATAAGTCAGCCGGTTCTGCAATTTTTTCATGGTTTTTTGTTTTTAAATAGTATGGACTATAAACTGTATTCAATACGCGGTCCAAAAACTATTAAAGTAACGTTAATCATTACTTTTGGCACATTCAATAATGGTGCCATCAGCTTGCTCCATTTAATCAACCGGAGGCTTTAAGCCTGAATTTTATTTATTTATTCCCATTTAATGTCCATTGGACCTAAAATAATTATAATGGCATGATTTTACCTTATTAATATCATATCTGCAACCAAACTCATTGATAATCAAAATAAATAAGATAATAACAATAAATACTATTGCTTGAATCCTTTCGCCCAATTAAATCATTTTTATAAATGGCCATGATACCTAAACAAAAGATTGAACTGAGCATTCTGCTTGCTGACGACGATATTGATGATTGCACCTTTTTTGAAGAAGCCTTAAATGGATTGCCACTATCCACACACCTTACCTCAGTAAATGACGGCGAGCAACTGATGAAACAGCTTACCAATGAAACAAATGCAATTCCTGATGTCCTTTTTCTCGACCTGAATATGCCTCGTAAAAACGGCTTCGAATGCCTTATTGAAATAAAACTCAGCAAAAGACTGAAAAATCTTCCCGTCGTCGTATTCTCCACCTCCATGGAACAAGAAGTTGTGAACCGGCTTTACAAAAACGGGGCGCAATATTTCATTCACAAGCCTGCTGCGTTTCAAAAATTCAAAAAAATAATTCAACAAACGCTTACCCTCATCACCCGGGAAAGTAGTTCACAACCTTCCAGGGAAAACTTTGTGCTTAATGTGCAAACAGAATTGATTGTGTAGTGTTGGTGGAAAAAATACACTGAAGAAATATCTATTGCATTCCTAAAAGCTCAGGATCTGCCCCAATTTATAAATATAAAACATCTTTATGAGACAAGATATAGACAAAAATAAATCGGATGAACTTATTCTTGCAAACAAAGAGCTTGTCTTTCAACACAAAGAAAAAGAAAAACGGGCAGCAGAGCTGAGCATTGCAAACAAAGAGCTTGCTTTTCAAAATGATGAGAAAGAAAAACGCGCTGCAGAGCTCATCATTGCGAACAAAGAACTCGCTTTTCAAAACGAAGAAAAAGAAAAACGCGCCGATGAATTGGTCATTGCCAACAAAGAACTTGTCTTTCAACACGACGAGAAAGAAAAATGGGTGTTTACATCGCAATATGCCCGTAGTTTAATTGAAGCCAGTTTAGACCCGCTTGTAACCATCAGTGCCGAGGGTAAGATAACTGACGTGAACGAGGCGTCAATAATAGCCACGGGCATGCCACGGGGAAGATTAATTGGCACCGACTTCTCCAATTATTTTACAGAACCTGAGAAAGCGCAGGAAGGTTATCAGCAGGTTTTTGAAAAAGGTTTTGTGTCGGATTATCCGCTGACTATAAAACACAAAAACGGGAATTTAACCGATGTGTTATACAATGCTTCGGTATATAAAGACAGCAAAGGAAATGTGCTTGGCGTATTTGCCGCAGCCCGCGATGTTACAGAACAAAAATGGGCAAAAGATCTCCGAATTGCCAATAAAGAGCTTGCCTTTCAAAATGATGAGAAGGAAAAGAGAGCGGCAGAGCTGATCATTGCCAACAAAGAACTCGTGTTTCAAAACGAAGAAAAAGAAAAACGCGCCGCAGAGCTTATCATTGCTAATAAAGAGCTTGTATTTCAAAACAAAGAAAAAGAAAAACGCGCGGCAGAGTTGGGTATTGCCAACAAAGAACTTGCTTTCCAAAACGAAGAAAAAGAAAAACGGGCAGCAGAGCTCATCATTGCTAACAAAGAGCTTGTATTTCAAAACGAAGAAAAAGAAAAACGCGCCGCAGAAAAAGGAAAACGGGCAGCGGAGCTGATCACTGCAAATAAAGAACTTGCCTTCCAAAACGAAGAAAAAGAAAAACGCGCCGCAGAGTTAGGCATTGCCAACGAAGAACTTGCCTTTCAAAATGAAGAAAAAGAAAAACGCGCTGCGGAGCTCATAATTGCTAACAAAGAGCTCGCTTTTCAAAATGAAGAAAAAGAAAAACGCGCCGCGGAGCTCATTATTGCAAACAAAGAGCTCGTATTTCAAAACGAAGAAAAAGAAAAACGCGCCGCTGAGCTCATCATCGCCAACAAAGAGCTTGTCTTTCAAAACAAAGAAAAAGAAAAACGCGCGGCAGAGCTGATTATTGCTAACAAAGAGCTTGCTTTTCAAAATGAAGAAAAAGAAAAACGTGCAGCGGAACTCATCATTGCAAACAAAGAGCTTGCTTTTCAAAACGAAGAAAAAGAAAAAAGGGCAGAAGAGTTGAGTATTGCCAACAAAGAGCTGCTGGCGTTCACTTACATATCAAGCCATGATCTGCAGGAGCCGTTGCGCAAAATACAAATGTTCGCCTCCATTATCATTGAAAAAGAAAATCAAAATCTGTCTGAAAACGGCAAATATAATGTGGAGCGGATGCAACTGGCAGCCGGTAGAATGCAGCAGCTCATTGAAGATCTGCTTGCCTTCTCCCGCATCACCACCACAGACCATAAGTTTGAAAAAACCGATCTCAAAATAATTGTCGACGAAGTAAAGGCTGAACTAAAAGATACCATCCAGGAAAAACACGCAACCATCGAAGCCACAGAGCTTGGCAGTGCCAATATCATCCCATTCCAGTTCCGCCAGCTCATGTACAACCTGATCAGCAATGCACTCAAATTTTCACGTTCCCGCCTGTCCTCGCACATAACAATAATGAGCAAAATTGTAAAGGGCAGTAAATTAAATAATGAAAAACTTTCACCCGGAAAAAATTATTGCCATATCACCGTTAAAGACAATGGCATCGGCTTCGAGTCCTACTTCAGCGAACGTATTTTTGAAGTATTCCAAAAACTTCACAACAAAGAAGTATATGCAGGCACAGGCATTGGGCTCGCCATTGTAAAAAAAATAGTAGAA
>Ga0207081_1138_pt1 | contig 13573 bp, 16 predicted proteins | sample Alteio_BWMinHeat_59_FD_153524 | JGI IMG/M metagenome (GOLD analysis project Ga0207081, IMG submission 153524) | Enriched cells from forest soil in Barre Woods Harvard Forest LTER site, Petersham, Massachusetts, United States -... | ecosystem: Environmental > Terrestrial > Soil > Temperate forest >... | reverse complement strand
GAGCATTTCCAATAGTAAACAGCAATATAAAAGATGTGTACACACGGTAGGGTTTTAACCGTGGGTCAGATAAACAAAAGAAACAATGATAACCGTTTTAACGGTTTATTCGGTTGGTGTGTTTTTAAAGTCTATTTGGTATTAGACGCACCTAAGACACAGCACTTTCTAAAAAAACAGGTCGACTGTGCTGTGTTATACACTCAGTTTATTATATTTATCCCGTTTGCGTAAATCATTCCCAGGCAGCTCGCCTTAGCAGCAACACATATGAAACCGTAACATTTATTGAAAAAAAGGGGGTACTGCGATACGTTATACGCTTGTTTTATTATATGTCTCCAAAGAGTCTCGTGCCAGTGCTTACTTTATCCATTTCCCAATCACCGGGAAGCCCCGCAGCTCCTTCCGCTCCTGCATATAGATATAAAGCAGGTAAACAGCAAAGAGCACCGTCCCGCTCAGCAAATGAAGCATGATGCTGGGCACAACTTTGCATATGCCCATGTTAATAAAGAAAAGCAGTAACATCAGGCCGATGTATTTAAAAAAGCCGGCAACATCATAGGGTATCGGATAATATTTCTGCCCCCAGAAAAAAGATAAGAACATCATAACGCCATAGCACAGCAAGGTGCCCCAAGCGCAGGCATAATAGCCCCACGTAGGTATCAGCAGCCAGTTGAAAATGATGGTAACGAGCGAGCCGCAGATCATTATATAAGTACCATAGCGGGTTTTGTCAGTAAGCTTGTACCAAACCGTAAGGTTGTAATAAACACCCAGGAAAATATAGGAAAGCAGCAGTACCGGCACCACGCCCAAGGCCCTCCAGTATTCATGGTTCACAAAGTGTTTCCAGATGTCGAGATAAAGCATCACATTAAGGAACATAAGGGCAAGCAAAATAACAAACCACTTCATGATACGGGCATAGGTGCCAGGAGCGCTTTTCTCAGAAGCGATCGAAAAAAAGAAAGGCTCAGCGGCAAGCCGGAATGCCTGTATCACAAGATTTATTAAGATGGACAACCGGAGTGCCGCGGTATAGTAGGCTAAAAGGCTCAGCGACTCCCTGTCTGTTGCAGGATACAACTTTAAAAACATCACCCGGTTCAATGAATCATTTATCTGTCCCGCGAAACCCGCAATAAGTATAGGATAACCATAAAAAAACACTTTCTTAAAAATGGCAGCGTCAAAAACCGGGCGGTAGTCCTTAAATTCTTTGAAAAGCAATAGAAGGGTGACAGCAGATTGGAGAATATTGGCAAACAGTATAAACCCCAGCCCCCAATTATTTTTATACCACGTAGCAAAAATACCCCCGGGATCACGGGCCGCAAACCGCTCCCCAAAACTAAAAAGGAAGACGATCGTAAACACAAACACAACGATACCCGCCACTTTTGTAAAGGCATATTTCCGCGGCCGGTTCTCTTTGCGAAGCCGTGCATAGGGCAGGGCGGACATAGCATCGAGCCCAATAATAATTGCGCACCATCCCACATATTCCACATGATCGCTCATTTCCGCAAAAACCGCAAGCGGTGACCGGAACATATAAAGCATTGCAGTAAGGAAAAAGGTGCTCAGCAGCATTGCGGTGATCTGGGTGCGGTAAAGTTTTTGCTTATCCTCCGAAATGCTGAAACGAAAAAATGCGGTCTCCATGCCGTAGGTGTACAGAACGTTCATTATCGGGAAGATAGAATAGATATACCCATACTGGCCGTAAACCACATGGCCTTTCTCCCCGGTGAGCATGTGCGTAAGATAAGGAGTGAGCAAAAAAGTAAGCAGGCGGGCAGCAATATTGCTGATACCATACCAAACCGTTTGCCCTGCCAGTTTTTTAAGAGAAGCCAAAGACTGTGTGTTTTACTATTATTACCAAAAGTAAATAGTCACAGGCAGAAAAGTGAATAAGTACAATAAGTTAAAACGTTAAAGGGGCAAAGCCTGCACCCTGTTTTATGGAAAGAAAATGACCGGTTATTAAAATTTTAGAATATTGTTTACATTTAAAACGTCAAAACAATCTATTTAGTCATGAGACAAATCACAATTTTTGCCGTTTGCCTGCTTATTTCAGGCGCCATTTCAGCTCAGAATAAAACCACAACTACAAAAACAACCAAAACCCAGACAACTACCAAAACCACCACAACGGTTCATGGAAGTGCGATAGGAGGCTTTATACATGATGCCCGCAAACACCCGTTAGCAGGCGTTGAGGCATTTATCTACCTGCCGGATTCTTCTTCTTCTATAGTGGCTTCAGGCTACACTGATGCTATGGGATACTACGAAACCAATGGTGTGCTGCCTGGCAAATACAATCTTAAAATTGTTTACCCGTCAAACAAAGCGGTAATTGTAAAAGCCGTACCAATAAAAGCGGGCGTTACGGATGTAAGCCTTAACATAAATCCTCCCGAAGGAGATACCACACTGCTTTATACAGACCTCGTGCCAAAAGTAGAGAAGAAAAAAGCCGAAAAGAAAAAAGCTTAATAGACTCCCCGCCGGCAGGTTTTGCAGTGTGCTTTGTTAAAAATAGTTAACTCTCCTGTTTTAAAACCATAGAATGCCGTGGCTTTTTTATATTTTTGGAAATTATCCACTTGTCAATCGCGGATAAAAGGCCGCCATAAAGATTGGTTGAATAAATAAAACATCATGCCCGCCGGGAAGAAAGCCAAACCTTCATATTTTAATGCAATCATGGGTGTAGCGCTCGTGCTATTCCTCTTAGGGGTGCTGGGATGGCTGCTGATAAACGGTAGGGCGCTGTCGCGGGCATTCAAGGAAGACCTGGAGGTAAATGTTGACTTTCACGACAATGTACCGGATGCAAGTGTGAGCAAAATGAGGGCTATACTTGACAAGCAGCCCTTTGTGCTCTCTTCCAAGATCATCAGCAAGGACGAAGCTATAAAAATGGAGAACCAGGTAGAAGGTGGCAATATGGTAGATTTTTTAGGTTATAACCCATTGTTTACTTCTATTGCTTTAAAGCTGCATGAGGGCTACGTGATCAAAGACAGCCTTGAAAAAATAAAGAAATTCATCCTGCAAAGCAATGTGGTAAGGGATGTAACCTGGCCCAATATTGTTGTTGACCAGATGAACAGCAACCTGAGGAAGATCGGTATAATCCTTGGCAGTATATCCGTCCTGCTGCTTATAATCGTCATATTCCTTATTGATAATACAGTGCGCCTGGCAATGTTCAGCAACCGGTTTTTAATTAAGACTATGCAAATGGTAGGCGCTACCCGCTCATTTATAACCCGGCCATTCGATGTCCGTGCATTCCTCAATGGCCTTATGAGCGGTATTGTAGCTGTGATAGGCCTGTGGATCATTATTTCATTTGCCAATAACCAGCTTCCGGTGCTTTCATTACTGAATGACCCGCTGTTGCTTACGCTTTTAATGGGCGGAATGATCGTGCTTGGTATCTTCATTTCCATGATCAGCACACATCGGTCGGTGGTGAAGTATCTGAAAATGCACGTAGACGACCTTTATTGATTTATGATTAACTAATTTTCACTAATATTGTATTTATGTCAACATTACCAAAACCACAGCAAACAGCACCTGTAGCGCCGAAACCGGCGCCTGCCCCGGCAAAGAAACCGGCAAAAACCAACCTGCCTGAAAGAGAACTGTTTTTTTTGTTCGACAAAGAAAACTATATGTGGATGATAGGCGGGATCGCACTGATATTTATCGGCTTCCTGCTTATGTCAGGTGGTAAAAGCCCTAACCCCCATGAGTTCAATTACAGCGAAATTTATAGTTTCCGCCGCATCACGCTTGCACCAATAGTGATATTGCTGGGCTTTGCCGTTGAAGCATATGCAATAATGAAAAAACCAAAGGAAACTACAGGGGCCGCACAACAGTCCTAAAGAAAATAGAGTGAAATAATCTCCCGAAAAAGGGTGGGCGTTTGCTCACCCTTTTTATGCATCTGCCCGGTTCGACAACTTTTAAAAAGTTATCAGATCTTTACAACAATCACTGGCGCGGGTACCAATAATATGGGGGGAGATAATCACTGGAAAGTTTACAAAACGCAAAACCACTGACGCGGAAAATACATCCGCGAGAGTGGTTTAACTTTAAATTCCCAATTGACGTTAAATGACGTCCGGCGTTGTTATTATCATCGTTGCGTCGCTGCCTGACTCCATACTGTCTATCACAGCATCGGCGATGCCTTGAGGCAGATTATCGCTGCTGATTATGGCTGTAGATTCTATTACCACCGGCATGTCTATTATCTCCATCATCTTGGCAGGGGCTGCTTTTTTTGCAGCCGCCTTCTTAACCGGCATATTCTTTTTGACCGTTTTTTTTGCGACGGCCTTTTTAGCTACCGGCTTTTTAGCAGGTGCACTTTTCTTAACTACTTTTTTAGGCGCCGTTTTTTTCGCTATGGCCTTTTTAGGAGCTGCTTTTTTAGGCGCGGCTTTTTTGGGCGCAGCCTTTTTAGCGGGTGCTTGTTTCTTTACGGCTTTTTTAATGGGTGCTTTTTTAACAGCACTTTTTTTAGGCGCTGCTTTTTTCGCCGGGGCTACCTTCTTTGCTGCTTTTTTCGCAGGTGCACTTTTTTTAACTGCCTTTTTCGGGATAGCCTTTTTAACGGCTTTTTTTGCTACGCTTTTTTTTGCTGCCGCCTTTTTAACGGCCTGTTTTTTTGAAGTTGCCATAACCGTAAGTTTTGTAAGTCAGGAATTTTTTTATTTAATAGTAAGAATTATTGTTCAAGGTATGAAAACAAAACAAAATTATCATGCTATAATTAAAAAATATTTTTACACATTCATTTACACATTTTATAGTCATTCTTTGTTCCGCAGTTAAATCATTGAAAATGGGCATTCTTTGTGCAAATATTATAGGTTCTTCTTCTCGTCTACTATTTTACCATCCTGCATGGTCAGCGTGCGGTCCGTCATTTTTGCCAATGCATCATTGTGCGTTATCATAATAAAGGTTTGGCCAAACTTATCGCGCAGCTGCAAAAAAAGGTTATGCAGGGCATGTGCATTTGCGCTGTCTAAGTTCCCTGTAGGTTCATCGGCCATTACTACTGATGGGCTATTAACCAGCGCTCTTGCTATGGCCACGCGCTGCTGCTCGCCGCCGGAAAGCTCCGATGGCTTATTTTCCAATCGGCCGCCAAGGCCCACCACGTTCAGCATTTCTGCTGCTTGCTGCATGGCTTCTTTTTTCCCCACCCCCTTTATCCAGAGCGGCACTGATACATTTTCAATTGCGCTGAATTCAGGCAGCAGGTGGTGAAACTGGAATACAAAACCAATATGGCTGTTGCGGAACTTAGCTTGCCTCCTGGCAGGTAATTGTAAAATATCAGTGCCCTCAATGAGTACCGTGCCGCTATCTGGCTTGTCTAAAGCGCCTACCAGGTGCAGCAATGTGCTTTTCCCTGCTCCTGACGGGCCGATTATAGATACTATTTCTCCTTTAGCTACGTTTAAGGAAACATTATTGACCACGGTGAACGTGGCATATTTTTTGAACAGATTTTGTGCAGAAAGCATAAACCCTAAGGGTTAATTAATAAATTTACTAACTGCAAGTTATCTATTAAATCGCTTAGAACGATTTGAATTTTCGGATTCTGTCTTTTGAATTTTGTCTTTTCCTATCCTATTTTATTGTTAACGTTTATATCTTTTGAATTTTGTCTTTTGAATTTTGAATTTTCCCTTACATTTGCGGGAATTACAATAAAAATAATCTATTTTTAATATGTTTTGGACACTCGAATTAGCATCACATCTTGAAGACGCCCCATGGCCGGCCACAAAAGACGAACTTATAGATTATGCCATCCGTTCAGGTGCACCGCTTGAGGTGGTGGAAAACCTGCAGGAGCTCGATGACGAAGGAGAGATCTACGAAGGCATTGAAGATATTTGGCCGGATTATCCTACACAGGAAGATTTCTTCTTTAACGAAGATGAGTATTGACCTAAAGTAAAGCCACTTTTCAACTCCCTAAATTCTTTATCCCGCTTCAGCGGGATTTTTTTTGTTCATAACGTTGTACTGTAGACTTCCGATTTATCAGGCTGGTTATGGGATTCATCTCGTAAAATTGCAATTTGATCAGGATAATTAATCCTTCAAACAGTTATACTTCTTACATTTGTGCGAATGCATCCCTTTGGGAAGGTAATAATTTCAAGCCTATGAAAAACATTGCTGTTTTTTGCGGATCAGGAGACGGTTATAATGAAATTTACCGGGAAACTGCCTATCAGCTTGGCAAGACGCTTGCTGAGCAGGGTATCGCTACTATTTATGGTGGCGCCAAGGTAGGCATGATGGGTGCGCTCGCTGATGGCGTTTTGCAGCATGGTGGGAAAATTGTTGGCGTAATACCATACTTTCTCAAAACTAAAGAAGTGGTGCATGAAGGATTGACTGAATTAATATCGGTGGAGACCATGCATGACCGTAAATTGAAAATGTCTGAGCTGAGCGATGGCATAATTACAATGCCGGGTGGCTGGGGCACCATGGAAGAAATGTTTGAAATGCTTACCTGGGGGCAACTTGGGCTGCATGTGAAGCCTGTGGGCCTGCTTAACGTTAACGGCTACTACGATGCACTGAAAGCCTTATCTGATAATATGGTGCAGGAGGGTTTCCTTGACGAGTATGTGAATTCGACCTTACTCATAAGCGAATCAATTGAAGACCTTCTGGAGCAAATGGCTGCTTATGCACCTCCCCCGGCTCCCAAATGGATCACCCAACAAACAACCTGACAAAACATACTGAATTGAAAAAGGCCAATTGAACTTTTTCAATCGGCCTTTGTCATATTGTGTTTATTCTTTGATGCAATTATCTGTTTACCGTCACATTTCCTTTTTGGACAGTTTCCCCCGTATTATCAGTTATGGTGTAAAAATAAGTGCCTCCCGATAACTTTGACACATCCAGTGCATCATTGCCTGCCAATGCTTTAGTTGCCACAAGCTGGCCGGTTACAGATATCAGCGCAACGGTTAGCCCCGCATTTTGCGGGTCATCTAAATAAATAGCATTGCTGGTTGGGTTCGGGTAAACGTTTACAATATTTTTTGCGGCATTAATGTTTTTTATGCCCTCATGAGAAACCTCCGGTGAGCTTGTCATGGTTACATCATCTACGTACAATATGCTGCTGTCCAGAGTTTGAGTAGCGCCGCCGCTGCTTGCAAATGTGATACGCAATGTATCGGCGGTATTGAAAGTATCAGTATATGCAAGCGTTGCAGTAATCTGGGTCCATGAACTATCCGGGCCGATAAGTACGGTTCCTCTCCCAACCGTGCCGCCTACTCTGCTTATAGCTTCAACAGTGAGCACCGCAGTATCTGCACCTCCGAACAAATGCGTCGCAGTGTCTTTGCCCGGATAATATTGTACCCAGGCACTTACCGTATTCGGCCGAACCGTAACCGGCAACCCTCCAAAAAAAGTAACTCCACTGATCCCTGGGGGCGAAATAGAAATATGGACACTTGCTTGCGCATTCGACAAATTGCCCGCAAATAAAACAGTATCCTGGTGGGTAGTTAACATTTTGGCAGAATGCGACCCGCTATGAACAATGGTGTCTTCTTCAAAGAGCTGCGCGCGCCATACACTATCCGGGATCATCAAAAAACCACCCCCAAGTTCCTCCCCAAGACCGATAAATAACGAATCTGCCCCGTACCAGTCAACAGGGGCCTCGACTGTTTTAGCGGTAGTAGCGCCTGCTGTATTTACGCGCCAGTTTTCCATATCACCGCCTGGCACAGTTTGCGCAAAAGATACCGTTGCTACAGCAAAGGCGCAAAAAAGAAAACAAATTTTTTTCATAAGGTCTTTTTAAAAAGTCTTTTTGGAATAGTAGTGCAAATTACAAATTAATCTCTTTCAAACACGCCTGGATAGCGTCGAAATTCGGTATATCTGACGCATTTTCCAGCACTTCGGCATAACGAACAGTTCCTTCTTTATCAATTACGAAAGCTGAGCGCTTTGATACACCCCTCATACCATTGGAAAAATGTTCGTAAATAGTATCATATGCTGTGGACACCTCTTTATTAAAATCGCTTAAAAGCGGAAAATTCAGGTTCTGTTCTATTTTATATTTATTTAAAGAATACAATGAATCCACTGAAATTCCATATACCTGTGCATTCAGGCTATTATAGATACCATAATTGTCACGAACAGAACACAATTCTTTTGTACATGTGCTGGTAAACGCTAATGGGAAAAATAGTAAAACCACATTTTTACCTCTTTGTTCGCTAAGGGTTACTTTATTTTTTTCATTATCCCGAAGTGTAAAATCGGGAGCTTGCTGTCCTATTTGTATAGCCATGTCTTTTTAGTAAAAGTAAACGAAGAATTCCTACTGTCAAAATGAGATATATTATTATCAGCAATAAAATTAGACTGTCAGAATTAGCAAAAAATTAAACCGAAAGGTTCTATTTCTGCAAAATTGACCGACATTTGCCCTCCGCCTGATACTGGCACAAAATGTGACGATAAGTATTTACAATAAAACTAAAAATATACAATTATGGCTACAAACGTAAACATTACCCCCTTGCACGACCGGGTAATCGTGAAACCCGCCGCTGCTGAAGAAAAAACTGCCGGAGGCATCATCATCCCCGACACTGCAAAAGAAAAGCCGCAACGCGGCACCGTAATGGCTGCAGGCCCCGGTAAAAAAGATGAACCAATGACCGTAAAAACCGGCGATAACATACTTTATGGAAAGTATGCAGGCACAGAGGTATCTCTTGAAGGTGAGGATTACCTCATCATGCGCGAAAGCGATATTCTGGCTGTTATCTAAAACCCAACCCGCTGCTGCGGGGCTTTCTCCTATTTAAAAAAATCAAAACAATTATTAACACGCTCTAATGTCCCCTTTAGGGGCTTGGGGTTAAAATTAAAATTTTATGTCAAAACAACTTTTCTTCAATATAGACGCGCGCAACAGGATGAAGCGCGGCGTTGATGTGCTTGCAGACGCAGTAAAGGTAACCCTCGGGCCTAAAGGCCGTAATGTGGTTATTGAAAAGAAATTCGGCGCGCCAAGCGTCACTAAGGACGGTGTAACCGTTGCCAAGGAGATAGAACTGGAAGATTCTATTGAGAACATGGGCGCCCAGATGGTAAAAGAAGTGGCTTCAAAAACCGCTGACCTTGCCGGTGATGGCACTACAACGGCTACCGTACTTGCACAGTCTATTATAGGTGAAGGCCTAAAAAACGTAGCTGCAGGGGCCAACCCGATGGACCTGAAGCGCGGCATAGATAAAGCGGTAACAGAAGTGGTAAAGCACCTGAAATCGCAAAAACAAGATGTTGGCAATGATAATAAGAAAATAGAGCAGGTAGCCTCTATCTCTGCCAATAACGACAATGCCATTGGCGCGCTGATAGCCCAGGCTATGGCTAAGGTTGGTAATGAAGGCGTGATCACTGTGGAAGAAGCAAAAGGTACGGAAACTACCGTAGAGGTAGTGGAAGGTATGCAGTTCGACCGCGGCTATCTGAGCGCTTATTTTATTACCAATACAGAAAAAATGCAGGTGGAACTACAGAATCCCTACATTCTCATCTACGAAAAAAAGGTAAGTACGCTGAAAGATATTCTTCCTATACTCGAATCTGTAGTACAAAGTGGCCGTCCTCTGTTGATCATTGCAGAAGATGTGGATGGAGAAGCATTGTCTACACTCGTAGTTAACAAACTGCGTGGTTCATTAAAAATAGCGGCAGTTAAAGCTCCGGGCTTTGGCGATCGCCGCAAGGAAATGCTGCAGGACATAGCTGCATTAACAGGTGGTACCGTTATCAGCGAAGACCAGGGGCACAAGCTGGAAAATACTACTCTTGCTAACTTAGGACAGGCTGAAAGCATCACTATTGACAAAGACAATACGACAGTAGTAGGTGGCAAAGGCCAGAAGGAGGCTATCACAGGCCGTGTAAACCAGATCAAATCACAGATAGAATCAACTACGAGTGATTATGACCGTGAAAAGCTACAGGAGCGTCTTGCTAAGCTTGCCGGTGGTGTTGCAGTGTTGTATATTGGCGCTGCTTCTGAAATGGAAATGAAAGAGAAGAAAGACCGTGTTGACGATGCGCTTCATGCTACGCGTGCGGCGGTAGAAGAAGGTATTGTTCCCGGCGGTGGTGTTGCCTACATCCGCGCGGTAGAATCACTTGATAAAGTGAAGACCGAAAACGCTGACGAAAAGACGGGCGTTGCCATCGTGCGCCGTGCCCTTGAAGAACCGCTACGCCAGATAGTTGCTAATGCAGGCCTTGAGGCTTCTATTATTGTGCAGAAAGTTCGTGAAGGTAAAGCTGATTTTGGTTTCAATGCCCGCACAGAGGTTTATGAAAACCTGCTTGCAGCCGGAGTTATTGACCCTACAAAGGTGAGCCGTATAGCTTTGGAAAATGCAGCTTCTATCGCCAGCATGTTCCTCACTACAGAGTGTGTTATAGCTGACAAGCCGGAACCAAAGTCTGCGTCACCCGCAGGCGGCGGAATGCCAGGCGGAATGGGTATGGACTACTAAGGTTAATAAGTTAATTGGTTAAATAGTTAAAAAGCCCCGGCGTGATCGTCGGGGCTTTTTGCGGTGGCTCACAAAATAATATGGTCAGCGCTTGCGATAAAATCTTACGCGAATAACATTGAATACCTCGAAAAAGAACGGAGCGAAATGCTGAGATTTTTTTGAATGTATTTACAAGATTCATTAACTTTATATGACTAAATAACGCTGCATATGAAAAAGAGCATACAAAAATGGAGTGTATTTATTGGAAAATCCATGCTGTGGTCTTTACTGCTTTACCTCGTAACGATGGTGGCTATAAACTGGGATGAAATTAACAATACCCTCAGCGGAAAAAATAAAACAACGATAGTAAACAATATTTTGCAAGATTTACAAAGCCCTGCGGTAAATAATCCACCGGCAAATATTTCGCATCACGCAGATGTTTTTAAAAAGGTAATGACAGTGCTGAGCAGTATTGTAAAGACATCTGTCAACTAACAATAGTCTAATTTAAGTGGCTCCATGCCATGCGCAGCGTGATGTTATCATTTCGTTTGTACTGCACTAATGTGGCGTAAACCCCGCGTTGCTCATCAAAATCAGCCCCTTCTATAAAGCTGCATTTATATTCATTTTTACCCGGCGTTCCCAGCAGGTAATTTTTAGTGATTTCTCGTTTGTTGTTCATTTTGTAGTAGCAGGCATTTGTATTTTCAAAAGTGTACACAGTATCCCGCTCCACATTTTCTGTGTTCTTATAATCGCGGTTATCATCGTTAAAAATCAGGTACAGGCTGTTATCATGAAAATAGGTATTTAATGATACAAACTGGCGTTGGGTGATCTGGTCCGGCAGGTCGTCAAACATTTTATGAGACTGATCTTTTTTTGCAATTTCCTCCGGGCGATAGCTGTGCCTGTAACTTTTCAGGTATTCAGAGTGCGGCAGCACAGTGCCCCATATTTCGTTCCCGTCGTCATCTAACTGGGTGATACCAATATTGCCAAAATAAGTGTTCCAGTCATACCTCCCGGTGTCGGCAGATCTATCGTGTGTATATCTTTCACGGTTAGTGCTTCCATAACCCACAGGGTGCCCCCGCACGTACCGCGTGGTGCCAACGTAATTTGGATCCCTCGGGTCGCTTGTGACGCCGCTTTCGGGGGCGTCATACCGTTCATATCCTTCTGAAACCAGCGTTGTAAGCCCGTTTTTGTTGGTGTACATGCCAAGCGGTATCCCGTAAAAAGCTTTTGAAGTATCTGTTTTTTGCCGTAAAGACGCAGTAGCCATATCATTTTTTATCCAGTTCAGCTTTATGTCGCTGTTATCCTCTTCTATCTTAAAGAAAAGATTTCCCAGTGCTGTGCCCCGTTTAACATCAATGCCAAATTTATAAAATAGCTCCCGGTAACTAAATACCAGAAGATTAACGGTCCTTGCGAAAAGATTGTAAGTAAACTCAGAGTAGTAGGGTGTAACGTCAGTTGACAAATCTACTACCTGCTTATTTGCTTTGGCGCTATCCCTTGGGATATAATATATGGCCTCGTGATGGTCATAAACATCCATTTGCTTGCTTTCACTTGTCACAGTCTTGTTCTGTACCAGTTTCTTCAGATCGAGTACGACACAAATGCCATTAGGCTTCGATTCTGCGCAAGCCACATAGAGGTAATCGTATTTTTTTCTATCCACATCCAGCGGAATTTCTTTTATTGGGTCATGTTTACCGTTATAATAGGTAATGTGCACTTCGCAGTCATAAAACTGTGGTATGTCAGTACTGTACAGAATTGCATAATTATCCTCATCCCTGTTTTTCATTACATAGAATGTTGTTCGCTTACTGATGCCCGGCGATTCTTTTACCAGTTTTTCTTCAATTAATTTTCCATTCCTGCCGTCAAAACGAAGCCTGACTAAACCCCACCTGCTCAAATGTTCCTGTTCTATAAACATCACAGCCTCTCCGTTTATATCAAAGAGCCCTTTAAATTCAGAAGTTCTCAGCGTGTTTATGTCCATTATACTGCACAGATATTCCTGGTTAGCCACTCTTTTGTGCAGGCTGTCAAAGACCTTTATCTCTATGGGTTTGGCAGGGTCAAAATGGAATAGCATGGTATTGCCGTTTTTCATGCACAGCACCTTGTTCCAGCCGGTTCCAGCAAACTCAATGGGGTTGCTCATGTCATACTTCGCGTCCTGGGCATAACAATTTGTTGCGGCAAGAAATATCAATAGCCGGGAAAGTATTTTTACGAAGCTCATGGTTGTTTTATTTCGTTACAATAAAATTAGTAAAAAAATAAAATAACTAAATTGTTAAATTAGTAACAGGGCTATAAATGCCTAAAGAATTTTAATGCCATTTCGACTCTAAAAACCGGAGCAACAAATACAAGAGCCTTTGCGTCTTTGCGTCTTCGCAGTTAAATGATCATGCCGGAATTTTATACCCAATTGATATAATACCTGAATCTTTCCCCTCTGCTCCTGCCAAACAAAAATCCGCATATTTTCAACCGATTGTGTCGAATGAAAACATGCGGATAAAATCTGCTGAATTTTCTAAGGTATAGGGAATAACAACTTTAACGTCACTTCTGAATAATAAACCTTGCAATCTCATTTTGCGTCCCCGATCGTATATTCAGCACATAATAGCCATCTGGCAAGCCCTCCCCAAGCCTTACGGAAGTATTTATGGCGCCATTATGCACGGCCACATCATTTTTATACACAACCTGCCCAGACAGATCAATAACCGAAACCATTACATTTTCATCACTATTTGAAGCCAGCGATCCCTTAATCACAAACGCCCCATTATTAGGATTCGGGAATACGCTGATGTTGCTGTTTTGCCCGGCTATTTGCTGGACGCCTACCGTACTCTTTTTATACACTTTTCGAACACGCTGATTACCATTGT
>Ga0207081_1137_pt1 | contig 13677 bp, 11 predicted proteins | sample Alteio_BWMinHeat_59_FD_153524 | JGI IMG/M metagenome (GOLD analysis project Ga0207081, IMG submission 153524) | Enriched cells from forest soil in Barre Woods Harvard Forest LTER site, Petersham, Massachusetts, United States -... | ecosystem: Environmental > Terrestrial > Soil > Temperate forest >... | reverse complement strand
GAAGGCCTAATAAAGGATGCTTATAAATATGGGTTGGATAATGGAAAGCTAACCAATGAGAATATTGTCTCTGTCATCAATTTATTGCTCGGTTCGCACTATAAGCATGCTGAGGAAAATATGTTTAACTTAGGTAAGCAATTGCTTGCTGAAAATCAGGCGCATTTTTCAGCTGATGATTTTACCACTATTATTACCAATGCTCTTCAGATCCAATATAACTGGGTTCCTTCATCAAAAGAATTGCTGGATTTTGGCTTAGCTCTTCGCAAAGCAAAAAGTGATGTGCTTTCACAAGAACATATTGTCAAAATTGTAGGCACGAGTTTGACTTCTGAATTAGATCTGAAAATTATTAATGAAATAACGGAAGGCAAAGTTTTAAGCAGCAGCTTTATGAAAGATGTATTTAAGCAGATTAACTCTGAGTTGCCAAATAATCGTATGGATAATGTCCCTGAGAATCTGTATAAATATTTGCTTTCAGTACCTGATTATCAGTATGCCAAACTTGAGGCTTCAGATTTGCCAAAAGATTTCTCTGAGCTTATAAACAATAAAATTCCGGCATTGGCGCGTGAAAGTCATTTTCAAGCCCTTGAGCAAGTGGCTAAGATTTTTGATACAAAAGCTATTCTGGTTAACGATAAGAAATTCTTCTTCCAATCAACCAAGGATGCGTGTTTTGGAACCAAAAGTAACCTTGATTTGATTGATACTAAAGCCCTGTCATTCCCACTGGAAATTGGCCAGAATTTTTGTGATACCAAAATCAAGTTAGAAGGCAAAAAACTTCTGGTTGTGCATGGCCATAAGGCTCATGACGTATATGAGTACATCATGAATAAAACTGGAGCTGGTCAAGATGCTAGTGCGTCTTCAGCTACGTTCACAACTTTTGTTGGTACTGGGCATGGGTTCTTGAAGCTTGCAAACGAAAGCGTTGCTAACGTGACCCATCAAGGATTTTATCCAGGCGATTCTACAGAAAGTATAGGGTTTGATTATACAAGTGCTGCGTTTCTTTGGGGAACTACTATGATCACCGTTAATCTGGCTACTACAGTTTTAAGCGGAATTGCTAAAGGTTTGTTGGCTGCAGCAATAGCGCATCCAGTCATTATGACTTCAGCTGCGGCTGCTATAGCATCTGCAATTTATTATGATCTGCAAATGCGCGAGGAGAGCTTTATAAAGAAGAGCTTCGTAGATATGAAAGAACATATTACTCCGAGTGCAGTTAATAGTATCTTTGATAACACTGTTGGTAAACTATTTACTGCCTATGATTATATAAATCAAGTTACCGGTGCAACTTTAGGCACATCTCTTATTCTTACGTCGGCAATGGCAGTATCATGGAAAGCTGTAGAATACCTTTTTGGTACTCCTTTAGCTGCGGCTAACTTGATATTTCATATCTCTTCTGCTGCTAACACTGCTTGTAAAGACTCTAAAATGGCTGTTTGCGTGGCAGATCGAGAAGTAGATAAGTTTGTGGGCAGTCTGATACCAGACATTAAGCTAGTTGACTATTTGCCAGCTTATATAGGTTCAGCATATGAAATGTTTAAGACTGCTTTGAGCGCTCCATCATCTTATGTTTATGAAAATCTGCTAGGCTTTAATGATAAGCTGTCTACAGTAAAAGGCATAGTGAATAACGAAGATTTCCATGTCGAACTAGGAAATAGTGAGAATTTCCCACTTGTTTCTTTCTTAATTACTGAAGAACAAAAAGCCATAGCTACACAATATATCAATGATGTGAAGGCGAACTGTAAGGCAAAGAATGAAGATGTTGATTTATGCGCATATCAAATGCTTTCCACGAACTGCTTCCAGTTTGTGCAAAGCGTTAAAGAAGCTATGGGTATGGATGAAATATCATACTATGCGTATCTTAGTGCAGAGCAGCGTGCGGGTTTATTTATTGACACTATCCCGATGCTGTACAGCTCATGGAAATCAAGCCGAACTTCAGCTGTAGAAGTCGAATTGCCATCTGAACTTGTTAGCGAACCTTTGACAGAAGAAGTCTAAGCTTATAGGATTACTCCACAATCCGTGGGAAGATAACGCCTGGAGTGGGGAGGGTGGTTACTCAATATCGATTACCATAAGATTTCTAGGGTTACGTAGCTCATAACTTCTGCCTTCACGGTATAAGTCTCCATCAAGTGAAATCGCCTTGCTTTCTTTATGAGCTGCTATTGCTTTGTTATAATCTTCCTTAGAAAGAATGACTTTTAAGCTCTTAAGTTTTCTATCAATAGCAACATTTAACTTAATAGTTCCTTCAGGGTCAGTACTACTTTCTTTTTTAAGGTTATGAACCCAGCCTGATACAGATATTTCAAGCTGTGGTTCAGATAACTTAAAATTTCTAGCTGCTTCAGCAATTATTGGACCCATCTCTCTGTCAAAAGTAATGCTATTATCGAGTAAAATTTTTGGCTTAGGACGTGTGTTAGCCCATTTTATTGAGATTTCAGTGCTACCTGCCTTTTCAAGGATATTTGAAATAGCGAGGCATAAATTTGCGCTAACACCATTGACAATTTCTTTTTCAAAGGCTTCCAGACTATTTGTAATGCTACTGGCGGCATTTTTAAGGGCAAGTAAGCTTTTTGCTAGAACCTTTGTGGTCATTCTATCAAAAGGGTCATAATCAATCTCATCTTTATCAGGTAAGTTACTTGTTAAATTAGGACTTACTGGTGAAATAAATGTCAGAATATAACTACCCCGTTCAGTTTGACCAACTCGCACTTTATCCAAATAATGCATTGCTTCATCGGGCTTTCGATGTCCATAAACTTTTTTAGGTTGGTGAGCTGCGCAAGCAGCTGCAAGAAACATGTCTTTTGCTTCATGTATAATTTCTGAGGTAGTTGCTAGTGATATGGAGCCATCTTTTGCACCTTCAATAATTCTAATCCTTATAACATCTGCGCTGTTAGTATTTATATCAGAAATAATGCTTAGAGCTGAGCTATTCTCGATTTCTGATAGCTTATTAACTAGCTCTGACATTCTGAGAGCATAGTCACCAAGTTCTTTCCTTAAAGGTAGTAGAAGCTCTTCTTCAGTGCCAGCCCTGGATAGTATTAATGCTTTATTCTGTAAGGTTTCTTTTATTTCCCATCCTTGAGCAATCATATATGCACGTGCATCATGGCTAGATATAGCTTCGAATACACTCTTATCACGTATTTGCGCTATCATAGCTTTTCTCCTTTACTAATTTTAGTCATTAAACTTTTAAGCGTATTAGGACAGAACACATTGTTACAGGGTATTTTTATAGTAATTGAATCTTGATTTGCTGTTGATACCTCGCCATAAAGAGATGCCCAAAAGGCACATTCCCTTATTGCTAACTCTTTAGAGGAATGTTTTAGCCATTCTTCTTCAGAATCTGGCATTTGCAATACAACCAAAATTCTTGGTACGCAACAGTCAGCTCTTAAATCATTATAGTTCTTTGTGGAAAGTGCAAACGAATAAAAACCGCTTCTATTCTGTAATTTTTTCGTTGTAGATTTTAATTGTATATCAATTCTAGGTTTGTTTTCAGAAGCACTTGATAAGGTTGTATCGATACTATCGTCATCAATGTTTGGTCTTTGAAAAGTATATCCATTTACTGATGCAATTGCCATTACATAAGCGATTGAAATTTGTTCCATTCTATTAGTTACGTGCATATAGGCAACTATGGCATTTACGTCAGGTATTATTTCATTGTCGATATAAGAAGTCAAATTTATAAGATAGCTTGATCAAAACTACTCCATAATCCGTGGGAAGATAACGCCTGGAGTGGGGAGGTTAGTTCCGGCAACCAAGGCACTTGTGGCATTTAAAGCAGCAAAGCTCCGCTCATTTACCGCAAGAAGGTCTAGAATCTTGCCAGCAGAATCCGGGATAATTGGCTGCAACATAATGCCGATGCAGCGTATGCATTCGGTGAGCGTATAAAGTACAGCTTCCATACGAGCTGGATCGGTCTTGCGCAGGTTCCATGGCGCCTGATAATCTATATACTCATTAGCTAGAGAACCTAGCTTGATCACTTCTTCAAATGCGCTTTGCAAGGCTTGCTCATCGATATGAAGGCGCATCCTTTCGATAGTTGCATAAGCCTGATCGAGCAACTTCCTATCTGTTTCATTAAGCGCTGAATTCGCAGGCACTACAGACCCGCAGTTCTTGTTGATAAATGATAACACCCTTTGCACGAGGTTACCTATATTATTGCAGAGCTCGGCATTAATGCGTTGGATGAATAATCCCCTGGAGTAGCTGCCGTCATTGCCAAATGGCATCTCGCGCATTAAGAAGTAGCGCACAAAGTCCAGCCCAAACTCCTCAACCATTTTTATGGGGTCAAGGGCATTGCCAAGTGACTTTGACATTTTTACACCTTCATTGGTCCACCAGCCATGGGCAAAAACTCGCTTTGGAAGCTCCATTCCGGCAGCCATGAGAAATGCAGGCCAGTAAACCGCATGGAAACGCAAGATGTCCTTACCTAATATATGAAGGTTGCATGGCCATAGATCGCGTTCTTCCTCGGTGTTGACCGCAGAATAATAATTAAATAAGGCATCAAGCCAGACATATATTACATGTTTCTCATCGCCCGGAACGTGAATGCCCCAGTTAAACGAAGTACGGGAGACTGAAAGATCATGTAGTCCGCCTTTTACAAAAGAGATGACTTCGTTATGCTTTGATTCGGGTGCAATAAAGCCAGGATTTTTCTCATAGAATGCAAGCAGTCGGTCTTGCCAGGCTGAGAGGTTGAAGAAGTAACTTGGTTCTTCCAGCCACTCGACATCGGCACCTGTTGGGGCTTTGCCATCGATTAGCTCGCTTTCGTTATAAAATGCCTCATCGCGAACGGCATACCAGCCTGAGTATTTGCCCAGGTATATACTGCCGCTATCCACTAACTTCTTCCAGATTACCCGCACAGTTTCTTTATGTCTTTCCTCTGATGTGCGGATAAAATCATCATTGGAGAAATTGAAAATTTTACCAAGGTTGCGAAAAGTCTCAGCATATTTATCAACGAATTGTTGCGGAGGGATACCGGCTTTGTTCGCAGACTTTTCAATCTTCTGACCATGCTCATCAGTGCCAGTGAGAAACTTGACCCGGTAGCCATCCAGCCGTTTGAAACGCGCGAGCACATCGCAGGCAATTGAGGTGTAGGCATGCCCGATGTGCGGAGCATCATTTACGTAGTAAATGGGAGTGGTGATATAATAATTTTTTGTCATTCTAAGTTATATAAATATTAGACGATTCTGTGCTTCGTCCTAAAGTCAACATCAATTGATTCTGGCAACGGCAGAGGTTTCTCCTTTTTTGAAACCAGAGGTAGTATAACTAATAAATGAAAAAAATACCAGAAGGTAAAAATTCTTCCTATGGTGAGATAAGGATCTTCTGGTGGCTTGCCGCCAATATACATCAAAACTCCAAATGCTATGAAAAAGAGAAAGGTGAAAATCTTCATAATTGGCCGATAATGGCAGCTCTTAACCGGAGAACGATCGAGCCATGGCAGTGCGAATAGAATTAGAATTGAGCCAAACATAGCTACTACCCCTCCAAGTTTGTCAGGGATCGAACGCAATATCGCATAAAATGGCAGGAAATACCATTCAGGCACTATATGTGTCGGGGTGACCATCGGGTTCGCAAGTATGTAGTTATCCGGATGCCCCATGCTGTTGGGCGCAAAGAAAACAAAATAAAAATAAAATAAGAAAAAGATACCCATGCCGTAAAAATCCTTCACGGTATAATAAGGATGGAAAGGAATGGTATCCTTGCTCGACTTTACTTCCACACCAGTCGGGTTATTAGAGCCGTGAATGTGAAGGGCAATAACATGAATAACCACCAGGGCTAAAATAATAAATGGCAAAAGGTAGTGAAGGGCAAAGAACCGGTTTAATGTTGGATTGTCCACGGTATAGCCGCCCCATAGCCAAACCACAATATCCTGACCAATGATGGGAACTGCAGAAAATAGTTGCGTTATAACCTTGGCGCCCCAGAAGCTCATCTGCCCCCAAGGAAGAACGTAGCCCATAAATGCTGTAGCCATCATTGCCAGGTAGATAAACAAGCCGAAAAACCAGACTAATTCGCGTGGTGACTTATATGAACCATAATAAAAGCTCCGGGCCATATGGGCGTAAATCACTATAAAAAACATGGAGGCACCGACTGCATGCATGTAGCGAAGAAGCCAGCCGTAATTGACGTCGCGCATGATGCGCTCAACGCTGTCAAATGCCATAGTGGTATGTGGTGTATACTGCATGGTAAGAAATAGCCCGGTTATAATTTGCAATATAAGAGCTATTCCTGCCAGAGAGCCAAAGCTCCAGGAGTATGAAAGGTTTTTGGGAGTCTGGTATTCCGCGGTATGCTTTAAAAATCCGAATATCGGTAGCCGGTATTCAATCCAGTCAATAACGCCTTGGGTGATAGTTTTAGTTTTCATGGTTTATCCAATTTTAATCTTATTTTCACTTATAAATTCATACGGGGGTATTTCCAGATTCTTTGGAGCTGGCCCCTGGCGGATGCGAGCTGATGTATCATACACTGAACCATGGCATGGACACAGCCAGCCGTGGTACTCACCTTTGTTAGCAAGGGGAATGCAGCCTAGATGAGTGCAAACACCTATGGTAACTAGCCATTTTTCTTTTCCTTTTTTAACCCGGGCTTCGTCGGTTTCCGGGTCGCGCAGAGTGGCGACATCAACATTCCGTGCTGCATCGATCTCTGCCTGATTTCTATGCCGGACAAAAACCGGTATACCGCGCCAGAGGAAAGTCTTGGTTTCGCCTTCTTTGATTTTATCCAGTTCTATTTCAGTAGAACCTACGGCTAAGACATCGGCGGAAGGTGCCAACGATTTTATCAAGGGTACACTGGCAGCTGCGGCGCCAACGCACGCCACGCCTGTGGCAGTCATCACCATAAAATCCCTGCGCGTCTGACCTTCTTCAGTCAATGTTTCACTTTCACTGTTTTCTTTAACATTATCCATTTGCTATTAGCACCAAAATAAAACTTCTTAGGCCCAGTATAATGCTTGTTGCTTTAGTGTCAAATTTTCAAAATGAATTTTTTTAAATGGTTTTAATAGAGAAAGTATAACCTACCTTCCTTTATCTGGTCCTGATGAAGGTGGGGGCTTATTATAATTTTGCCATAATTCGCCAGCTTTTTTCATAACTGTTGCCCAGGTGGAGTGAGGTTGGTCAACTTCAGGCGGCGCTTCTCTAAGCATCTCTTCCCCTTGTAAGATGCCTTCTATTTCTTCTTTAGCTTCGCGAAGATATTTGCTAGCTTCATATTGGTTCTCAGCAACTTTGCCCATAAATCTATTAAGCACTCGGTTATATTCTTCATCTGATACTTCAGCGCCATTCTTTCCATGCCTCATATTAGATAAGTACTGAGGAACACCTATTTCAGAAATAGCGGCTAGCATATCAAATCCACCATACTCATGTTTATATTTCAAAAACAGCATATAGACATGGCCACTTGAACTGAAGTTCTGGTCGTTATTAGATACAAGTAGACATATGTTCTTAAGTTCCCATTTTATTTTAGCCTCATCGTTTTGCATTGTTTTGTCTGTTGCAGCTTTTTTTGCTGCCGGTTCTCCTATATGTAATGTTACTGGTTCTTCTCTTGCTGTCTTGTTTGCTGATGATTTTTCGGTCGTTTCAGCTGCAGCCTCTTTTGCTCTTTCATCTGTACGCTCTACTTGCTCCATTGCCCGATTTAATATATTATCAGGCGTTGTTTTGCGATCTGCTTTAGCCATATTGACGGCTGTTCTTAATACGTTCCCAACTATAAAGGAGTCATTATTGTATTTATCCAAGAGTGCTATATATTTACCCTCGTAATCTTTAGGATTTCCCCCTGATTCCACTACTACTTTTGATAAGGACTCAAAAACTAGTTCATACTGAGCTCCTGTCATATCAAAGCCGTCAGGTTTACTATATTTTCGAAATAACTCCTGGACTCTTCTACTGACGAGATCGGCATTGAATTCATAATGCGAATTGCACATGTCCCTAAGCAGCCTTAGATTTTCTTTTGTAAGAAGAATCTTACTAGTTTCAAGTTGTGTATTCCCATGATTCACTTTCGTAGCTTCAACCCTTGTAAAAACGTCACTTTCTACTAAAGCATCTACTTCCATTCCTGAAACTTGAAGGGTTGAATCAAGACTTGAATATTGTAGTATACTGTACATTCTGCGAGCTTGAGCGGCATATGAGCTTTCGAGTTCGCCATTGTAACCCATTACTTCCGCAATATTAGGAGCAAGGAAACTTGCGCAAGCGCGCGCGCATGAAAGCCCGCAACAGTGAGCATGCTGGATCATTCTTGATTGATCCGCTGCGACTACTTTTTTAACCCCAGGGGTCTTACTATAGTTCACAACTGCCTCTTGAATAAATCCGTTTACCAAGGCATTTCTGATAAGCCCAGGACGCACTGCTGAATTCATATGAGTCACAGCTACTCTGTTTCCGGCATCCTTGGAGACGGCTACTACTGCCCAGTGAGGTTCATAAGGGCGGCCTTCTTTTGCAATATTGTAGTTCACCAGAATAAATGAAGGTTTCTCAGGAGTGGCTTTCTGCAGAGCTTCGTTTAACGCTTTATCTCTGGCCATTGAACCTGATTCTAACTCTAGAGTAATCAGGTTGCATTTGTCAGCAGCTGAAGCAAGTGAAATATCTTGTGACCTGGCAATTTCGTATAGTATGGCAAATTGCATTTCAGTGCTACTTAAAGTATGATCAGTGTCATAAGTTGAAGCGGTTATTCCTCGTCCCCTTCGTGCTTCTGCAGCTTCCATTTGGCTCGTTAAGATTAGCATATCGGCTGTTTCTTTTCCTTGCGCAGTAAATGGCATAAAGCTCCTCTCGAATGACATCAATTCTCTTATTTTGCGCTTTTATTATTAATAAATAGTTAATTTTAACTATTTGATTGTTATCTTGAGGGGGGTAGCCGTTGTGCAACTGGGTATTGTCTATTTTTCTAAAATAGTGTATCATTCACTAATCCCGGATACTTTGTTTATGATGCAGTTACTGAAATTTTTATTAGATACACTTCCCCCAGTGCTTTTTTTTATAAGCTATAAAATGGGAGGCATTCTTACAGCCACATCCGTGCTGTTGGTTACTTCAATCGTCTGTATGACCATAAGGTTTGCTGTATTCAAACATGTGCCTGTTGGCATGCTGGTCGGCCTGGGGATTCTATGCTTATTCGGAAGTATGACGGTATATTTTAATGATCCTATATTTATAAAAATAAAGCCCACTATTGTATACTCGCTTCTTGCTACAGCGCTTTTAGGCAGCGTCTTGCTTAAAAAGGACCTGATCAAACGGATATTTGGGGAAGCCTTGCCAATCAGTTCGGGCGATAGTAAAAAACTCAGTCTGTTTTTGGTATGTGTGTGTGTGCTCTGCGCTGTTCTCAATGAAATCATGTGGCGCAATTTCCCGGAAGCCACCTGGGTTAATTTTAAAATCTTTGCTCTGCCCGCAATAAACTGTGTTGCAATGGGGACAGCCTATTTTCTTTTTATACATAAAACTTTAACTGATAATTGATATGCAGGAATTTTTTCACCTTGAGAATCGTGCGGTAATAGAGATAACAGGCTCACAGACTAAACAGTTCCTTCAAGGTTTAATTACCAATGATGTGAGTAAAATAGTTGAGGGAAAGTTCATGTATTCTCTCATGCTCACGCCGCAAGGACGCTTTCTCTATGATTTTTTTATTACTGAGCAGGGAGATAAACTCCTTATAGATTGTCAAAAAAGCAAAGTGGAAGATATCATTAAGAAACTCAATATGTATAAGTTGCGTGCACAAGTGGCCATTTTGCCTACTGAGCTTCAGGTGTATGCAGCGTTTTCACGGATTGATCAGGGGTTTGCTGCTGATCCTCGCAATGATAAAATGGGTTTTAGGTCACTGAGAGCTTTGCTTCCTGACTCCCCTTCGGCTTCTTTTGATCATTATGAATTAAAACGCATAGAGCTATTGATCCCTGATGCAGATAAAGATTTTATTCCTGAGCGCTCATTTCCCTTAGAGTATGGGTCCAACGAGCTTAATGCCATCGATTATCAAAAGGGCTGCTATATTGGGCAGGAATTAACTGCACGCACTCAGCATCGGGGTACCATTCGCAAGAAGCTCTGTAAGCTGGAGTTCACCGGAGTAGCACCTGAGAAAGGTAGTGAAATCAACTCGCACGCTGGCCATAAAGTCGGTATTGTGCTCGGTAGCTTGGGGCAGATGGGTCTTGGGCTTATCAATATGGATGATTATATAGCACATCAGCCAGTGAATGGGATAAAGGTATTTGCCGATGCCGTTGCATGAAATGGTTCACACAGTTGATTACCGGCTTGAGGATATGTATAACCTCATCATTGATATCGAGCGCTATCCTGAGTTTTTGCCTTGGATAAGCGCAGCTCGCATCATTGATGAATCAGATGATATGCTGGTTGCAGATCTTATAATCAGTTTTAAAATTTTTTCAGAACATTACCGGTCAAGGGTGGAACTTAGCCCTCCGAAGAACGGCAAAGCTGAAATCAATGTTTCGCTTATATCAGGGCCGTTTTCCCACCTTACTAACCAATGGCACTTAAAAAGATTAAAAGAAAATAAAACAAGAATCAGTTTTGTTGTTGATTTTAAATTAAAATCAGCTTTACTAGATAGCATGATTGGAGTCTTATTTTCTAAAGCATGTCAAAAAATGGTAACAGCGTTTGAAAACCGAGCTAAGGAGCTCTATAGGCCAGGTAAAGATGAACCACGAAGTCCTAAAAGAAATAGGAATAGAACTAAAAATGCATAGGCAGGCTGCAGGCTTGTCGCTATCTGAGTTATCCAAAACCTTAAGAATAAGAAAACACTATCTGGAATCAATCGAAAAAGCTAATCGCAAAAATCTTCCATCAGAAGCATACATTATAGGTTATATCAAACATTACGCTAAGCAGCTTGGGCTAAACGAAAAGGATTTCATTGACCGCCTGAAGCTGGCCAAAAATAATAAGCTGGCGTCTGTGGCCAGCGATAACCTGATTACCGATAAGGAGTTTATGCCGGGTAAACTCGTACTCTACATAAGCCTAAGCCTGTTTATCCTTCTCTACCTTTTGGTTTATTTTATTTTTTATAGATAGATTGATGTCATTCCGAGCACGAGCGTAGCCTTGGCGGAGGCGGACGCAGGAATGCGTAGCTACATTATTACTTTTCCACCAGCCTCAAGACTGGGTTGCCGCGTCGCTGGCGCTCCTCGCAATGACGGCCAGTAGACATAATTTTCGATTCTGAGTTTTTCAGTGTACTAATGAAAAATCAAGAGTGCAACTGTTAATATATTAAATTTTTAATTTGGAAAACTGAAAATAATGATCTCCGCCTTTTCCTTTGCAGTAAATACAATATCGCCTATATCTGTTATGCTTGCCCCATCGCCTTGCTTGAGATTTTGCTGGTTTATTGAGATGGAGCCGGACACAATTTGCGCCCACAGTCGCCGCCCTTTTTCACTTTTATAGGTGAGGGACTGCTCGGCGTTCAGATCGAGTACATACATATCAACATCCTGATGTATGGTAATTGTGTCATTGCGGCCATTTCGCGAACCTACTAATAACAGTTTTCCAGGTTGACGCTGGCTGCTAAAATTCTTTTGCTGATAACTAGGCACAATTCCTTTTCTTTCTGGCAGTATCCAAATTTGTAAGAAATGCACCGGCTCTTTATCGCTGGCATTAAACTCACTATGTAGTATCCCTCTTCCGGCAGACATGCGCTGGACATCGCCAGGTACAATGGTTGACCCATTGCCCAGGCTGTCTTTATGCGTTAGCGAACCTGAAATAACATAGGATATAATCTCCATGTTATTATGATCGTGCATATCAAAGCCTTGCCCCGGCGACACTATATCTTCATTTATTACCCTTAGAGAGCCATACCCTGAATGCTGGGAGTCATAATAATTGCCGAAGCTAAAGCTATGTTTGCTGTTGAGCCAGTCCATTTTTGTCCGCCCGCGCTCTTCGGATTTGCGTATTACTATCATACTTTTAACCAGCCTATATTATGAAATACGATTATATATTCATTCTGCTATGAAAATCATTTACAAGCTATAAAAATTGCATTTACATTTAGTATACATTTGGTTGCTTTTAAGCAAATACTGCTATATTATTTGCCAAAATGATATTATTGATCCTATATGAAAAAGAAATTATTGGATAAAAGTGGTTCTGAAGGCAAAAAGCCTTTGTACGAAGTTTCTCAAGCGATTTCTGAAAAGGATAATGTTAAGCTGCCCTTTACTCAACCTAGTGCGCCCCCTAAGCCTGCAGAGTTAAAAACTGAGGTAGGGAAACCTACTCTAAAACCTTCACTGGGCGAACAATATTATACTGTATGCAATGCGGTGACTGATGCTTTCGCGACGATCAATTTCTTTGGGGGCAGCAAAGCCATGGGGCAGACTTTAAAGCACTCTAAAGAAAGAAATAAAGAACAACCTTTATATATGGAAAGATTACAAACATTTGTTGCGGCAACTGCTGAATTACCCAAGCTATTTACTGCAGCTGATAGAACATTCAGGGACGTTTTTAAAAACACGAATTTAGCAAGATTCCAGGTCTTCCTTTCTAAACTACTACATATATTGGCGCCGCTTAAAGGGCAGGATGCTGATAATTGTAAATTGACATTTACTAACTATGCTAATTTTTTAGCAACAGTTTTTAACAACGCAAATCAGCTTGAGAGCTTTCGTGATGTAGCCCAGGATAAGTCTTCATCTATAATTAAAAATTTTAGGTTGTATCAAAAACTCATGGGGACGACTGAATTTCCGGAACAAGCTGATATTTATGTTACATGGGTTGCTGAAATAAATGGACTTATTAAAATTAAGCATGGTGTTCTTTCAGATGTTCCTACGCTTTTGCATAACATAGAGAAAACTCTTTTGGAATTTAGGCTTGCAGTAGCCATACGTCATGACGCTGATTTTATCAGGGTCTATTTTCAAATTAATAGAGACCTTATTAATATTCAAATTAGAATGCTTGAGTTCTATAGTCAAAACTCTGCGGTGGCTATAGGATTATGGCCGTCTATGAATAGAGATTTAGTAAGAATTTTCCATCAAGAAGCTCAATTTGCACCTAGCCAATTAATTCAAGGATATAAAGAATCTCTTAAGCTGTGGAATGATGAATTTGCTAAGGAGCTTCTTCCGCTAGTCAATGTTATTAACGAGCTTGATAAAATTGAAGCCAAGCAGAGGTCTCGCAAAATGGAATTAGGTATTGAGCAAGTTTCGGATGATTTGACAGGGATGCTTGATCTTTATAATGATGAAACCTGTAGGCAAAATCCACTGCTAAAAGCCCTTGTACTGGCAAATATAATCAATTGTTATACTGTTAAAAACGATGTGTTTATAAGTGGTAAAACTGATATTACACTTCCATTTGTGATGAGGAGTATAAAGTACCTAGATGAATTTGTAGGTAATCT
>Ga0207081_1087_pt3 | contig 13685 bp, 5 predicted proteins | sample Alteio_BWMinHeat_59_FD_153524 | JGI IMG/M metagenome (GOLD analysis project Ga0207081, IMG submission 153524) | Enriched cells from forest soil in Barre Woods Harvard Forest LTER site, Petersham, Massachusetts, United States -... | ecosystem: Environmental > Terrestrial > Soil > Temperate forest >... | reverse complement strand
AGCCGCGGTAGTCGCTGATTCTGAAGGTGACGAATCCAGCGTTGTAGTTACCAAAGCCGTTGCTGGCGTTCAGCGAGAAGCCGGTGGAGAGCTGAGCGCCCTGAGGACCAGAGGCAGCACAGTTCAGCATCGAACAGGCAAAGTTGAAGCCTGCTTTTGTGCCGCCGTTGTCTAACGCCGACCACAGGCTCCACACCTTCTGCTGTTGCAGATTGGAGATCTGCGAGTTGACCAGTGCTGCGGTGCAGTTTGGAAGCGCCGTGCCGCCGGTGCCTTTGTAGTTGCCAGTGCAGAATGCTGAGTTGAGGGTGCTGGTAAAGAACGACTGCTGGGGAAGAGCGTTGACGTAAGCAGCAAACGCCGGATTGGCAGTTTTGCCGTCAGCAAGCAATTGAGAGGGAACCGTCGTGTTGCAAGCGCTGACTGAGGTGGCGCAGCCAATAGCAGTCTCGACGGACGCATAGGCCGACGCAAAGCTCTGCCCGCCAATCGTTAACATGTACGGAACTGTATTGAGGTCAATGGGCTGGAATTCGTTTCTGATATAGCGTCCGATGTAGCCGAACTCGACCGTCATCTTGTTGGTCAATTGCCGTTGAATGGTGAAATCGACCGAGTCGATGACATTGGGACGAGTATGCGGATCAAGAGTAGTTCCTGCAGCAGCCGCTGTAATATTGAAACCCGGGTAAGCGGGTTGCGGCAGAGTGGTCGTAGGCGGTGACGAGCTGAGAGGAGGAGTAAGACCGTCCACCCCAATTCGGAATGCGTTGCCTGCAGTGGGCGTTCCCGGACCGCAGGTGCCGGCGGCGAATACCTGGTTACACTGCACCGCCTGTATCAGTCCGGTACCTAACAACGGTACCAGCACTTGATTGACGCCATTCTGGCGGCCGAAGATCCTGCCATAGCCGGCACGGATCACGCTCTTGTCATCCCCGAATATCTTTCCCATCCAGTTGTCGCCGAAGTGCGGGTTCCATGCAACGGCGACGCGCGGGCTGAAAGCGCCGTAGAAGGGATCGTAAGGATACTTCGGTGAATTCGCGGTGTTGCCGATAAGAGAGAAGCCGATCTGCGGGTTGTAAATCTGCCCTTGCAACGCGGCCCGCTGGCGGGCAGCGAGGTAATTGTCAATCTGGATCGGCTGGTCAGCAGAGTCCACGAGGATTACCTGCTTCCCATTGGTCTCGGTAGGAGGCATCTCCAAGGTGTAGCCCAATCCGTAGGTGAAGGTCACGGTTGGTTGCAGACGCCAGCTATCGCTGAAATAGACGTTGTAGTAGGGAATCGTGCTTTTGTCGAATGCCGGCGTCAGCGGTGGATTCAGAGTCAGATTCGCTCCAGTTCGCGTTAAGGCAACCTGCGAGTCGGTGACGATGCCGAGCATGGCTGCCATATAACGGTCGTACTGTGAGCTCGGCGTGTTTGCCTTGAAACCAGCCGTACTTTGATAGAGTGCCGACATGTCGTAGTTGGCGGCGCCAGTGCCGTCCCCAAGTTGATACGTTGTAGTGAAATTGATGCCGCCGCCGTTGTCGGTGCGCTGATGGTAGTTGTAGTTGTGCTGGTAGGCGCCGCCGAAAGTGAACAAGTGATTGCCATGCAGCATCGTGAGATCGTCGCGCAGATAATGATCTTTTCCGTCCCAGAATCGCGTGCGCACCTGCTGCGCGTTCACGTTATAGGGAGCGAGTACCTGGGTCTGCTGCTCACCCAGTGGTTCCAGAGCTCCGCCTAATCCTGCCAACTGCGGAGGCGCGTTTTGCGTGCCCCATTGCCACCAGTTGCGCAGGAAGCTGTAGTGGAAATCGTTGGTGGTGTTGTTAGTGATGTTGGTAGTGAGTCCGGCTACGAGGTACCAGGGAACTTGCGGGCGGTTGGAAAGCGACGCCGGTGTACCCAATGTGTCGCCGGGGAAGAACCCGCCGATATCTACCTGGTCGTTGGTAGCACGGACCAGTTTGTAATAGCGATAGCTGCTGTTGAAGTGCCACTTGGGGCCAAAGTCGTGGTCGATGCGCACAACTCCGAAGTTGTCGCTTTGGGGAACCGCAAGGTTGGCTTTGAAACCTTGAACGTTTATGCCGTCGCAGCGAACGCCCAGTATGGCTCCGCAACCGGGATCGTTCGGCATCGGCATGTACTTGTTCCAAAACTGCTGAATTAATGGGTTGATTCCATTTCCCGCGTCTGTGGCTTTACGAGGATCGTTGGCGTTGAGGTTGTAGTTGTTGCCATCGGCCAGAGTAATGATTCCGTTGCGCATATTCGCGCTCGGAACCGCTCTTTCGATAGTTAACGAGTTATTCCATCGGAAACCCTGGTAGTTCGCAAAGAAGTAGGTCTTCCCGCCCAGAACATCCTTAGGGATGAGCGGTCCTCCCACGGCGGCGCCGAAGCGACTGTAGTGGTAGGAAGGCAGGGGTGTACCGGTAAGGTTGTTCCCCCAGGTGTTCGCGTTGAAGTTGTTGTCGAGGTAGTACTCGTAAACCGTCCCATGGTAGGTATTGGTTCCGCGCTTAGTGACAACTTGGACCTGCGCGCCGGCCGAGCTGTTGAAGTCTGCTGTCTGATTCGCAGTATTGACTTTGAATTCCTCGACGCTGTCGGAGGGCGTGGGCATCACTCCGGTTGGAACGCCTCCTGAGGTGTTTCCACCACGAAGTCCATTGCCTGCTCCGATTCCTCCGGTGGGGTCGCCGCCAAAGCTGGGTGTGTACGTCCTCATGCTGCCGTCCATGTCGCTGGTGTTGTTGCCACCATCGAGTTGGAACGTACTCTGGTCTTGGACGGCTCCGGCAACGCTGCCGTTGGGACTCACACCAGGCTGTAGTTCCATGAACGTGCTAACGTCGCCGCCGATTGCCGGTAGTGACTCCAGCGCGATTCCCGTTACGGTATTGCCTACCGTGGAATTTAGTGTTTGCAACTCCGTGCCGGTAGTTTCGACGGTGACTTCCTGCGTCACTGCGCCGATCGTCAGATGCACATCTTCGGTCAAGGATTGCCCAAGCACGACCGCCTGTCCTTGCACCACAGCGGTCTGAAATCCCTGCTTGGTGATCCTCATGTCGTAAGTGCCGGGGCTCACGTTGGAGAAGATATAGTGCCCGGCGCCGTTGGTGGTCGTCTTGGAAGTCGTGTTCGTCGTTTTGTCGGTGATTGCGACATTCGCATCCGGCACGACCGCACCCGACTGGTCACTTATCGTTCCCACGATGGCGCCAGTTGCGCTGGTTTGTGCGAATAGGTTGAGACCGCTGAGCGCTATTAGGAGTAGCAATGCGCTGAGTAGAGCGATAGCTGCCAACGCTCTTCTCTTATTAGTAGTAGAGGTTTGCATTGGCTGTGGGGTGGGGTTACAGCTGCTGCGTGTCAGAAACGATGCTCGACACAGCTTCAATTGCCCGATCATTTGTCCCTCCAGAAATCTCAAACGTCTTGAGGCGCTGAGCAAAAAATCCAGACGGCTATGAAGAAGGAATTTCACCTCCAACCCGTATGCACAGAAGCCTGTGGGACGGGTCGGTACCTATTTGGTCGCGGAGATTACCACAAGTCAATAAGCGTTGTCAGGGATCAAATGGTGTAAAACTGGGCTAACACGGGTGATACTTTGGATGTGTCGGATTGTTTTCGTTTATCGGGATGTGCTGGGCGTGGGCCGAGCCTCTGTCACGAGTCCGGTTTTGAACGCGAGACTTAAGACCGAAGTTCTTGTGGCGGATGCCACAAAGGATTTGCTCCTTCTGAAGCAGCCCCCACTTGTGACACACACTCGGCCGTTAGTGACCGTCCCCACCGCACCACCGGCTTCTGGAAGAGAATTGAGACGCAGGCTGATTCGGATGATTCGGCTGCAGTGAATCGGGGCGACTCAATACACCCCTCTATCCTCATGTTTTCAAAGCTGCTACTGTAAGAAAACAAACGAGAATGCCGAACAAAATCCCAGTAGGAATCCTTGGCGCGACCGGAATGGTCGGTCAGCGTTTTATCCAACTTCTGGAGGACCATCCATGGTTTGAAGTGGCATGGCTGGCCGCTTCGGAGCGTTCTTCCGGCCTGCCGTATGCCGAGGCAGCGCGATGGAAGCTGAACACGCCGATTCCCGAGCGTGCAGCGAAAATGCGCGTGAACGACGCCGCGCCGGATGGCGCCCCCAAGATCATTTTCGCGGCCCTCGATGCGGGAATCGCAAAAGAATTGGAGCCGAAGTTTGCCGATGCGGGGCACTACGTAATCACGAACTCCAGCGCCTTTCGCATGCACGAAGACGTGCCGCTGGTGATTCCCGAAGTCAATGGCGATCATTTCAAGCTGATCAACCAGCAGGCGGCGCGCAAGCGCAACGGCGGATTCATTGCGACCAATCCGAACTGCTCCGCTATCGGTCTTGTAATGGCGCTTGCGCCGCTCCATCGCCGTTTCGGGGCGGAGGCTGTTTTTGTAACCACCATGCAAGCCGTCAGTGGCGCGGGATATCCTGGCGTGGCTTCGCTGGACATACTGGGCAACGTCATTCCATTTATCCCAAAAGAGGAAGAGAAGCTCGAAGCCGAGACCAGGAAACTGCTCGGGGAGCTGCGGAACGGAGCCGTCAAGGATGCCGACTTCAAGATCAGCGCGCAGTGCAATCGCGTCGCCGTGGAAGACGGGCATACCGAATCGGTATCGATCAAGCTGCGGAACCCTGCGAGCGCGGACGAGATTCTGCAAGCCTGGAGCAGCTTCCGCGCGCGTCCCCAGGAGATCTCGCTGCCGACGGCTCCGGAGCACCCGGTGATCTACAACGCCGGCATCGATCGTCCGCAGCCGCGCCTCGACGTGAATCGTGGACGCGGGATGAGCGCGGTAGTGGGACGCCTGCGCCCATGCGGTCTGCTCGACTGGAAGTTCACCGTGCTTTCGCACAACACAATTCGGGGAGCCGCGGGCGCAGCGCTGCTGAACGCCGAACTACTCAAGCACGAGGGCTACCTCGGTTAAGATTTTGGAATTCAGAGCAACCGCAATACTCCACGGATGAAAACTGATTTAGAGGATTCACGCAGATCTGAATGAACTCGATTACCGCGATGTCTCCCCAAGAATCCGCGCGCATCCGCACATCCGCGTGTATCCGCGTGAGCAGTTGGTTTTGTCTGGATCATCTCTGGAGCGCCCTCCGATGATCGTGATGAAATTCGGCGGCACTTCGGTAGAAGACTCCAGTGCCATTGATCGCGCCGCGAAGATTGTTGCCGGACGCCGTGATCGCTCACCCGTCGTGGTAGTGAGTGCGATGTCGAAAGTCACAGATCAACTGCTCGCTGCGGGAAATGCGGCCGGCGCGGGCGATCGCGATAAAGCCCTCCAGCTTTCCCGCGGATTGCGGGAGCGCCACTACGCTACGGCCGGCGAGTTGCTTGGCACCGGCCTCTTCACCGAATTTCACGGCGAACTCGAATCGGAGTTCGACGGGCTCGACGAGTTGCTGCGCGGGATCGCGGCCCTTGGTGAACTGACGCCGCGCACAACCGATCTAGTGTCGTCCTTCGGAGAACGGGTCTCGAGCCGCATGGTTGCCGCAGCGTTTGTCGCGCGCGAGTTGCCGGCGGCGCATGTCGACTCGCGCTCCTGTATCGTTACCGATGCCAACCACATGAAGGCGGTGCCGCTGTTCCCGGAGATCGATCTTCGGCTCGCGCATCACGTGAAGCCGCTGCTTGACAAGAAGCAGATTCCCATAATGGGCGGATTCATCGGCAGCACGCGGGAAGGAGTCGCCACGACTCTGGGGCGCGGAGGCTCCGACTTTACCGCTGCTATCGTGGGCGCCGGACTCAACGCGGAAGCCATCGAAATCTGGACCGACGTCGATGGCATGATGACCACCGATCCGCGCCTCTGCAAAGACGCACGCCGCATTCGCACCATCAGTTTCGAAGAGGCGGCGGAGCTCGCGTACTTCGGTGCCAAGGTCCTGCATCCGGCGACAGTTCTGCCGGCGGTGCAGAAGGACATTCCGGTCTACATCCTCAATTCGCGCAATCCCTCATGCGAGGGGACGCGCATCACAGGACGCGCGCCGCATTGCCGCAACTACTTCAAAGCCATCGCCGCCAAGCGCAGAATCACGATCGTCGATGTCGTGGCCACTCGGATGTTGATGGCCCACGGTTTTCTCAAGAGCATCTTTGAAATCTTCGACCGGCACCGCTGCCCGGTGGACATGGTGTCGACCTCGGAGGTCAGCGTTTCCCTGACAGTGGATTCCACCGAAGCGATTCCCGCCATCGCAGCCGACCTGGAGAAAATTGCGGACGTGAAGTACGAAGGGCGCAAAGCCATCGTCTGCCTGGTGGGAGAGAACATACGCGGAACCCGCGGCATCGCGGCAAAAGTATTCGGAGCCCTGCCCGAGACCAATGTGCGCATGATTTCGCAAGGCGCCTCGGAGATCAACATCAGTTTTGTGATCGAGGAAGACGACGTGGAAGAAACCGTTCGTACCCTGCACAAAGTCTTCTTCGCCGATCCCGATCCTGCGATTTTCGCGTGAAAGACTTGGTTCACCACGGAGGCACGGAGAACACGGAGAAAGGCAGGGGCGGGTCATTTCTTTTGGGAAGTTTGTCCACTCTACCGAGTGGCCGATTTCGCCGGGAACGCTCAGCAGTTACGAAAACCCAAACCCTGTCTCACCTTTCTCCGTGTTCTCCGTGTCTCCGTGGTGAAATAGGAACTTCATGAACCTGCTGCTTTTGGGGAAAGGCAAGACCGGATCGCTCGTCGCGGAAGTCGCGCAGGAGCGCGGACACGACGTCCGAGTCCTCACTTCGGCGGAGAACCAAAATGGAACAGGGCTTACAGCGGAGCGCCTGCGCGGCGTGGATGCCGCAATCGATTTTACGAATCCCGAAGCTGTGCTCCACAACATGCGAGCGTGCATTCGCAGTCGAACTCCAATCGTTGTGGGAACCACCGGATGGTATGACCATCTACCCCAGATCGAGCAGCAGGCGCAGAACGCGGGCGCGGCCCTTCTCTACGGATCAAATTTTTCCGTCGGCGTGAACGTGTTTTTCGAGATCGCCGCTGCTGCTGCGATCGGGGTCTCGCACGGATACGCGGCCCAGATCGTCGAGCGCCACCATGCCCACAAGAAAGACGCTCCGTCCGGAACGGCCGTCTCGATCCAGAATATTGTCTCGGAAGTCGCAAAGGTGAAGCCGGAGATCACTTCCGTACGCGAGGGCGAAATCGTTGGTACCCATGTACTGCTGCTCGATTCCCAGAATGACACGATGATGCTCGTGCACGACGCCAAGAACCGCCGCGGCTTCGCCGAGGGAGCGGTGCGCGCCGCGGAATGGCTGAAAGGGAAGAGCGGTTTCTACGAATTCCGGAAGATATTCAGAGAGTTGTCGGGGTGAAGGAGTAGTCAGTGAACAGTAATCAGTTGCTGGACACAATCGTCAACTGCGTTCAGTTTGTGCGGCATGCGGCGTAAGTTGTGAAGGCTGGCTTAAAGTCGAGTTGCTGTACGCGTTGACGCAAGCGTTTCGCGATTTTGACTCGATTCGCGTGTTGGTGGTGCGCAGTCAGTAAAGCCGCAGCATGTTGCTTGAAGCTTCTTCACTGTCAACTGACTGCTGAAAACTGAGTACTTGCTTAATTCCTCGAACACGAGCCCGGCCCACGAGGATCTCCACAACTGCCGCAAGCTCCAGACGAAGGCGCGAAGCTCTTCTGCGATTCCGCAACGGCAAAAGTCGAGAGCTGTTGGTCGAGGTTCCTGCTCGCACACGCAGGACACTCGGGCGGCTCCGATCCGCGAACGATCGCCTCGAAGCGGCGATCACATTCCTTGCACAGATACTCGAAGATAGGCATAGCTCTATTTGGTGATGTCGCGATTATTGCGATTTGGTGATTTCAAATCACGCAATCACCCGATCGAAATCACAAAATCCGAATTCAATCTCTGTATTCTACGTCCATTCATGTCCAACGTCTCTTCCGAATACAACTTCACTACCCGCCGCCGGCTGCGCGGCGCACACTTGCAGACGATCGCCGGCAATTTTCTGCCGCGGACCAATCTTCTGCCGCCGGGCGAGCGCCGCAGATTCATCGTTGCCGAGCATGGCTCCGGCGCCAAGGTAGCCGTCGAGTGCCTCTGCCACTGGCAAGCCGACCGTCGTCCCGCCATGACCGTTGTCGTAGTGCACGGCCTCGAAGGATCGGCGGAATCGCAGTACGTAATTGGAACCGGCAGCAAAGCCTGGTCGGCGGGAATGAATGTCGTTCGGATGAACATGCGCAACTGCGGCAACACCGAGATGCTCACCCCAACGCTCTACCACTCCGGACTTTCCGCTGACGTCGGCGCTGTAGCCGAAGAACTCATTCGGGAGGACGGCCTAGAACGTCTCGCACTGATCGGGTTTTCCATGGGCGGGAACCTGGTGCTCAAGCTCGCGGGAGAATGGAGCGATCACGGACCACCCCAGGTCAAGGCTTTCGCCGCCGTCTCGCCCGCCATGGACCTGGCCGCCTCCGCCGACGCGCTGCATTCCTGGCGCAATTGGCTCTATGAACAGAAATTCCTGCGCGGACTCCACCGCCGCTTCCGCCGCAAAGCCTTCCTGTTTCCGGAAATCTATGATCTATCGCATCTCCAACGCTTCCCCAGCATCCGCCAGTTCGACGACAAGATCACCGCCCGCTACGAGGGATTCACCGGCGCCGACGACTACTACGAACGCGCCAGTTCAGCCCGAGTGCTGGAGCACATCCGAATTCCCACATTGGTCATCCATGCCCAAGACGACCCGTTCATTCGCATTCTTGCGCCAACTCGCGCCAAGCTAGCGTCAAACTGCGCCATTCGCTTCGTCGAGACTGCTCATGGCGGACACTGTGCCTTCCTCGCCGAGCCCGAAGGGTATGACGGACGCTGGGCGGAGAAGATGGTCGTGGATTTCGCGCACCGTTCTGGGAAGCATTGACCGCATTTCTTAGTTCTTCGGTGCTAAGGTGAGCGGAAAAATCTCTTAACGTATCATCACGCGGGACCAAAATTGTCCCAAAAAACATAGGTTAACATCACCAAATCCATTTTCACGGAATTCAAGCTTTAGGCTGCCTGCCTAAGTGCTTGAACAACGCTGCCTTACTTATTTCTGGCGATTGGCAACGGAATTGCATTTTGGCCGAGTTGCGTCCCGGATTTCTAGCAACGAGTCCCGCATATAACTCACTTCGTGTCAGCTCGGACCGATCGGCGGGAAAATATCGATTTAGGAGATACTCTTGTGAAAAGGATTTCTGAGAGTTCCACGCTGCAGCGACTTCTCGCGGGTGTCATTTTCTCCGCGCTATGCATTGGCCTAGTGAACCTGCCGGTATTTGGGCAGGCGACTATAGCCAGCGGCGCAATTCAAGGCACGGTCACTGACCCGTCGGACGCCGTTGTGCCCGGGGTAACGGTAACCATTAAGAATAGCGGGACGGGACAAAGCATAGCGCGCACTACGACCAATAGCGGCGCATACAGCTCGGGGTCTCTCACCCCCGGCAACTACACCGTCTCGGTGGAAGCAAAGGGATTCGCCCCGCTGGCGTTGCCCGTCGTAGTCACTATAGGCAATATCTCTAATGGCAATATAAAGCTGGGCGTAGCCAGTACCAGTCAGGAGATCACGGTTGAGGCGAATGGTCTTACAGTTAATACTGACCAAGCGACCGTACAAGGAGTTCTGACCACTCAGCAGATCGAGGACCTTCCCGTGGACGGTCGTAACTTCCTGAATCTGGCGCAACTCGAGCCCGGCGTCCAGCTCCAGGACGGGCAAAATTTCGACCCAACCAAAGCCGGATATTCTTCTGTCTCGTTTAACGGTGTGAATGGCAGAACGGCACGAATTGAGCTTGATGGTGTTGACGTCTCTGACGAGACCGTCGGCACTACAACGCTGAATATCTCATCGGGATCGATCCAGGAGTTCCAAATCGCGCGCTCTAGTCTGGATCCCTCGACCGAGCTCACCAGCTCAGGGGCCATCAATGTGAGCACCAAGTCCGGGACGAATACCTATCACGGCGAAGCCTTCGGATTGTTTCGCGACCGCCGCGCGGGGTTTGCGGCTTCTCCGGGGGGATTGACTACTGGGTTTCAGCGCGATCAGTTCGGCGGCAGTTTCGGAGGCGCCATCATTAAAGACAAGCTGTTCTTCTTTGGGAACTCCGAGCGTGTCAAGCAAACTCAGGCGCAGCCTTTGACCTTCAGCGGCCCATTCGCCAACCTAAGCGGTGGCGTAAATGCTCCTTTCCGCGACGCTTACTCAGTAGGCAGGCTCGACTACAACGCGCCGAAGAACATCCACATGTTCTATCGCTTTGCCTTCGAAGAGAATCTGCTGGCGGCGAATTTCGGCTTCGGTTTCGCCTATTACGGAAATCGTGACAATACCCCAGCCCACGCCGTTGGCGTGGATTTCAACACAGGTTCTTACACCCACAGCATTCGCTTCAGCTATGAGAAGTTTCACAACCTGATTGCCGATCTCACCGGTGCCGGAGGCTATTTCAATCCTCTGCCGGGAGCTTTCCTCAGCGTTGGCGATATCGGGTTACAGACCGGTCCGAACCTCCTGGCTCCGCAGCAGACTTATCAGGCCAATCACCAGATTAAGTACGATGGCAGCAAGAGCGCCGGAAATCATATCTTCCGCTACGGAGTTAGCTTCAACCGGATTTACGGTGGAGGGTTTGCAAGCTTCTTCGGCTTGGGTCCCGAGATTTCAACGCGCTTCTCGACCGCTCAGCAGCGCGGCATTACGAAAGACTTTTCAAACTTGCTGGATTATCCGATTCGCATCGTCACCATCGGCAACGGTCAGGGCTTCTTCACGGAAATCCCAGCTTTCGGAGCGCCCGCCGGAGGTCAGCAGGACGACCGGTTTGGTGTTTATGGAGGAGACAGTTGGAAGATTTTTCCGACCCTCACGATTTCCTACGCCCTGCGTTATTCGCGCGACACTGGACGCGAGGACGCCGATCTTGCGCCCACTCCGTGCTCGGGCGTCTCTGCCAGCATCGTGGCAACGGGCTTGGCTCCATGCACTGGCGCCGCTCCGCTGTTCAACGCTTTGATACCCGGTTTGGGCAACAAGATCCGTCAGCCTGATACGAATTTCGGGCCTCAACTTGGATTTGCGTGGGATATGTTCAAGAACGGAAAGACCGTGCTGCGCGGAGGCGCGGGAATCTTCTACGAGAACTCCATCTTCAACAACACGCTGTTTGATCGTCCGCCGAAGCTGGCCACTGGTTTGTTCTTTAATACGGCTCAGGTTTGCGGAGCAGCGGGTAACAGCATTGCCTTCCCCAACGCCAATGGCAGCTCGACTAATGTAACCACCTTCCAGGGGCAAAGCATCGCTACCTTGTGCGGCGAAACCATCGGGCAGGCGGGACCGTCGTTCATTGCCCTGCAAAAGGCCTATCAGGCTGCCGTAAAAGCCGCCGGAGCAGCTTCCAACGGAAGCTTCATCGGCAACACGCTGTCAGTCGCGGCCGGCTCCGGCTTGGCGCTCTACTCTCCCAACTACCTGCCGACCCGGTCATATCAGGTGAACTTGGGCATTCAACACGAACTGTGGAAGGGTGGCATTCTAACTGCCGATTACATCCGCAACGTTGGAATACATTTCCCGCTCACCATCGACGCCAATCACGTGGGGGCCGCTCGCTTCTTGAACAAAAACGCTGCCTTGAATGCGATTTCCGCCACGACGACGGCGTTCAACTGCGGCGGCGGCACCAACGCGGCGGCCATTAATTGCGCGATCACAGCCGGAGCCTCAATCGATGACTTCGCCAACAACGGCCTTGATTCCGGTCAAACTTATCTTGGAGGCGGACCCGCTTCAACAGCTGGTGTGACTCCGGATACCGGAGCTGCGTTTGGCGGCATGAACCCGCTCTTCGGGCAGATGCTGTTCCAGTACTACAGCGGAAGATCCGTCTATAACGGATTGCAGCTCAATTTCCGTGAGCAGATTAGCCACGCTATGGCGTGGGATTTGATCAAAGGCGGAAACTTCGAGGCTTCTTACACCTTGTCGCGCTTTAACAGCAACGGGGGAAATGACCAGAACTTCAGCGCGGGTGCCCTCGACAATGACAACCCGACCAAGATCTTCGGACCAACTGCTCTCGACCGTACCCACCAACTGTCCTTCGGTGGAGTCCTGGATCTCAAGTATGGCCCACGAATCTCTCTAATCAGTCACTTCTATTCCGCACCTCCGGGAACACTTGCCGTGGAAAATGACGGAACTCCTGGCCAAATCTTTAAAACGGATTTCACGGGCGACGGAACCTTTGGAGACCTTGTTCCTGGCACCAACCTTGGTTCTTATGGCCGTTCAGTCAGTCCCGGCGGACTGAATGCCACCATCAACAACTACAACAAGAGCGTCGCAGGCACCATTACTCCTGCGGGAAGCGCGTTGGTCAGCGCTGGCCTCTTCACGCAAGCGCAGCTCGTTGCTCTTGGAGCTGTTGCGCCGGCTCTGTTGAACGGCCCGGCTCAGCCTTTCGGCAACGGGATTTTGCGCACCTTCGACTTCAAGTTGAGTTATCCCATCAAGATTCGAGAGCGCTTGCGGCTTGAGCCGAGCATAGCGTTCTTCAATCTGTTCAACTTCGCTAATTACGGCAACATCGTAACCACCACGCCAGCCACATCCCTCGCGTTGGTGACCGATGGATCTGCGGCGTCGGGCACAGTGCAGCAGGCCACCACTTCGGCGGACCGGGTTGCGTTGCGTCTCGGCAATGGTTCCGGAACCTTCGCACAAGGCTCGCCACGTGAAACCGAATTCGGGCTCCGAATCACGTTTTAACCACTAGGAAATTCACAGGCCACCGAGAAATCGGTGGCCTTTTTTCGGCAATAACTTAACTTGACTAACCAATCGCAAAAAATGTTGCACTGGCTTGGTAGTGTGGCAGGACAGAAATAGCGATGAATTGCTTTTATGATTGAACATTAAGGATAATATTTTCTTATATTTACAACGGTAAACCCAAGTAGAATCAGAGCGCTGACCTTATCCAGTGAAATGCTAAGGTGAGCGCGTGTTAGAGCCGGTAGTGGATCATGCTGAAAGGGATTCTGATCGCGAAAGATCCGCGTGGTACGTGGTCGAGGAAATAACTTCTCGATTGCTCCTTCGGGTTAGTGAGAAGGTGTGCCTGACAGCGACTCCGGGAAAGAATGATCTCCAACTCCTGAAGCCTCAGTCGCTTCGGCCAAGTGCGTGTCGATCCGCGCGAGCCCGCTCGCTTGACGCTGTAGGAAGAGCCAACCTATAGTTTCATATGACGAAATCATGTCATACCGTCCTCATAATATCTCGTTTCGTGCTGTCTTCTTGGTTCTCTTGTTTACGCTTATCTTGGCAGGAAACGCCTTAGCGGGCGTTAAGGAATCATCTCTTCCCTCCTCCTATCGACAATGGCTTGAACGCGACGTCGCCTACATCATTACGTCTGAGGAGAAGCAAGCATTTCTGCAGCTAGCATCCGATCAGGATCGCGACACGTTTATTCAACAGTTTTGGGAATTGCGCAACCCCACGCCCGGTGCGCCAACCAATCCATACAAAGACCAGATTTACGAACGC
>Ga0207081_1136_pt1 | contig 13724 bp, 12 predicted proteins | sample Alteio_BWMinHeat_59_FD_153524 | JGI IMG/M metagenome (GOLD analysis project Ga0207081, IMG submission 153524) | Enriched cells from forest soil in Barre Woods Harvard Forest LTER site, Petersham, Massachusetts, United States -... | ecosystem: Environmental > Terrestrial > Soil > Temperate forest >... | reverse complement strand
GCAAAAAACGTGGCCATCAGTACTAGCAAAATAAACATCACCATTATATATCGTCGGTGATGATAATAGCGGTGCAGTGGCTCCAAATTTCCATTTAATAGCGGCGGTACCCGTATCTATTGCATATAACGTGTCATTAGTGGTTGCCAGATAAATAAGGCCACCATCAGCAATTGGAGTAGCTACAACGGTAAAAAAGTGCCCAGGAAATGACACAGTATAATGGCCTGTTAAAAACATTTTCTTTACCAAAGCACCTGATTTTGCATTTATTTTATAAATGGTATCTGAGTTTACCGCCGTCACATATGCCATATCATTGTATACAATGGGTGACGGTTTCACTATGCGTGGGATTATACCTGTATCTACCGGTAAACTGAATTCCCAATTCTTTTTACCTGTATTTGGATCTATTGCATAAACTACCTGATTGTCACTGCTCATAATTATTGACGGATAATAGGAAGTTGGCAGAGGGGTGTCAGTGCTCATTTTCTTATTACAAGCCGTAAAAAACAAAGCGGTAGCCGACAACAATAACAATAAATTAATCCAACGTTTTGACATAGCCCGGAATTATTTCTGAAGTTGCAAGATAACAATTTTTAAAAACTTTTTTAAAAACTTATCATAATTGTAGCCCAAAGTGTTATAATACAGCTTTTTAATTGGCCTGGTATTATAATTCCGGGTTAATAAAGATGAAAAATAGACCCGTTAGCCCCATTCCATTATAGCCACTTCAGCGGGTTCCTTCTGCGCAGCAATATATATCGCTTAATATTCATCCAGAATGCGAGTATCATATATACAATAACCGGTGAGCCCAATGTCAGAAAAGAAATATAAATAAACCACAGGCGGATGCGGGACGTAGCTACACCCATTCTTTCACCAATGGCAGAACATACGCCAAAAGCATGCCATTCAATAAAATTCTTTATGTAATATAATTTCTGCATATAGAAGATGGAGAGCAAAATTAATCAAGTCTTTTGTTTTCGCCTATTTAACGGAAAATAATTGCAAATTTTTTTTTAAGAACCCTCTGGATGTTTAACGCTGATTTGCCAACCTTTTAAAAGTTGACAAATCTAAAGGTATTAAAAAATACAACCCATCCTCTACAGAATGGGTTATACATTTTCAGATTTAGCCTTTTTACTTTTAACCCACTTCAGCAACAGGAGCTTCCTTCGCTACATTCCTGCGTATCACATTCAGTGCGCCGCCGGCTTTGAACCATTCTATCTGCTGCTCGTTATAACTCTGGTTCACTTTTATTTCTTCTTTAGTGCCGTCTTTATGATTAAGCACTACGGTCAGTTCATCGCCAGGGGCAAAATGAGTCAGCCCGATGATGTCTATACTGTCGTCTTCCTGTATCTTATCATAATCCTGCTTGTCGCAAAAAGTAATGGCAAGCATACCTTGTTTTTTCAGATTGGTCTCATGTATGCGGGCAAAGCTTTTTACCAGTATAGCCCGCACTCCAAGATGGCGGGGTTCCATAGCGGCATGTTCGCGGCTGCTGCCCTCGCCATAGTTCTCGTCGCCCACTACTATGCTGCCTATGTTTTGGGCTTTATAAGCGCGGGCTACTTTCGGCACTTCATCATACTCCCCGGTAAGCTGGTTCTTTACTTTGTTTGTCTCCATGCTGAATGCATTTAAGGCCCCTATCAGCATATTGTTGGATATATTGTCTAAATGGCCGCGATATTTAAGCCAGGGGCCTGCCATAGAAATATGGTCGGTGGTACACTTGCCAAAAGCTTTTATAAGCAGTTTCAGACCGGTCATATCCTTACCATCCCAGGCGTCAAACGGCTGCAGCAGTTGCAGCCTGTCGCTGTTTGGGTCCACTATCACCTTTACTTTAGAGCCATCCACGGCGGGGGCCACATATCCGGGGTCCTTCACATCAAAACCTTTCGGAGGCATTTCAAAGCCCTGAGGTTCATCGAGCAGCACATCTTCCCCCTTGTCATTTTTAATGGTGTCCTTCATCGGGTTAAACGACAGCTTGCCCGCAAGCGCAAAAGCAGTAACTATTTCGGGTGATGCAACAAAGGCATGTGTAGAAGATAGGCCGTCATTACGCTTTGCAAAGTTCCTGTTGAAAGAGGTTACTATTGTATTCTTTCTTGCAGGGTCATCAATATGGCGCGCCCACTGGCCTATGCAGGGCCCGCAGGCGTTTGCCAGTATCATGCCGCCCATGTCTTTAAAAGTATCCAGCATCCCATCTCTTTCTATAGTATAGCGCACCATTTCGGAGCCGGGGGTAATTGTAAATTCACTTTTGGTCTTCAGCCCTTTGGCAATAGCATGTTTGGCAATATATGCCGACCGCGAAATATCTTCGTAAGAAGAATTGGTGCAGGAGCCTATCAACGCCACTTCTATATCTTCCGGCCATCCATGTTCTTTAAGCGCTGACGCCATCTGGCTGATGGGTGTTGCAAGGTCAGGGGTAAAAGGCCCGTTGACATGCGGTTCCAGATCAGTAAGGTTGATCTCGATTAACTGGTCATAAAATGCTTCGGGGTTGTCATAAACTTCTTTGTCGGCGCGCAGGTCATTGAATATAGTACCGGCAAGCTGTGCCACATGCTCGCGGTTTGTGCCGCGCAGGTAATCGCCCATTTTCTCGTCATAGGCAAACATAGAGCAGGTGGCCCCTATCTCAGCGCCCATGTTGCATATGGTAGCCTTGCCGGTGCAACTAAGGCTTTCAGCCCCTTCCCCGAAATATTCGAGGATAGCGCCTGTGCCTCCCTTTACGGTAAGTATGCCAGCTACCTTCAGTATTATGTCTTTGGCAGATGTCCAGCCGCTCATTTTTCCAATTAGTTTCACCCCGATCAATTTGGGCATTTTTAGCTCCCAGGGCAATCCAGCCATTACGTCCACGGCATCAGCGCCGCCTACGCCGATAGCTATCATGCCCAGCCCGCCTGCATTTGGCGTATGGCTGTCCGTACCTATCATCATGCCGCCGGGAAATGCATAGTTCTCCAGCACCACCTGGTGAATGATACCCGCGCCGGCCCGCCAGAACCCTATACCATACTTGTTAGAGATAGACGCAAGGAAATCATAAACTTCTTTGTTTACATCGAGCGCTGTTGCAAGGTCCTCCTGAGCGCCAACTTTGGCCTGGATAAGATGGTCGCAATGCACTGTGCTGGGCACACCGGCTTTATCTCTGCCGCATGTACTGAACTGCAGCAGCGCCATCTGTGCGGTTGCATCCTGCATGGCTACGCGGTCTGGGGAGAAATTTACGTAGTCATGCCCGCGGCCATAAACTCTTGCCGGCGGCTCGTAAGTATGGGCATACAGTACTTTTTCGGCCAGTGTCAGCGGGCGGCCCAATAACTTGCGCGCCGCCTCTACTTTACCGGGTAATTGTTCATAAACTTTCTGGATGAGGTCAATATCAAATGCCATTGCGGGAAGGAATTAAACGTTTTTAAAATACGGTGCAAAGGTACATAATTAGTCAATTTGTTAAAAGCAGTTAATTCGTTAAAAATGCTGCAAGTTGCAGCACCATTTTACTGTGGGGAGCTTTTTGAAAAGAACAGAAAAAACAAGTGTAAACCGTAGCGCAGTCGCCCTGTTTTTTTAAAAAGGTGCTACGGATCTTTGGAGCGCTTGTTTGACGCTACCTGAAAATGATATAACGAAATACGCGTATACCGTAGCCCAGTCGCCCTGTTTTTTGAAAAAGTGCTATGTGTGTTTGGAGTGCCGATGTGGAGGCTATTTGCAGATGATATAATAAAATAAGTGTAATAACACAGCACAGTCAACCTGTTTTTTGAAAAAGTGCTGTGTGTTTTTGGAGCGCCTGTCTGGAGTTTTTTGAAAATATATAATAAAATTATGGCATAAATATTACAACACCCTGTTTTTGAGGCGTTTTATTATATATAATATAATGTTTATATTAAATAATAATATTTTATATATATTAAAAGATTGGAACCATATAGGAAGAGAAAATAGCAAAATTATTACTGTGGATTATTACGTCTATATTTTCCTTTTGGGTTACGGCTGGTATGAAATATTGAAGAGATATAAATTGTTCTATCCTTTTCATTTATTACAAATACTATTGTAAAAGGAAAGTGGTAAATTAAAGATTCCCGGAAATTCCCTTTTGAGAAGTGATAAGCAAGTGGATTAGATATGATTTTCTGCAATTGTTTTTCTATCTCCAGTTCAAATCTTTTGCCTAAACCAGGAGCCTGTTCTTCGTACCACATGCAGGCTGCAATATATTCATTTTCCGCTTTAGAGTTAAAGGCAAGCGTATAACTCATTTGGCAGTTTTTGCTTTTATTGCCCGCCTTGCAGCTTCTTTCACTTCTTCCCAGGTACGCCCCTTATCTGTGCCGTTTTCCAAAGATTTTACTCTTTCCTCCATCTCGGCAACAAACTCGGGGTCATCCCATTTATTGTAGGGGATATCCGGCTCCATGCTGTTTTCGACATATTGAAGCAGGTTGTCAATATCGTGGTTATTTGCAATATCAATATATTCATGCAACCTTTGCCGCTTTGCTATTGGTGCCATATTGCTGAATTTTTTACAAAGTTAAGGAATTGAATCGTTACTGCTTCAGGCGGTAAGTCTTACGTGTTTTCCCGGAGGTTTTTCAGCAGCTTACGATTTTTTAAGAAATCGCTGAATTCCTTTTCTTCTTTTTCATTCAAAGATTTTTTTATAAACACAAAATCTCTGTCGTTCATTTTTTGAAGTTTGTGGCGGGATATTTCGGCTTCTTCCGCTACTCAAATATACGGAAAAAGCGCAAAAAAATGATCTGGTATGGGGGTGTAAATTTGGCTTGGGTAAGGCGAGTACCGATTGGAAGTCGAATTAAATCAGTACTGCCTGATGCGTGCTGAACCTGGCACAACTGGTTGGCCAAATATCAAACCCAGCTGACTTAACGCACCATCGCCCTGATCTTATAAGATATGCTATCAACATAGTGCAATGGCCCTAAGATATGCCCGTAACGTATTTCATAAAATGATTTTGGGGAGTTTGCATTCCTGTAAATCTTTTCACCCTGGGCAAATGGCACCGTTTCATCTTCCGCGCTGTGGATGACGAGCACCGGCTTATGAAACTTTCTTACGGATTTGAACGCGCTATATTCTTCTTTTACCAGCAAGCGTGCAAGGAACCCGAATATTCCGGAATAGTGCGCGGCTATGTCTTTATGCGATGAGGGCGCTCCTTCCGTTACGATACCATCGAGTATTTGTTCATTAGCCGTTGCCACGGGATAGGTTAGTTGGCCGCCGATGGACTGCCCATAAATCAACAACCTCGTATTTTGCGCCTCTTTCATGGAATGGAGATACCGCAACGCCGAGTTTCCGTCAGCGAGCATATTTTTCCTTGTAGGCTTGCCCTCCGAAAAGCCATAGCCGCTATAGTCAACAAGTAGCACCTGGAATCCCCTTTTTACCAGTGGCACGGCAAAGCCAACCTGCGAAAGGACATTACCCGCATTGCCATGCAAAAAAAGCAGGGTGATCTTCGGACCGGGGAAATTATTGGGCGTTAAAAGCCATCCGTAAAGTTTGTTGCCTTCGACGCTGGGGATATGGACTGTTGTAATTGAATAGCCCAATTGTTTAGGATTGTCTTTGGTATCCGTAAAAATGGCGGTATGGCCGGCCCCTTCAAAATGGAGCAGCATGGTATCTGCCTTGCCATCATCATAAATGGTAACTGTACCCATATTGCCCGGCAGTTTGTCGGGCCTGTAGAATAACTTGTTAAAACTACACGAACTTAGAAGGAATGATAGTATCATGGCGAACAGAGGCTTCATAAATGGAGTTCTTAAGTACCAATGTAAGACAATTATATACAAAACAAGTAAGGCTGCCCGAAAGCAGCCTTAGTAATATTAATAATAAATAAGCCAAATTATTGAAAAAATGCTGAAATCTTATTCCCAAAACCCAATAGCAGGTACCCCGGAACCTGTCCCGCTTTTTCAGCGGGAGGGGTCAGGGGTGTTCGGTCTACGGGAATATCCCCAACTCCTCATAAGCTACCCCTATCTTATTGATAGCCACGGTGAATGCTGCCGTGCGCATGTTCACTCCGTCGCCTATTGACAGCAAAGCTTCCCGTATCTCGTGGTATGAACCTATCATAGTGTCCTCCAGCCCTGAATATACAAGGTCAACCTCATCAGGGCCATGCAGTATCAGCGAGCGTTCCATATCGCCTACACTTTTGCCGGTCAGTTGTTCTACTGATTTCAGTAAAAAAGTATTCTGGTTTTCGCTGAAGCGTTTGTCCATACGACCAAAGCGCACGTGGCTCAGGTTTTTCAGCCACTCAAAGTACGATACCGTTACGCCACCGGCGTTCAGGTACATATCGGGCACTACTATTACCCCTTTTGCGTTTAATATTTCGTCAGCTTCAGGGGTCAGCGGGCCATTGGCGGCTTCGCCTATTATTTTGGCTTGAATGCGGTCTGCATTGCTGCCATTGATCACGTTTTCGAGCGCTGCGGGTATCAGTATGTCGCATGGCATTTCCAAAGTATCCCCACTGGTGCGGAGATTGGTTGCGCCGGGGTAGTTAAGGAGGGAGCCGGTAGCTTTGCGGTGGTCAACGACCTTGTAAATATCGAGGCCTTTTTCATCGTAGATACCACCTTCATATTCGGCGAGGCCCACAATGATGGCGCCATTATCAAAAAAGAACTTAGCAGCATGATAACCCACATTGCCTAAACCTTGTACGATCACCTTTTTGCCTTCTATACCGGTGCTCATACCAATCTTCTTCATGTCCTCAGCTACACCGCACAGCTCCTTTATACCATAATATACGCCCAGGCCGGTAGCTTCCGTGCGCCCGCGCACACCGCCCTGCGTTACCGGTTTACCGGTTACACAGGCTTGGGCGTCCACTTCACCTGGTTTCAGGGAGGCGTAAGTATCCACAATCCAGCTCATTTCACGGGCGCCTGTGCCGTAATCCGGGGCAGGTACGTCAATGCCGGGGCCTATAAAGTTTTTCTTCACCAGTTCACTTGCATAACGGCGAGTTATCTTTTCAAGCTCGAATGCCGTATATTGTTTTGGGTTGATCTTGATACCGCCTTTAGCCCCGCCAAAAGGTACATTTACAATAGCGCACTTATACGTCATAAGCGATGCCAGCGCCATCACTTCATCCTGGTTTACATCCATGCTGTAGCGGATACCGCCCTTACAGGGAAGTTTGTGGTGCGAGTGCTGCACACGGTAGGCTTCTATTACCTCGATCCGGTCGCCTATGCGCACAGGAAATCTCATTTGATAAACGGAATTACACACCTTTATTTGTTCCAGGATCCCTGATTCGAAGCGGGTGTACTTGGCAGCGAGGTCAAAGCTGCGTTCCACACCCTGAAAAAAGCTGTAATGAGCTGGTGCCTGCTTGGCAGTTAATGTTTCCACCTTATTGTGTTTTAAATGTTGAGTAAATATTTTTTTAAGATGTCTTTTCTTTCTCTAACTTACTGATTTTTCGGTCAAGAATCACCAGGTACGCAAAAATTCCCGCAAAGATAGTAGCTAATACCGTAACAACAACGTATATTTTACCATTTGAGCGCATGGTGTCTGCCATTTCTGTTTGTGCGCTTAAAATGGTTGAATTTATTAATATTAAAAATAGGGTCGTTAATATATATTTAGCCATTATCTTGTTTTTTAAGTATGAATTTGTACTTGTTTTAATTTTTTAAATTGTCGCTTTTAAATAGCCCCGGCCTTTAGGTCGGGGGAAAATGTAAGTAGGACAGGCTTTAGCCAAAATTACCCGCTTTGAATCCGTGTGCTGTTAAAAATTCCTTATACTCCTGTTCAAACGTTTTTTTGGAATGATGTTGTTCCTGATTGCCAATATAAGCCCGAACTTTATCAATAGCAGATTCACTTACTGACAAACCAATGTAATCATCCTGCCATTCAAACTTATCTTTTACTATATCCTGCTGATTGACCCAAAACGATGATTCACCTTTTATTAATTGCATCACTTTAGAAATAGTTTGATCAACGCTAAGGGAAAGTAAAACATGAATGTGGTCTTCAACGCAATTCAAACAATCAATGTAAATATCTTTTTTAATGCTATTTTCTTTAATGTGAGATAGAAGCAATGGCTTTAACTCTTTTGAAATTACTCTTTGCCTGTTTTTGGTTGCCCACATAAAGTGGATCATTATTTTAGTGTATGGCATAAGGTGCTATTAATTAATTTCGGCTAAAGCCTAATAGGTTACCTCTAAATCCACGACCTAAAGGTCGTGGCTATTAAAGAATAATCCTTCATTATTAAAAATCATTTTCCCTTTCATATTTTACCAGCGCCAGCCTCGTTTTCAGCGTAGCTATCCATACCCCCATTAATATCCACCCAGGCACAGCGGCATAAAACACCATGCGCATATATTTATCGAGGTCATATTGCTTAAAAGCAGGGTTGCCGCCATTGCCTGGGTGCAGCGAGTCCACCATACGGGGCAGAACAAAGATCAGCGGTATCATCATAGCAAAAGCAAAAACATTGTATACCGCACTTATTTTAGCTTTTTTCTCATCGTCCTTCAGCCCGCTGCGAAGTATGCTGTAGGCAAAATAGATCAGCATGCTCATAGCAGTGCCAAGTTCCTTAGGGTCGTTGCTCCATGCGGCCCCCCAGGTATATTGCGCCCATTCCATGCCGGTAGCCAGGCCTATGATGCTGAAGAAAATACCTGTGTTGGTAAACTGTACCGCATATACATCGTCCTGCAGATTACCTGTGCGCAGATATTTTATTGAATAGTAGAAAGCAACCGCATATAAAACGATCATGGTAAACCACATGGGCACATGAAAATAGAGATTGCGTATGGTTTCGTTAAGTATATCCAGCCGTGGCACCGGCATCAAGAAGCCGCCAATTACGGTATAGCCCACCAGCATTAGGCAAAGTATTTTCCACCACCAGCTACGCATCAGGGATTTTGCAGATTTTTTGCAAAAGTAATTGTTTAATCGCTTAAATGCGAAGAGATGGGAAATTCGCCGGTTTTTAGCCTGAATTGACCCGATGCAGCAAATCGTATAAAGTATTGCCAGGAACGGATTTGCACGGTTAGATAAACCATCTTTTGTAAACGAATTATTAACGGTTTTTAATCGTTTCGTTATTGTCTGAAAAAAAAGACTATCTGCTCGTTTACTTAGGAAATTTATGTAGTAAATCTAAAATTTAAAGTTATGGAAAACGTAGCAAACTTCGCCTCAAATCAAACTATGGTTGAAGAATTCGACCGGCATTATCTGCAGCAAAGCAACCAGGAAGCTGTAGCAGAACGCACGGAAAAAAAACAGTCAAAACTATCAAAACTGTTTGCCTATTTGACAAACCTTGATTCAGGGTTTCCTTTGTCGGGAGCATAGTGTTAAGTCAAGAGGTAAAAGTTAAAACCAAAAATCAGAACATGCAAATGTACTCGCTCCCTTTGGTTTATGATATGTTCCGCAACTCTACAAAAAAAGACCCCCGGCTTAAGAAGGCTGGGGGGCGTTAAAGGTTGTTTTATAAAGTGGCTTATTCATCATCTTTTGCCTTAAAGCCTATACGCTTTCTCTGCGGGTTTGGCTGTTGTACCAACTGCTTTAAGGCAGAAAAAATAAGCTTTATATCTTCATCGTGCCCGGTGATCTTTTTCTCTAATTGCTCCAGTTTTAACAATATGTCTTTGTGGGTAGACAGCATTTCTTTTAGCTTGGTGTATATCCGCATGATTTGAATATTTACGTTAATAGCACGCTCACTGTTTAATACACTTGATAACATCAAAACGCCATGCTCACTAAATGCAAATGGCGCGTAAGTAGCATGGCCGCTTTGCTCCAAAGCCTTGTTTTGCTCTTTTAAGGCTGCTTGTTCCTGCTTGGTTAACTCAAACATAAAATCTTCCGGGAAGCGGTTTATATTTCTTCTGACCGCTTGTTTTAGTATCCTTGTTTCAACCCCGTAAAGCTCTGCTAAATCAATATCTAACATCACTTTTTGACCCCTGATAAAGTATATTTTGCTTATCAGCACTTCATCAGGCACTACGGATATTTTTTGTCCTTTGCCCATTTTCTGCTTTTATCGGGTCAAAAATATTTTATTTTTTCTAAGATCACAATTTGTGATCTTAGAGATTATTCTATCTGTTAACCTATAGGATGGTATTTGTTTATATCGTCCTGTAGTTCATCAATGTTATTCACCCGGTAGGCTTCTGTACTGCCGACGTATTTATGACCGGCTATATAAATACTCCCCTCTCATGGACATACGATTAACCATTAATAATTAACCATTAATCATTGATCACCACCTTTACCACGTAGTGGCCACTTGCAGCCAACGCACTTATGAAATAAACCCCACCTGCATAGTCCAACTTTATTTCTGTGGCATTGTTAGAAAGGGTAGTGACCTCCTTTACTTTTTCCCCCACAATATTGGTAACAATAATATGCACAGGTTCATCGGTGATTGAAAATAAGTTAGCAGTAAATACACCATTGTTGGGGTTAGGATAAACTACAAATTGCTCTACCGCGTTTACCTGCTTTACGCCGGTGCCAGCCAGGGTAATTATTACGGCAGCCGCAGCCTGTGTGCCGCAAACCTCACTGCTTATTACTACGCACAAAACAGAATCTCCGTCAAAGTATGTGTCGTCAATGTAAGTATTGGTAGTAGCTCCCAAAATTGCCACCCTATTTTTATACCATTGGTAGGCGGGCGTAGCGCCGCCCCCGGTTACCGTTGCCGTTAAGGTATCACTTTCGCCAATACCAACGTGCAAGCCGGGACTGGCGGTGATCGCAACCGTCGGGGTGGTGGTGGGTGTTACCGTTATTGTGTCGCTTCCGGTCATATTGTTATTGCAACCGGTAGCGCCGTTAGTTGCCAATATGGTATAAACACCGGGTATTGAGTATATGCCAAAGTCAATAGAGCCGCCTATACCGGCCACAGACCCGGTAATTGGAACTATTCCCATAAATAGCTGGTAAAAGATACCCGTCTCAGATCCCGACAAACCAATTGCTACGCCCGAATCAGCGCTGCAATAGTTTCCGCCGCCGGTAACAGTGTGTATGGGTGGCAGCGGCTCAATAGTGATTATTTTTGAAGCGGTCGCAACCCCGCAAATATTGGATACCGAATATTTTATAGAATCTGTGCCGGGCATTGCCCCGGTAACTATGCCTCCGGCAACACTTGCAACGGGGCCGCTGCTGCTCCACAGGCCACCCGCAGTTGTATCTGTCAGCGCTATGGAACTTCCGTTACATACAATTGATGAGCCCGCAATAGAACCTGCAAAGGGTAGGGGATGCACCGCAACGGTATCATGTGTAACGGCACTTCCACAGCCGTTCGTGACTGTATAATTCAGAACCACTCTGCCGCTGTCAATACCGGTAATTATACCGGTCGCTGCTCCCACGGACGCGATAAGCGGGTCACTGCTGCCCCATGATCCGCCTGTTACCGTTTCTGTTAAGGTTACCGTTGCGCCGGGGCATATTGTTGCCGGAACACCTACAATACCCGCTACTGGCAATGGGTTCACTGTAATTGCTTTTGTTGCAAATGCCATGCCGCAGACGTTGGTAACCGAATAGCTAATGATAGCTGTGCCTGCAGATATTCCGAAAATAATACCGGTGCTTCCAATTGTAGCGATACTGATGGCGCTACAGCTCCATGTTCCTCCTGTTATTGGGTCTGCTAATGTAACTGAGGCGCCTATACAAACAATTGAGCTACCGGTAATCGTTCCCGGCGACGGTGGCCCATTTACCGTAACTGATCTTGTTGCGGTGGCAGTGCCGCAGCTATTGCTTGCCGAATAACTGATAACAACAGTTCCTGCCGAAACAGCATGTACATGGCCCGTGCTGTCAACAGTCGCAATTCCGGTGGCGCTGCTGCTCCAGGTACCTCCGGTTACTGCGTCTGTTAATAGATCAGTGGCGTTTGCACAGACAACTGCGCTGCCGGACAGGGTTCCGGCTGAAGGTAGTGGATTGACCGTTACCACAGCAGTTGTTACGCTTCCCGGTAAATTATAGGTTATTATTGCTGTACCGGTGGTTACACCTGAAACATATCCGGCAGTCGCTATAATTGTTGCCACTGCTGTATTGCTGCTGCTCCACGTTCCTCCGGTTGTGGCATCGCTTAAAAATGCATGAGCGCCTGCGCATAAACTTAAAGTACCCGTTATTTGCGCCTGCCCCGGAATTGAGAACCCAAAAAGAAAGAAAACAACCAATAGGGCATTTTTCATAAGGTGTTCATTTAACTCTAAATTAATCTTTTTAATTTCTAAAACCCTTTTTTGAGTGCATGGCAAACACACTGCTAATTACTTGCCCCTACTTTTGTGCCACCGCTAAAGCTAAGGCGACACGCGGTAAGTCGGGTATAAAATAAACAATATTTCGGCTAAGCCCCACCGGAAGGGATTTGATTTCTATACCTTGATAAAATTTCAAAATCTTCTCTACATTTACTTTATGCCTGTAAATACTACTGATGTCACAACACTTTTAAAACGCCTCGAAGTATTAAAGAACGTCATTGCTTTGCAGGATGCTGATGATATTGATTACCAGGCTGCAAAAATAAAGACGGCAAATGAGGGCGCAACCGAAAAGGATATAGCCGGTGAAATAGATGCAATACTAAAACTGGTGGATAATAAAGCTTATGGCGACGCTATGCACAAAATCAGCGGGCTGCTGCAACGATATAATACAATCTCAAAATGGACAGACCCGGAGATACAAGGGTTGCAGGCGGAGATACGAGCATTGGCAGCACAAATAAGCAACCTGGAGGGCGAGCTTGGGGATATAGAGAAAACGATACGCACATTTGAAGTGCGCCATACACAAGAGCTTGGTGAAGTCGTGTTGAAAATATTAAGCATTAAAAGCAGGCTGGCTGCAAACAAAGCCAGACAACAACCCGAAAACGACACAGTTAGAGAAGAATACCAGCAGGCGCAAACCGAAGAAGAAACATATAAAGGCACTTATAGAGAAACACTTGCCAACCCAATACCGCAGCTTGATGAAGACCGGCAAAAAGAACTGAAAACAAAATTCAGGAAAATAACCAAGCTCACGCATCCCGACCTTGTGGACAAGCAGTTTGAAAAAGAAGCCACCGGGCTGTTTATTAAAGCAAAGAACGCACAGGAAAAAAACGACCTTGCCGCCATTGCCGGAATACTCGAATACTTAGAAACCGGCAAGCCCTTTAAACTGAAAGATGAAACCCTTACTGAAAGCATAGCCCTGCGCACCGAAGCCAAACGCCTGCGCTATTTAGCGGAGCAGCTTACTCAAAAAATCACCCTAATTAAGACCAGCGAAACCTACCAAACCATAGCAGAAATAGGAGATTGGAACACTTACTTTAGCGACATAAAAACAAAGCTGGAAGGGGAACTGGGAGCGCTGGAAAGGATAGAACAGCAATAAACCGGGAGATTAAATTAACGGCAATTCTGTAACATAGCCCACGGTTTCAAACGTGGGTAAACAAAAAAAACATCGAGGAGATTAACCGTTTCAACGGTTTGTGTTACGCACAGGAAACG
>Ga0207081_1135_pt1 | contig 13776 bp, 14 predicted proteins | sample Alteio_BWMinHeat_59_FD_153524 | JGI IMG/M metagenome (GOLD analysis project Ga0207081, IMG submission 153524) | Enriched cells from forest soil in Barre Woods Harvard Forest LTER site, Petersham, Massachusetts, United States -... | ecosystem: Environmental > Terrestrial > Soil > Temperate forest >... | reverse complement strand
TTAGCAAAGCAGCATGTTTAAAGGCTAAAAATATTGGAACCGGTGGTGGCTATAATACATTGCAGCTTTTTTTAATAACTTCAACGTGCCAACCATCCCAGGCCGCGATGTATATTATAAAAGAAGCACGTGATGGTATAGATGAAGCAACCAAACTTAAAGATGTAGAGTTATTGCCTGCGATGAAGGAAATAATAGCACCCAATGTTTTGCCCGATTTGCCAAGTGTGTCATTACCGATTGCTTATTTTTCGTATCCCGATAAAACGGTAGTACATTATATTGCAACAATGCCTGCCGCAAAAGGAAAAGATTTAAGTAGTTTCATCATGGAATTTAATAAAAATAGATCGGATCAAAATAAAGAAAAACTTAATCGCGCTTTTACTATTTTGGGCAAAGAAACTGCGAATTTTTATAAACGCTTTATGAAGCCGGTAAAAGGCAAAATAATTGGCAAGACGATGGCTCATGGGGATTTCCATTTTTTCAATCTATTTTTTGATGAGATCGGTGGACATTTTACTTTTATTGATAATGAAACAATGGCAAAATCAATGCGCGATAAAGATAAAGTGAGCCCATCCGTTGATTTAGTAAAACTATTTTTCATGCCCTTTTCTCTCAACTCAGACTATCAACAATTTCATGATCTTGTTGAAGGTACGGATTTAAAAGTGTGGTATGATATGACGTTAAAAAATTTTGTAAAAGGATTTGTGCAAACGTATAAACCAAATGAGCAAAAGAAAGTACTCCAAGAGCTTAAGAAAATGTTTAATGATCCATTTACTATTGCATGGGTCGATTTTGATGATGAACAGCTTGCAGAAATGAGAACTAAATATATTAATCCTATATTTGATCAGCTTATAAAAGATACGAACAAAAAATAGTGTATGTTTTAATTGATTTTGAAAGAAGGAGTTTTTACTATGGCTATAGAATTAAATAAGGCCGGTTACGAACGTGCAATTACTATGATCAAAGATGAGCTAGAAGTAGAGCATGATAGCGGCAATTGGGATGAAGTAGCACCGACGGAAAATGATATGATACGGTATTTGAATACTCACAGTCTCGCCGAATATGGGGCATGGTTTTTGGGTGTTGATACTGATGCGGATGCACATGATAAGTCAAAATTTTTATACCCATTTGGTGATTTTAACGTTTTGCATAAAAGTGCATTACTGCTTATTCAAAAAGATGCAGAGCATCATCACCATTCGGAAGTTGCAGCAGCAGTAAAAAGATTACTTGAGATGATTGAATACGGATCTTAACGTATAAAAAAAGAGGCGAGATCTTTATAATTTAAAAATCTCGCCTCTTTTTTGCTTAAAGCACTTTTTTTACTTAAGCATTTGCACTATTTGGTAATAGTTGCCACTTGGGTCTTGAATCAAAAGCAATTTTACATGGCCGGGCACTTCTTGGATGGTACCAACGATGTGTACCCCTTTTTGTTCGAACTCTTTTTGGGCTTCTTCGATATCTTCAACCGTAATGCAAACGACTGCATTGCTGCCTGCTTTAACGGGGCATTGCTCTGCCTCACCTGCAACGCCAATATGAGTACCCGCTGGCGAACTGAATTCTGCCCAATTATATTCTGGCGCATCGCTTACGAGGGTTAAGCCGAGTGTGTTAGTGAAAAACTCTTTTGCCTGGTTGAAGTCATGAACGACAACCCAGGTCATCTGAATACCTTGCGGTTTCATATTTATCCTTTGAAATACGTATTTTTTTATGAATGGACTACAATTTTTAGTATGCATTTTTAAGATAATCTTGCAACTTGGCGACTTTTAGTAACTCTTTGTATGCGAAAGATTGAATTGGACTGAAAATATCGGGTAAAGTACAAAAGAAAGAAAATCCATATTTAAAAAGGGGCAAAATATGAACCTATATAGCAAATCTTTAGCATATTTTTCAGCGCATCCAATACTCAATAGCATAGCCCATTTTACGGGTGGTTTTGGCCTAGCTATTTTATTACAACAATTTATTAAAGGACATTCTTTGTTTTCTCCATGGGTAGCATGGGTTTGTCTGGGGGTGAGTATCTTTATTCATATGCATTCATTTATGAAAAAATAACCGGGGATGGTTCCAGAAAAACAGGATAATCAATTATGGTTGCTCAACTACTGTTATCAATTATCACGGTAACTATTCTTATGTTTTTTTTGGGGTTAATTTCACCTTGGTTTCGCTATAATCTCGTTGTTTTATTCGGCGTTATGTTTGTATCACTTTTACATGGATTAACTCTTATCATTGCAGGCCTTGATATTATTATTGTGTTTTTGCTGATATGGTATGGGTTTTCGTATGCGGCCGTTGCATTGTTGTTGATGCTGACTGTGGCACAAACGATGCGTTATTATAACAAAGATATATTTGCAGGTTCCGATGATGTTGAATTTATAGGGAATACTATTATTCAAGGTCATCTTGACGATGAGCAATGGCTGTATCATACGCTTCTTGAAGATGCGTTATTTGAAGAATCAGTGCCAATGGTGTCTCGTAATGGTGCATATGTGCTATTTTCACAGCCTCATGTATGTATTTGCCAGCCTTGCATTATGTATTCTCCTGATGGTGCTTATCGAGCGTTGATATACCACAAACGCTGGAGATCATATTTCCTTTTTGCACGTGAAGAATATTTTGTTCGTTATGAAAAAATAGAAATGTAACAACCTTTAATTTTTAATAAATTCTATGGTAATAGCCCATTTAAAAACAGTCATATATGCGTGCATAATAAACATAATTATGTGTGTGCCAATGCATGGTATTACTCTTGTGTATAACTTACGCATTGCAGAAACAACGCGAACACAATTAAAACATTTAGTGCAAAAGCGGCATTCTATCATTGCTGCGACACCATTCGCGCAATTTAGACAACTGCTCAAAGATGCTCATGAATCAGCAGTTGGTGGATTGTTGACCTATATTTATATGAAAGAGCATTTTTTTGCGCGTGTTAATGCAGCAGTTGGTCATGTGCATGCAAAAAGTGATACCTTGAATGCATCTTTTTCTCGTACCCAAACGGATGATATTTTAGCAACGGTGGGATATGCATTTTCGGTACATGAGTATTTAAGTATGGGAGCATCATTGCATCTTGGTGTGCCCACGCATGAAGACACCAGTTTGCAAGTGGTGCAACTTGGTACAGGGCATGTTGGGCTTGGTGGACAAATTGATGCGGCTTATAGCATTAGTGATAGTCAGGCTTTTATGGCGGCTGCTCGATTTATACATTTTTTTCCACGCAATGTACGCATCATGCTGAATGATGTTATGCAACATTTTGATTTTGCACTGGGCAATGCAGCGGATTTATATTTTACTTATCAAAAAAATTGGGGACGGCAGCATCAATTGGAAGTTGGTTATAACCCAACGTTTCTATTTGATGCGCATACAGAGCCTCCTTTGCCAGAATTGATGGCGCAGATAAATTCTACTATACACAGTTTTTTTGGTAGCTATCGGTATGGCTTTTTGATTAAAAACACTTATCCAAGCGCAATTATTATTGGCACATCCATAGGCGTTAATCCTTTACCAGAACAGTTTGGAAACACCAAAATTGAAACGGTATGGTTTTCATGGGGTATAAATTTTTAAAAGTTGATATTCCATGCTGCCCACAAAGTGACAACATGCTGATTGCCGAATGTTTTGGGCCTTGTATCAAAACCATAAGAAATATTAAAAAGCAATCGATTGGGCATATCATTAATCAAAAATTTGTATTTATAGATACCATAAAAATTGCACCTTCTATAGTTAGTTTTTTCTACGATATCATCAAAATTTGGAAAAACAGAAGCGCCGAATTCAAATCGCGTGGTATAGCCAAATTCCAGGCCGTGGCTATTCCAATTTTTTTTATAAGCGAATAAAAGATCACTTAATTGCCCGATGCTGAATGTGTGTTTCATGCACAACGAATCATAGGCAGTGCGCGGCACAAAATAAACATAACGTAGACCACCGAGCACTGCATGTCCTGTATCTTTAAAGCGATAGGTGGCATCCAATTGCGTGCCAAGACCAACTTGATTATAGCCAAAATCAACATGTTGCAATCGAAAAATCGCATGAGTAGGTACACCAAATAAACCAGATAATGCCACTGTTTTGTTGCCATCTTTAATAATATTGCTACCAAACGTAAACAAAATGTCATCAGTCTCAGTATCGGTAAAATTGGTTACATGATGTACGGTTTGTTGTATGTGTGAAAAGGCAAAGTCTGCGCGCAAGTAACAAGGATCAAATTCATAAATAAGAGAACCAAATCCTCCTGCAAAATTTTGTCGGGTTTCGTTGTCATATTTTTTTTGATATTGATCAAATAAAAGCGCTACAAAAGTTACTGGCTTTGAAACAACATTTTCAACTATTGGTTGTTTGGTAACTTGTGCAATACGATAGTTGTATACAATGGATATTGCGAATGTGGTACAAGGATACCACAAGCTTAAAATAGAAAGACTTAAGCGTATAGAATTTTGCATTTTCCTTTTAACCTTATTTGTGAGTTATGTATTATTACTGTAACGAGATGTTGAAATAGTAATGAAGAGTCGATAACATTCGGAATGGGATCAACTATGATTATGCAATCGCATACTAAAAAATTATTGATGATTAGCATGTTATTTATGGGCATGAAAACAGATATCTGTGCCAAGGCTGATACATATGAAGAAGAAGTGGGCGGTGAGGAAGAAAAGATTGAACAGCCTCGCATAGGTAATTTTGCGCTACCAACCGCTCAACAGCCAAGCTCCTTTATTAGTTTTGGTCAAAATATTGTTGATGCAAGAGATTTAAAATTATTCACTTATACAGGCTACTTCAAGGGCTGTAATCAATTTGCGGCAGAAATTATTCCTGCAGCGCTTTATGGCATTAAAGATAATGTGTCGATATTTGTAGGGCTCCCCATTGCAGCAAAATTTATGGAAAATAATCACGTATCTCAAGGGCCACAAGATTTTTTTATACAATTCGAAGGTTCTTTATATGAAAAAAATACCGCGGATCAACTATTATTAGTAACCCTTGTTGCCAACATGGGAGCGCCGACTGGTTTAGGGATTGCGGCATTACCAGAAGAAGAATCTGATGCAGAGCCAGAAGTAGCAGTACCGGTAACTGGTTCAGGTGCGCCAAGCTTTTTCTTAGGATTTACTGCATCGCATCTTGGTGTTTCATGGTACTACTTTACTTCTATGGGAGCAGCATTTTTTTTACCACATTTGGGGAATAAAGCTGGTGACTTTTTTCTCTATCAATTCGGGTTGGGAAGAAATATATGGTATAGTCCCGATAAATGGATATTCAATTGGTTGATAGAGTTAGATGGTCGCTATACCAAGCGAGATACTCTTAAGTGCCAAGTTGCTCCTAATTCAGGAGGCAATGAGGTTCTATTGGGTCCGTCATTGTTTTTTTCAAGTCAACATTTCACCTTACAATTTGGCGTTTCATGGGTGGTTTCACAGCATCTATTTGGCGTACAAAATAAGCAAGATTATCTTATAGCTGCCAACCTTGCTTGGTTATTTTAGGCATTCCTTGCCTTTCTTTACTAAGACATATTATTTTTAAACAAATGTAGATTATTCACTAATCTTGAGTGCTATTCTTTAATAAAAAGGAAATTATGCAAAACAATATAACACTGGCACATCGGTTACTTTATTATACGTATGGTATTTTGCCCATTATAGTGGGATTAGATAAGTTTTTTGGCCTTATAGTCAATTGGGATAAATACTTGAACGATGCTCTTCCGGCATATTTAAACATATCGCCACAATCGTTTTTGTATGGTGTGGGAATAATAGAAATTTTTGCCGGATTACTCGTGTTATGCAAGCCGCGCATAGGTGGTTTTGTTGTAGCAGCTTGGTTGCTTATAATAGCTATTTATTTGGTAAGTTCGGGGTCGCATTCTTCTACAGAATCGCAACTTATTGTTACCTATTATGACATAGCGTTTCGCGATCTTGCCATGGCTATTGGAGCATATGTGCTTGTACTTTTATCTTAAAAATCTATTGCATCCTATGTTTTCCTCTTTGCCGTGGATGAGTATAATTTTAAGATAAAATAAAAAAAGGAAAGCAGCTCTATGAAGAAAGTATTATTACTGTGTGGCATTTTGCTATCATCATTGCATGTAGTGCCGATGATACAGATTCCTAAATCATCATTAGAACAAATCAAAAATAAGATTATAAGTCAGCTCGAAGATGCGCGTAAAAATAGGGATAACTCAGCGATAACAAAATATGAAAAAGAGCTGACGGAGATTGATAAGAAAATAAAAAAATTTGAAATAGAATGGCTTGAGTTTGAAAAGAGCAAACTTATGGCAAAAGGCACTGATGCAGCCTCAGCCGATATGCAAGAGATTGATAGCCTTCTTGCGGAAAGAAAGTAGCGCTATGTTAACCGTACAAAGAAGCATGAGAAAAATAGTTTTTCTACTACTTTGTTGTATGGGTTTATCCCAAGCAAAAACTATTATTTGGGATTTAGGTGAAACATTATTTTCTACCTCCCATTTTGCGTTTGCGCGTACTATAGGGTTACAACATTTTTTGAGTTATATGCTTTTTGATTGGAAAAATCCAAACATTAAACCGAAAGTTTTTGATATTTTAGAGCGGATGAATCCATCAGAAGAACATCCGCGCGAAATAGCAACAGATAATGAAGGCAACCCACTGCCTATTATTATGCATAAATGGCTTGCAGGTATTATTTCTGGAGCTGAGATTATCAAATCAATGCATGACTATATTGGTCAACTGGAAATGCAAGATTATTTTGTCAGCAAGCGCGAAAAAACATTAGTAGTAAAAACATTAGAACAGATGTTTAATCCGCAAGCATTAGTTGATGCTACCTATCCCATCACCGATGCTATTGAATTACTGCATGATTGTTATCATGCAAAAAATGAAGACGGCTCACCAAAAAATACCTTATTTATATTGTCAAATTGGGATGAAGTCTCATTTGAACTGCTTAAAAAAAGATATACTTCTATTTTCAATACCTATTTTGACTTGCATCGCATTGTAATATCGGGCGCGATAGGTTTGATTAAACCAGCGCGCGATGCATTTTTATATGTTTTGAAAACGTATAACCTTGATCCAACCGATTGCATATTCATCGATGATTTGTATGACAATATCCTTGCGGCACAATCAGTAGGAATTACATCACTTATGGTCTGCAAAAATAATTATAAAACACTTCGTAATATTCTTGCCAGATTAGGCGCTCTTTAAATATTTATTAATGGTTGCCATGTTATTCCAAGAGAGCAGCACGCCGTTCAAGTTCCGCAATAACTAATCTTAAAGCATTGCTATACGTTGATTTACCCGGGACAAGGCGATATTTATTTTCACCATCATCAACTTGGTAATGTTGAGCGTCACCCGTATTTTTCAAATCGTGATGGGTGATAATAAAGCGTATATTGTTATTATCTGGAATATCGTCTACGTATTGTATATATGCTTCTAGTCCGGCAGCACCAGAGGGGCCATTTGTAGCTGTTAGTGGTTCATCGATTATATAAAAACCAGTTTTATGAGAACGCGCTGTTTTTATATTACGACCAAACAATTTGCCAATTATGCTTACTTCTTTTTCATAGCGAGATTTTCCGCCAATTTCGTCTGCTTTGCTATTGGCAATATATAATAGTTCATGTACCGGTGAATGCTTAAAGGATGTTGCCTGTGTGGTGCCAAACACTTGATTAAAATGCACACTAAAGGCATAGATTTTTGCACCAAGAGATTTGCCGCATCCATTTGGCCCTGTAATAACAGTGGTTAAAGGTTGGTTTTCGCCCGTGGTTAATGTATTTGGTATACACTGCGCCATGGCAGGATGTTTAACATCTACGCCTTTTATAAAAGCTTGGTTTGAATCTTCTGGTTGTGAATATATGAATGGTGAATTCGCTTGTTTTTTAAAGGTTACTAATGATGTATAGGCATCAAGTTCTCCCATAGCTTGCATTAATGGATCAAACTTTTCTTTGGTATCTATTAATCGTCTTGCTGTTATTGTAATGCGCCCTATATTAGAAAAGATTGAGGGTGAACCGGTAAATGTTGGGGAGTGTAATAAATCATCTAAAAGGGGTGCTGCTTTTGCATCATCACGAATCTGTTCATAACTCGTGCAAAATTGGGGAAATTCTTGTTTAAATGCGGGGTTTGTTTGCATAACAGTATAGATTTTTTCCGCAGAGCGCATGTAGTTGGCTATATCAATTAATGATTGATGTAAAGCTGTCTCATCTTTGTTGGTACGTTGAGCGTACAGTTCTTGTGTAGTATCTAGGGTAAGGGCTATAAAAGGAGCAAACTTACAAAATCCAGCCAATAGAGGCCTTGTACTGTCGGGGATCGCTGATGTGCCATTTAAAGAAGCTATTGTGGCTACTAAGCCCAATCCCAATAAAGAAAGGTTTGTTGTGTTGGGATTCGAATATGCCTCAAGTGCTTTTGCTCCGCTATATGCTAAATTTGCAGCCAGATCAGCATCAGAAGGGCCTGCTTGAGCCCGGGCACTTACCACTGCACTGATGGATGTTCTGGGAAGGCTTGTCAACATTATCCCGGCGTTATTCAGAGATGTATTGTTAAAGCTTGGATATTTACTCAAAATCTTATGCATAGTAGATATGGCATTGTGATTCCATAAATTGAGTAATGCTTTTTCACCCGCTTTTGTATCATTAAGAGTAGAAGAACATAATTCCTGTAGAGCATCGTCTTGTTCAAATAATTGTTGCTTATGTTGTGCAGATCTAATCTGTTCTCGAATGGTAGTAGGTGTGCATAATTTAGCTGTTATGAATGCCTTGCCGGAGTTGAGTGTTGTGGGAATTGCATCTATAACTTTTTCAACACCTATTTCGTTCAATGTTTTTATGTCCGTATGTACATCACTGGGATCCGACTTTTGAAAACCATAGGCTATTGCTTGCCTGATGCGTTCATCGGCTAGTTCTTGGCATAAAGTAATATTGCTACCATCAATTTTACGGGCAGCGTAACAGGCATTTTCTTTTTTCATCAATTGTTTGAGCTGTTTTGACGTATATTCCTCATACAAGGTTGGTTTATTGCAATTGCTTTGCTCAGCCACACAGAAGGTGCCCATGGATAGGATGGTCATCATGAGGAGGCAAAAATGCCTTGGGGAAGGATATATAGGCATACGTGAGTTCCTGGGGGTTATATTCTTTTATATATTAACTAGTATACATGCCATTGATATATTTTCAAGCTGTTGATTTTTTTTAAAATATTCAATTATATTAAAAAATATAATGGAGGGCTGATTGTGAAGAAGAGTCTCATACTGTTTTTTTGTATATTAATCCCTATAAATAAGCTGAATGGGAGCGATTCTCCAATAGATCGCAAATATCTTTTGGGGGCGGCTGCAATTGGGATGGTTGCTATTCCGGCCTATTGGTATCTGCAACAATACCGACTAAGTGCAGATTATCAAAGAAGAATGAATATTCTTATTGGAAACAATAAGGCATTTAAAGCGTTTGTTGAAAGATATTCTCCACCCCTAGATCTTTATAATCAGTGGATAACACAGGAACAGCAGATAGCCAATTATCGTACCCAATTTATTAAACTAAAAGACTTTGTGATAAAAGGTAGAAACATTTCTCGTATTATTAATGTGGCGCGGATAAAAAATTACCTCAAAGATAAAAAGTATGTGATGGTCGATGTTCCTAAAAAATATATTTTTTTAGCAGATAACACCTGGATGATTATTGCTCAAGAAATACATAAAACGAAAGAAAAAATATCTATAGATGTAGAACAAATAAAAGAATTGGCAGATCTAGTAAATGAGTTTATGTTTTCCGACTTTGAAGGCTCGAATATCATTATGGGAGAAGATGGAAAACTCTATCTAATAGATATAGAAGATAAATCATTTGAACCATCACGGTTTTTGTTTTCATCTGATGACAGGCTATGTTCGAATAAAATAGGCATTTTAAGGCAATTGCGTAGCTATTTGAAAGGAGCCATGACTGAACCGGCAGAGCAATGGCTTAATGATTATATTGAATCGGTAAAACAACGCTATCGGAATTCTGAACAACTATGTTCTACCATTTTTGATCGCACTGATTTGGATGATGACGATATCGATACCGCTGCAGTCAAAGAATACGTAGAACAATTGGAAGCCAGTCAATCAAAAAAATAAAGATTTATTTTGATTTTATCCAAGCTATCGCTTATCAAATGATCCATTTGACGAAGATATTCCAACTTTATACACTTAAGTCCGTTAAAGAAACATAATCAAATAACTTTACGAGGCCTTCTATGAACAAGATGATGTTAACGATGATTGCTGCATTGAGTTTGCAAACCGGTTTTGTGCGAGCAATGGAAGAAGATAAAAAAGCTAACAGTGCAACATTGGTTAAAAATTTTATGGTAGCAGGCGTCTTAGGTGGTGCGGCTATTGAAAGTGCTAACTGGGTAATGAGAGAAGAGCGTTACAAAAATGTATTTCGATTTGCATGTAGATACCCAGGATTTGCAGTAGCGGGCACAACAGGATTTGTTGGTACAGCAATTTTGTTTGGTCAGCCAATTGTTGCGAAAGCAAAACAAGTGTATGCACATTTTAGAAGATCGGATATAGAGTAATTCTATAAATGATCTAAACATAAACCTTTCTATACATCCAAAACCCTTTCTGTTACGATTAGAATACTTAAAAAAATATGTGTTATTTTAATCTACTGCTTGTTTTGCAAAGGGAAAATGCATGAGCCGATTAATATATGTGGTGTTGGGTGGATTTTTAGGATTTGCATGTCCGATCTATACCATGTTTGTGGGCCAATTATCAGGTAGAAAAGTATTACGTCAGCCTGTTACTATTAAAGTAATACCTAATCAGGCACTGACATCAATAGAAGTTAAAAACGAAAATAATCAAGCATTAGAATCTAATGATGCAATGGCAATTTTGAAAATACCTCAAGCGATAATGAAGCTGAGTCCCTTTCTTGATAATATGATGAATGATGTAGGAATTGGTGACGTTGTAAGCGATGGTGTTAATGTTACAATTCTAGAGCCTATGGAATTCAACACTATTCATGCGCTGGCATCTTCATGGAATAAGTTGTCACAATTGCAGCCACAATTAATAAGTAAAAATAAGGGCCAAGAAGATGTTATTGATGAATTGGCGCAAGAATTAATATATAAAGAAAAGCCTTATACATTGGAACAGTTCTGTAGTCTTATTACTGTTACCAATTTTCTTGATTTGCAACCAATGATATATGCATTGAGTAAAGCTATTGCTGCACGAATACAAACATTTGATGATATAGGAACGGTTCTACAATTTGATATTATTCCCAATCTTCGGGCGCTCATTTCTCATCATGTACTTGCAGATAAAGGAAATGATAATAAAAAGAGTATTCTTGATGATCTATGCGCTCATTCTCTTGGCAAGGGAGAAAAGCGGTTATTGTTTGAATATGAGTATGATAATAGAGGAACGATGGATTCGCTTGTTAGAACAAAATGTAGTTTGAATCAGCAAGGAGATATAGCTTTTGTATATGGTTCTCATGATAACTTGTTGGGTCGCTACGATTATGCAAAAAGAACTATTTTACATGATGACGTGAATGCATATCATCATTGTGCGCTATCTTCGGATAGTAAGTATATTGCATTAATTACGGGTAGGGGTAACGGTATTATTACTGATTTTGCATTAGAAAAGGAAATAGAGTATAAAGTGCGTAATTATAGCCATAGCAACCCTGCTTTTTCTCCCGATAACAGAGTTTTATTAATGGGAGTAGGGCGTGAGGGAGATGTAACAATTAAACAATTTGATATAGAAAAAGAAGAATTTTTGGCTCCAATATCATTCGCAAGTGAAAAGATTGATTATTTAGAATTTGATGAATTTAACCGATCTCATCTTATGGTGAAGTATAACGGGGAGAAGCGTTGTGGATTATATGATTATGCTAATAGTATGCAGCTGTTAGACGATTCTTATGCGAAACCATCAAGGAAAGAGGCGTTTGGTATTTATGATATCTATGGCGCAATACATCAAGGTGCATTAGATTGCGAGGCATTGCAAAATGCACAACGTTTGGCTTTCAGCACTGAGAATTCAGACAAAGAAATGTTTATGGAAAGGATGTTGGCCGAAGATGCAGTCAATTATAGAGCTCTGGCGCTATTGCACCCGGGAAAACCGGCTAATTATGGGCAGTTGGTTTTAGTAGATATTATTCCTAATGATGTGCGCGCTTTAATAAAAGATTTTAATAAGCCTATATGCAATCAAGAAGTTCTGTTAAAGCAGGCATTATATTTACGTGCAGCAAAAATCAAACAATGGGATCCTAAAGCCGTACCAGAAATAGAAAAACTTTTTGCGGGTGCCGATATTTCTTGTGAAAAAAATGAAAATAGTATTAATCCGATAGCATTAGCTGGTATAAAATCTAGACCATTAACTGAGCTGGAATCAAATGGGCCAACATCTTGGCGAGAGCAAATGGAGATACAAAAACCAACACTCCCGCCATCGTATCGTAGGTTTGTAAGGAAGTGATCTTGGCGCGTTCATTTTTGAAGTAAAATATGGGCATTGATCTCATATATTCTAATGACCGTTGCCTCCAGACTTTATTGACGAAAATGATACTCCTTCTATACAATAGGCGCATTGTATAGAATACTAATGATAAAGAAAGTTCATATCAGTTAGCGGGAGCAACTAATGCGTACAATGATAGCGATTATAAGTATCATAATAAGTTTCCAAATTTGTTTTGCACGTCCCGAACTTATCATCACGCTGGATGAAAAAGCTGCAATAGAACAAAATGTTTGCGCATATTGTTTTATAGTAAGTGAGCAAGAAGGTTCGGCGTCCGAATTGCAACAAATACATTCATGGTGCCCTTTTTTATCTGACTTAATGAAAGCGCGTCATTTTGCTGACACTATGAAAGCGCATTCTAGTACCGGCAAAAAGAAACAGATAATAACAGTGCCATTTATAAAAAATAGTAACCCCTGTGATATTATCATCGTCGGTGTGGGCAAAGCACAACATGACGGATATATACCATTAGAAGATTATAGAAGGGCGGTTGGCAATGGCATACGACAAGCAATATCATTACGATGTTCGTCGTTGGCAATTGTCCCTCCTAATCCAGATCTATTTGGTGTATCCGCTGATGTGTTAGTTGAGCAAACCATCATAACGGCACAAATGGCTGCGTATCACTTTGATGATTTTATTACCAATGATGGTTGCAAAGAAAATGATTTAGTTAATGTGGTGATATGTGGTAATAGTGTGGCAGGATTGCCTGAAAGCACCCTTGAACATGCATTGGCGATTGGGCATGCTGTTAATAAAGCGCGTTATTGGGTTGACAGTCCGCCGAGCATTCTTAATCCGCCTCGTTTAGCGGCAGAAGCTCTTGAAATTGCAGAAAATTATGGATTGAACATTACGGTTTTTGAAGAAGATGATGTTATCGCCATGGGAATGGGTGGACTTTCTGGTGTATCACGTGGATCTGCAGTTGATTGTCGCTTAGTTATTATGGAATATAAAACTGATAATGAAATGGCACCC